>JAESFG010000220.1_pt1 | contig 150840 bp, 110 predicted proteins | sample 9269371 | NCBI WGS metagenome assembly JAESFG01 (sample SAMN14506227, study PRJNA617093) | algae metagenome | isolation source: Aetokthonos hydrillicola CCALA 1050 (B3-Florida) and co-occurring... | place: USA: South Carolina | collected 2013-01-01 | reverse complement strand
GCCAGGCGCACGGCCAGCTTCACGATCCGCACGATCTCCTGGTCGCCCGCCTCGGTGATCGACTGCCCGAACAACCCACGCTCACGCCGCCTTCGTTTCGCCATGCCATACTGTTCGCACCACCGTCGCCATCGGTTGCGCGAGGTTCTGGACAGAGCAGGAGCGGCTCGCGGGCGAGGGATGGTTGCTTGCCAGGCACCATTCAACATGTATGCACATCGACCCTCGGACCGCTGAACATGGGGATTGGGTGGATAGCCCGATTGCCGATGCCGCGCGGATCTTGCGAGATTTGGATCGGCAGTGCAAGGTCGCAGGGGTCAACGTTGGCACGTTGAAGGATGGGGAGCAAGAGCATGCTGCGCTTGTGACGATCGACTGGGCTCAGGACGAAATCACTGTGTCATTTGATGACACAGTGCCCAAGTGGGACTTGTGGCCGCGCGGGCAGGATCCAGTATGGATGTTGACGCAGGGGCAGGCATTCATCCGGGCTGCGAGGTTGCGACCCCATTCGATCAGGGTGGAGGATGACTTGCTGTCAAGACGACCTCAGTGTTCTCGACCGAGAACGCCTCCCTCTCGCTTGACGGGCTGAACGCCCGTCAAGCATTTCTCCCTTCGGCGTTGCCGGAGGGAGACCTAACCCCGCGTCGCCCAACCGAACGTCTCGTACGCGAACTCGACTCGGCCGTCGGGGAACAGCTCGACCAGCGAGTAGCCGTAGTCGCACTGGCGGAACGTGCCCCCCCACCACCCGGCGGAGACCGCCCCTGAGCAGATGTAGCTCACAGCCTGGAAGTCGATGCGCTCGACCTGGTGCATGTGGCCGCTCAGGCAGGTCTTGACGTTGGGGTGCTTGAGGAAGAGGTCGGTGAGCGCGAGGGCGTCCTCGTGCATCCACGAGCCCGGGATGGTCCACTGGCCGCCCTTGAGGCGCTGGCCGTCAAAGAACCCGCACGCCGTGAGGATCGGGATGTGCGACAGGATGCACACGGGACGGGCGGCGGGGATCGCGGCGAGCTCGGCGGCGAGCCAGGCGGCCTGGTCCGGGTCGAGCCGGCCGGTGTAGGACTTGGCGTCGACCGGGGTGACGCTGTCGAGCGCGATGAAGGACCACGCGCCGACGTCGCGCCGGTAGTAGCGGCCGGGCATCTTGAGGGCTTCGAGGCACCAGCCCTTCCCGCGACGCGGGGCGTCGGGCGCGGGGTCGCCCCAGGTCCACGAGTCGTGGTTGCCGATGCAGTGCAGCACGGGCAGGCGGCAGCGGGCGTCGAACGTGCGCGCGGCGATGTCCCACTGGGTGCGGGCGGCGGCCTCGTCGACGCCGTTGACGCACATGACGGTGTCGCCGGTGTTGATGACGAGGTCGACGGGCAGGGTTCGCGCGTGGATGTGGTCGAGGCAGGCCGCGAGCCCCTGCTCGGAACCTTTGTTGGCGTCGACGTGCATGTCGGTGATGTGGGCGACGCGCAGCGGGGCGGGCGCGGGCGGGGCGGGGCGGGGGGCGTCGTCAACGGACGAGGCGGCGCGGGCGAGCGGTGCGCCGGCGAGCGTGGCGGCGGCGGCGCCGAGCGTGCCGAGGGCGTCGCGCCGAGACAGGTTAGACGTGGACATCGTGGGGCTTCTCCGCGGTTCGGGGACGTCTCGACGCCCGACGGCGTCACCTGTTCATGAACAGCACGACCGCGACCACGCCGGTGCCGATGAGGGCCACGACGCCGACAATGGTCGCGACCATCGACCATGTGCGGTGCTGGTCCATGGCCTTGCGGAGTTCGTCGGCGCGGGCCTCGAGCTGGGTGCGGGCGGCGTCGAAGCTGCGAGCGCTGGCCTCGGCCGCGGACTGCACCGAGCCGAGCTGCTCGCCGAGCGTCGAGGCCGAGGAGGTGATCGCGGCGTTGAGCGTGGCGGCGGTGGATTCGCCTGCGCGGCGCTGCTCGTCGGCCGCGGTGCGTACGGACGCGGCGATGCCGGACTTGGCGGTATCGATGGCCGCGGCGAGCGCGGCGCTCGACTCGGCGGTGGCGCGGGTCTGATCGGTCACGGCCTGGCGGAGCGCTTCGTTCCCGGCGGCGGATTCGGCGGCGAGGCGCTCGACGAGCCCGAGCAGGGCGGTGTTCTGTTCGGCCAGGCGCGGCAGGGTGGCGAGCAGCGTGGGGATCTGGCGGGCGATCTCCATGAGTTCGCGCCCGCGCGACTCCTGTTCGGCGAGGCGGGATCCCTGGTCGTCGAGGTGCGTGTTGACCTTGCGGACGAGCTCGATGACGTCGGCGTAGTTCTTGCGAAGCTCTTCCATGAGCTCCTGCTTGTTCTTGGGGACGACCACGCCGATCGGGCGGACCTCGGCGACCTCGGGGCCCGAGTCGGGGGAGTCGATGAGCACGGTGCCCAGGCGGGGCTCGGGAGCCTCGCGCGGGGTGGTCGGCATCGACTCCCAGTCGACGGTGCGGATCTCGAGATCGTCGGCTCGCTTGGGCCCAAACAGGCGCTGCATCAGTCCCATGCTGTCCTCCGGGGGCAGAGAGCCAGCGTAGCCGCGACGCCGGTCCGCGAATGTTCAGATTTCGCGAGCGCGGCGACCGGATCGCCGGCTTCAGCCCTGGCGGTACGCGTGCGCGAGCGTAAGCCGTATCAGGTCGTAGCCGACCGCTCCGCCGAGCTTGTCGAAGATGGGCTTGAGCCGCGGCTGTTCCAGGTCCATGGCCACGGCCAGGATGCGCCGCTGCACGTCCGGCGGCACCCAGGGGTCGATCGACGTCGGTCGTTCGTGCCGGATGAACTCGGAGAGATACCCGGTGACGGTGCTGAGAGCGCGGCCGGTGGCGCGGGCGACATCGGCGACCGACAGGCCCTGGCGGAAGAACTCGGCCGCGGCCAGGGCGCCCGAGGACATCGAACCGTCGGCGTCGTCGTCGTCCACACTCGGGGCGGCCCGACCGGGTTCGGGTCCAGCGTCGGGCCGGGAAGCCGCGCCGGTGCGGGCGGCGACAACCTTGAGCAAGGCTTCGCCGAAATCGGCGAACTTGCGCTCGCCGATGCCCTTGATGGCCCGCAGGGCGTCGGCGGTGCCGGGGCGGGCCCGGGCGACGGCCTGGAGCGTGGTGTCGGCGAAGACGACAAAGGGCGGGACGCCGCGGGACTGGGCCTCGGCCCGGCGCCACACGCGCAGGTCCTCGAAGATGGCCTTCTCGGCATCGGTGAGTTTGGGGGCCTGGGGCGCGGGACCGGCGGCGTCGCGTTTGCGGCGCGAGGGCGTAGTCACCACCGCGGGCTCGACGAGCGTGACCGTCCGTTCGTTCTTGAGGACGCCCAGGGAGGCGCCGGTGAGCCGGAGCGTGCTGAACTCCAGTTCGCGCTCGAGCAGGTCGGCGTCGACGAGTTGGTTGATGTAGGAGACGACCTGTTCGCGGGTGCGGCCGCGCAGCAGGCCGTAGGTGCTGAGCCGGTCGTGCCCGCGCTCCTTGATCCTGGCGGTGGCCTTGCCCACGAGGACGTCGGCGATGTGGGCGGCCCCGAACGTCTGCCCGCAGCGGAAGACGCACGAGATGATCTTGCGAGCGGTGTCCTGGGCGTCGGCAACCGCGGCGAGTTCGCCCAGGCACGTGTCGCACGCGCCGCACCCGCGGCCCCCTGCCGCCCCCCCACCGCCGACGGTCGGGTCAGCCGGCGCGAGCGTCTGGCCGAAGTACTCGCTCAGGCCCGCGTGCCGGCAGCGCCCGCCCGCGGCGAAGCGGTGCATGTGCTCGAGCAGTTCGAACTGGGCGTCCAGCGGGGTGGGGTCGTGATTCTCGGGATCGACCTCGGCCGTCACCTCCCCGGCGGACCGCTCGAGAAGCTGCTTCCAGCGGATGTGATCCGCCGCCGAATAGAGCAGCAGGCACTCGGCCGGCAGGCCATCTCGACCGGCACGACCGGTCTCCTGCTGGTAGTGCTCGACGCTCTTGGGCATCGCGGCGTGGACGACCAGGCGGACGTCGCCGCGGTCGATGCCCATGCCGAAGGCCACCGTCGCCACCACGACCCGCAGCCGCTCGTCGCGGAAGGCGTCGCTCACGCTCGCGCGGTCGCTCGCGTCCATGCCGGCGTGGTACGCCCTGGCGTCAACGCCCTTGGCCCGCAGGGCCGCGGCCAGGCTCTCGGTGTCGCGCCGGCTGATGCAGTAGATGATGGCCGCGTCACCGTCATGACGAGCCAGGGCCTCGGCGGTCTGGGCCACCAGGTCGACCCGTGGCAGCACTCGATAGGTCAGGTTCGGCCGGTCGAACGAGCCCACCAGCACCGAGGCGCTCGTCAGGCGGAGCTGGCGGACGATGTCCTCTCGGACCCGCGGCGTCGCGGTCGCGGTGTACGCCCCGATCGGCACGCCGGGCAGGTGCGAGCGGAGATCGCCCAGCCGGCGATACTCGGGCCGGAAGTCGTGCCCCCACTGGCTGATGCAGTGGGCCTCGTCGATCGCCAGGTGCCCGGGGCTGAGCCGGCGAACCCACGCGAGGAAGTCGGACATCAGCAGCCGCTCGGGGGCGACAAAGAGCAGCCGCAGTTCACCGGCGCTCACGGCGTCGCGGAGTTCGGTCCGTTGGGCGTCGGTCGTGTGAGAGTGAATTGCCGCGGCCCGCACGCCAGCGAGTCGCAGCCCGGCGACCTGGTCCTGCATGAGGGCGATCAGGGGCGAGACGACCAGGGTGAGCCGGCCGGTGACCAGGGCGGGCACCTGGTAGCACAGCGACTTGCCGCCGCCGGTGGGGAGCACGGTGAGTGTGTCGCGCCCCGCGAGGGTGGCGTCGATGGATTCGGCCTGCAGCGGGCGGAGCGACTCGAAGCCCCAGACGCGCCGCACGACCTCGTCGACGCGCTCGCGCACGGGGTGGGGCTGGGAACTGGGCGCGGCCGCGGGCATCGCCCGACGGTAGCGCGCGGCCAGGGCGTGTCCGAAAGATGAAGTCGCACCCAAGCGACCGGACGGGGGGAGCGTGCCACAATTGGCGCGATGACGATGTCCCCCGCGAACGACCCTCGGCCCGAGCTGCGGATCGGCCACTCCCCCGATCCCGACGACCTGTTCATGTGGTGGCCGATCACGGGCATGCTCTCGCCCGACGCCCCGCACGAGCCCGAGACGGCCCCGGTGCTTGACACGGGCCGGTTCCGTTACCGCGGGGTTCCCGCCGACATTGAGGTGCTGAACCGGCGAGCCGGATCGACCGGCGACCTGGAGATCACCGCCCTTTCGTACGCCTGTTACGCGAGCGTGCAGGGGACGTACGCCCTCACGGCGTGCGGCTCGTCGATGGGGTACGGCTACGGGCCCAAGGTCGTGGTGCGGAGCGACTCGGCGATTGACGGCATGAACCTGCGCTGCACCCTGGTTTCGCGGGGCGCGACGCTCGCGGTGCCGGGCGTGCGGACGACCGCGTTCCTGGTCTTCAGCGCCATGCTCGGGCTGGACGCCGCGAGCGCGATCAACACGGTCGAGACCCCGTTTGACCGCATCGTGCCGGACGTGCAGGCGGGCCGGGTCGACGCGGGGCTGGTGATCCACCAGGCCCAGATCATGGTCGACGGCGTCGAACTTCGCGCGGTGGCCGACCTGGGCGCGTGGTGGCTCGACCACACGGAGCTGCCCCTCCCACTGGGGGCCAACGGCGTGCGGCGCGACCTGGAGACCATCTACGGCCCCGGGACGATGCAGGAGATCGCCGGCACGCTCGCACGGTCGATCCGTCACGCCTTGTCGCACCGCGAGACGTCCATGAAGTACGTCATGCGCTGGGCCCCCGAGCTGTCGCGCGAGCGGGCCGAGCGGTACATCGACATGTACGTCAACGCGCTCACGGTCGACGCCGGCACGGCCGGCGAGGCCGCGGTCCGCCGCCTGCTCGAGGAGGGCGCTGCGCTCGGACGCCTGGCCCCGGTGCGCTCGTTCGAATTCGTGCGCGGCCGGTAGGGCATTGGCGCGACCAGCCCCGAGCGACTGCCTGTCGCAACAGCCATTTTCTCGCGCACGCACACGGTCCGTGAACGTCGAGGGAACCGGCTGAGCGTGAGAATCGGTCGCGACCGGCGTGCTGGCGCTGGGCCTGATAATCACGTCGAACCGGGCGGGATGCTTGACGGGCGTCCTGACCGGGCCCATATTTCATCCAGAGGGTGCATCGAAACCAAACGGCGTCTTGCCGCGAATCAGATGCATTCTGCCGATCGTGCAGCGAGCGTCGTCGGCGGCCGATATCGCGATCGGCCGGCGTGCGGCTTCAGGGGCCCTTGCAATGCGTATGCATGGTGTTGTGTCGTGGCGTCGGGCGGTCGAGGGGGCGTGGGTTGTCGCCGGAGCAGGTGCGGCGGTGTTCGTGGCGATCGCGCTGGGCCAGAGCGGCCCGCCGCCGGCCCCGACGACGCTCAACGACTTTTACCTTGACGGCACGCAGCCCAACACGATCATCGACCCGCTGAGCGGGGCCGAGAGCAACTGCGTCTTCTGCCACGAGAACTCGAAGGACCCGGTGCACGCGCCGTACGACCGCTGGGTGCACTCGATGATGGGCCAGGCGGCTCGCGACCCCATCTTCCACGCCTGCCTTGCGATCGCGAACCAGGACGCCGCGTTCGCCGGTGAACTGTGCCTGCGCTGCCACACCCCGGTGGCGTGGCTCAACGGGCGCAGCGTGCCCACCGACGGCTCGATGGTCGGCAACCCCGACCCGAAGAACCCCGAGATCCTCTACAACCCCGAAGACATGGAGGGCGTGAGCTGCATCGTGTGCCACCGCATGGTGGACCCGATCTACCAGGAGGGCATCAGCCCCCCGGAGGATGAGCCCATCCTCGCCGCGCTGCCCTTCCAGGAGCGGCCGGCGAGCCTGATGGGCGTCCCGTACAACACCGAGCCGCACACCGCCAAGTTCGTCATCGACCCGCTCGACAACCGGCGCGGGCCGCGCAACCTCTCCGAGGCGTGGCCCGAGGGGTTCTATTTCCACTACTGGATCGAGTCCCCGTTCCACACCTCCAGCCGCCTGTGCGCCACCTGCCACGACGTCTCCAACCCCGCGTACCAGCGCCAGCCCGACGGCACGTACGCCCTCACCTCGCTCGACGAGCCGCACCCGACCCAGAACAAGTACGAGATGTTCCCGGTCGAGCGGACCTACAGCGAGTGGAGTCAGAGCCTCTTCGCACAGGGCCCGATCGACCTGAACGGCCGCTTCGGCGGCGACCTCACGGCCGTGTCCAGCTGCCAGGACTGCCACATGCCCACCGGCGAGGGCAAGTTCTGCCGCGTCGACGAGGCCCCGGTCCGGCCGGACGTGCGCATCCACAACTTCAACGGCGCGAACACGTGGGTTCTCCGCGCGATCAACGAGATTTATGACCCCGGCGTGACCGGCCTTGACCCCCAGGGCATCGAGGACTCCATCGCCCGCGCCGTCGAGATGATGCAGAAAGCGAGCGACATGGAGCTCACCGTCGTCGGCTCGAGCCTCAACGTCCGCATCATCAACATGACCGGACACAAGCTCCCCACCGGCTACGGCGAGGGCCGTCGCATGTGGCTGAACGTCAAGTTCCTCGACGCCAACGACAACCTGATCCTCGAGCACGGGGCCTACGACCCCGCCAGCGCGGTTCTCTCCCAGGAGGACACGAAGGTTTATGAGCTCAAGCACGGCATCAGCGAGGACGTCGCCAAGATCGTCAACCGCCCCGCCGGCGAGGGCTTCCACTTCGTGCTCAACAACCTGAAGCTCAAGGACAACCGCATCCCGCCGATGGGCTTCACGAACGCCGGGTTCGAGAGCGTGCAGGCCCAGCCTATCAATTACACCTACGCCGACGGCCAATATTGGGACGACACGGTCTTCACCATCCCCCCCGGGACCCGCACCGTGCGCGTGGCGCTGTACCACCAGCTCACGAGCAAGGAGTACATCGAGTTCCTGCGCGACCAGAACACCACCAACTCCGCCGGACGGCTCGCCTATGACCTGTGGGAGCAGTTCGGCAAGAGCCCGCCGACGCTCATGGACCAGGACTCGGTCACGATCCAGACCTGCGTCGCGGATTGGAACAGCGACGGCGTCGTGAACTCCACCGACGTTTCGGACTTCATCAACGACTGGTTCAGCGACCAGGTCCAGGGCACCGTCGTCACCGACTGGAACAACGACGGCGTGTCCAACTCCACCGACGTGTCGGACTACATTAACTCGTGGTTCGAGACGCCCGTCGAGTGCCAGTGAGCCGGCTCACGCTCGGTCACCGGCTCCGGGGCCGCGCCCGGATCGTCACGTCCTGACCGAGCGCACGCCCAGGAACATCGGGATCTCGCGCCGGGCCCGGTTCTCCTCCGCCGCGCGCGGGCCCGACGTGCTCATGCGCTGCGCGGGCCATTCCTCCAGGGCGCTCACGAGCAGCCCGGCCTCGGCCAGGGCCTTGACGTAGCTCTGGATCGGCCGGTGGAACGTGTGCGTGACCACGCTCGGGTCGGCTCCCGGGTGCATCTGGATCCGCTTGTGCCCCGGCGACAGGTACCCGTCGATCCGCCGGTACTGCCGGCCCTCGCGCGCGTCCCAGCCCCAGGACGTCTGCCCCGCCGCCCGGAACGCCGGGTGCACGATGATGAACACGAACACCCCGCCCGGCTTGAGCGCCGACGCCACGCCCCGGAACACCGGCTCGACCGAGTCGATGTTCGACAGGGCCATGATGCACGCCGCCGCGTCGAACCCCGACAACCCCAGCGGCCCCAGGTCGCGCGCGTCGCCCACCAGGTAGGTCTCGCCCCGGCCGGCGCGGCGCTTCGCCGCGTCGATGAGCGACGCCGCGGCGTCGACGCCGGTGACCTCCGACCCCAGCTCCGCAAGCCGGCGCGACAGCACGCCCTGCCCGCACGCCACATCGAGGATCCGCTGGCCCGGGCGCGGTTCGAGCAGCCGCAGCGACCCCGGCACGATGACACGCTCGTACTGGTCGCTGCCCGAATCGTCGATGAGCTTGTCGTACCACGACGCGACCGCCTCCCACGAGGTGTCCGCCGGCCGGCGCTTGGACGTGCTCGCCGGGTCCTCCGGCTCCTGGGCCGCGGTCGCCGGCGGCTCCATCCCCACCGCCTCCCACATCCGCGCCGGCGGCGGCGCATTGAACCGCATCTGCCGACCCGAGGACGGGTGCACGAGCCCCAGTTCCGCCGCGTGCAGGCCCAGCCGGCCCATCACGTTCGTCCGCGCCCCGTACCGCTCGTCCCCCACGATCGGGTGGCCCTGCTCGGCCATGTGCACACGGATCTGGTGCTTGCGCCCGGTCTCCAGTCGCACCTGCACCAGCGTGCGGTTGTTGTCCGCGGCCAGTACTCGATAGTGCGTGATCGCCAGGCGCGGTCCGGCCTCGTCGTCCCCCATCCGGCCCTCGACCGGCCGTCCCCGCATTCCCGGGCGGGCCCGGCGCGGCGGCGGGGCCTCGCGCGGCACGAGCGACTCGGGCACGCTGCCCACGCGGCCCGACTCGTCCTCGGCGAGGAAGCTCTGGATCGTGCCGGTCTTGTCCTTGGGGCCGACGATGCCCTCGACCAAGGCGAGGTACACGCGGTGCACGCGCCGGGCCCGGAAGTCCTCCTTGAGCCAGTCGTACCCGCGCTGGCTCAGGCTGAACACGACCAGGCCCGAGGCCTCGCGGTCGAGCCGGTGCACCACGCCGACGCGCAGGGCCCGTCGCTTGGTCTTGCTCCCGCGCGGGCGGGTGATGAGCTTGACGATGTCCAGGAGCGTTTTCTCGCGCACCGGGGTCGGCGACGCCGTGAGCATGCCCGGCGGCTTGTCGACGACGATGAAGTCGTCGTCGTGGTGCAGCACGCGCACGCCCTGGATCGCCATGGTCGGGACGGAGCGTGAGCGGGCGGGAGGCCCCGCCGCGGCCGGTTCATCCTCGCCGGAGGTCGGCCCCCGGGCCGACGGATCGCGCCGCAGCAGCTCGCGGATGCCGCGGATGCGCACGCGGTCGCCCTCGGCCAAGGCGGCGGCGCCGTCGCCGACCGCTTCCCCGTTCACGCTCACGCGGCCTTCCTGCAGCAGGGCGCGGACCTTCTCGCGGTCCATCCGGGGGAAAGCGGCGTGGAGGTAGGCCTCCAGCGGCTGCGATTGCGTGACGGCGGGGAGCACGACGAACCGTAGCACCGCGTCCGGTGTCCCCGTCCCGCCGCATCATCCGCACCGGGCGCCACCATCGTCCGGCCGCCCTGGGCCGGACGGCGGTGCCCCTCATTCACACCCCGAGCGCCTCGAGCAGCCACCCCGCGAACGCCTCCTTGCTCAACCCCGCCGGCGCCGTCCGCGGCTCAGTCTGGGCGGCGTACAGCACCGCCGAGATCGATTCCGCGTCCATCGTCTCCAGCGGGTTGGCCACGATGAAATCCACTCGTTTGCGGGCGAGCTTTTCGCGGGCCGAGGTGTCGAGCCGCTCGATCGGTTCAAGGGCGAAGCCGACGAGCGTCTGGCCCGGGCGCCGCTTGGCCGCGACCCCGGCGAGCAGGTCGGGCGTGGGTTCAAGTTCGAGCGTCAGCCGCTGGTCGCCCCGCCTGAGCTTGCCCGCGGCCCCGCTGGGCCCGAGAACGGGGCGGAAGTCGGCGACCGCCGCGGCCATGATGAGCACCTCGGCCCACGGGCCGTGCTCGGCGAGCAGCGCCTGCAGATCGGCCGCGGTCCGGAACCGGGTCACCGAACCCGGGTCGACGCCCGCGGGCGGCACGGTCGCCGGTCCCAGCAGCAGCCGCACGTCGTGCCCGCGGCGGGACGCCTCGGCCGCGAGGGCGACACCCAGGCGGCCGGACGAACGGTTGCCGAGGAACCGCACGCCGTCGATGGGTTCGTGGGTGGGTCCGGCGGTGATCAGGATGCGCTTGGGTGAACGGGGCATGTGTCCGGATCGTAAAGATGTCGACCGGGCGGCGCCGGTTACCGACATCGGGAGCGCCGGGGAGCGCACAGGGGCGGGCCGCACGTGCGTCCCGGTCGCAACCGGGAGCGCCGCGGACGCGGATAGTGTCCGATGCCCGGATGCGCGTCGGGCCGGGCCGCGGCGGACGCGAAGGTCTGGCGGACTACCCACGGGCGTCCGACTTTCCGCTACGATGCCGCCCCCCTTCGTCGGCGCCGGCGGCCGACGCTTTCGTGCTCCGGGCCGCGGGGCGGAGATTGTCCAGTAGGCCCCGGGCACGGCCCGGGCACCATCCGACGCTTGACCGCTACACACCATGGCACGATCGCGCAAGAAACTCGGTGAAATCTTCATTTCGTGGGGGATCGCCTCCCAGGACCAGATTGACAAGGCGTCGGCCCAAGCCAAGGCCACGGGCAAGCGGCTGGGCGAGGTCTTGGTTGAGACCAACGTCGCGACCGAAGACCAGGTCGCCAAGGCCCTGGCGAACCAGTTCGGCGTCGAGTACGTCGACCTGGCCACGCCCGAGGTCTCCTCGCGGATCGACCCCAAGCTGATCCCCGAGGAGATCATCAAGAAGCACCTGGTGCTGCCGCTGAGCAAGGCCGGAGGGCGCCTGCAGCTCATCGTCCACGACCCGATGGACCTGGAGCTGCAGGACATGCTGCGGTTCCGCTTCGGCGTCGAGATCGAGCCGCGGCTGTCGTCGCGCGGGGCCATCAAGCGGTTCATCGAGACCAAGCTCTCGGGCGGCGGCGGCCCCAAGGCCGTCAACCCCAAGGAGTCGCTCCTCACCGACTCGATCGACAAGACCATCGACCGCTCGGTCGACAAGTCGGTGGACAAGTCGATCGACCGGGAGGCCGACGACGCCCCGATCGTCAAGCTCGTCACCCGCATGCTCACCGAGGCGGTGAACATGCGGGCCAGCGATATCCACATCGAGCCGATGGCCGACCGCGTCCGCCTGCGCTACCGCATCGACGGCGTGTGCATCGAGCGCGACAACCTGCCCAAGCGCATGCAGAACTCCGTGCTCAGCCGCACGAAGCTCATGTCGGGCATGAACATCGCCGAGAAGCGCGTCCCCCAGGACGGTCGCATCAAGCTCCCCCTCACCGGGACCGACCAGGTCATCGACTTCCGCGTCTCGGCCTGCCCCGCGTACCACGGCGAGTCGGTCGTGCTCCGCGTGCTGCGGGCCGACGCCGTCAAGATCGGCCTTGTCAACCTCGGCTTCGAGGAGGACAACCTCGCGATCTTCAACAAGATCATCCGCCGGCCCAACGGCATCTTCCTGGTCACCGGCCCCACCGGCTCGGGCAAGACCACCACGCTCTACTCCGCCCTGGACGTGCTCAACCGGCCCGACCGCAAGATCATCACGGCCGAGGACCCCATCGAATACAACTTCGAAGGGATCAACCAGTGCCAGGTGAACGAGAAGATCGGCCTGGGCTTCCCGCAGATCCTGCGCACCATGCTGCGCCAGGCCCCCAACATCATCCTGGTCGGCGAAATCCGCGACCGCGAAGTCGGTGAGATCGCGATCCAGGCCGCCCTCACCGGCCACCTGGTCTTCAGCACCCTGCACACCAATGACGCCCCCAGCGCCATCACCCGCCTCGTGGACATGGGCATCAAGCCCTTCCTCGTCGCCAGCTCGATCCAGGCCATCATGGCCCAGCGGCTCATCCGCGTGCTGTGCCCCAAGTGCAAGACCCTCGACCCCGACCCCGACCCCAAGTTCCTCGCCCTGTGCGGCATCTCCCAGGAGGAAGCCATGGGCAAGGTCCTCAAGGGCGTCGGGTGCGAGAACTGCAACGGCACCGGCTACCGCGGGCGTCGCGCCATCTTCGAGATGATGCTCATGAACAGCCAGATCCGCGAGATGGCCTTCAACAAGGCCCCCATCAGCGAGATCCGCCACGCCGCCATCGCCGCCGGCATGCGCACCCTCGTGCAGGACGGCAAGCTCAAGGTCCTCAAGGGTGTGACCACCGCCGCCGAAGTCGCCATGACCGCCCAGGTCGAAGGCGTCGTCACCGACGAGGAGGCCACCGCGACCGTGTAGGGCGCCGTCCGACCCTCCCACCCTCCCCGTTTGTTCCGCTCCCTCCCCACCATTCACCGCTCAAAGTTCACCACTCACTCTCCCCCCCACCATGTCCAGCATCCAAATCGACCGCCTGCTCGACACCGTCGTGAAGCTCAACGCGAGCGACCTGCACCTGACCGTGGGTCGCCCGCCGACGCTCCGCCTGCACGGCCACCTGCGCAACCTGCAGACCAAGGTGCTCGACTCCGACGACATGGTCTCGCTCATGAAGGCCATCACCAGCGAGCGGTCCCAGCAGGAACTCCAGGAGGAAGGCGGCTGCGACTTCGGCTTCGCCTACGGCGACGCCGCACGCTTCCGCGTCTCCATCTTCAAGCAGCGCGGCGACATCGCCATCGTCTGCCGCCAGATCCCGAACCGCCTGCTCACTTTCGAGCAGATCGGCCTGCCCGAGATGTGCCGCGAGCTCATCCGCCGCCCCCGCGGCATGTTCCTGGTCACCGGCCCGACCGGCTCGGGCAAGTCGACTTCGCTGGCCACGATGATCGACCACGTGAACATGTCGATGGACCGCCACATCGTCACGATGGAAGACCCCATCGAGTATTATCATTACCATAAGAAATCAATCGTGAACCAGCGCGAGGTCGGCAACGACGTGCCGAGCTTCGCCGAGGCGCTGCGGCGCGTGCTTCGTTCGGACCCTGATGTGATCCTGGTCGGCGAAATGCGCGACCTGGAAACGATCGAAGCGGCGATCCGGGCCGCCGAGACCGGCCACTTGGTCTTCGGCACCCTGCACACCACCGGCGCCGCCAAGACCATCGACCGCGTCGTCGACGCCTTCCCCGTCACCCAACAGAACCAGATCCGCGTGCAGCTCTCGACCGCGCTGCTGGCGGTCATCAGCCAGCAGTTGCTCAGCCGAATCGACCAGCCCGGCATGGTCGCGGCGTACGAGTTCCTCGTGGTCACCCCCGCGATCCAGAACCTCATCCGCGAGAACAAGACCTTCCGCATCGACTCGTCGATCCAGACCGGCAAGAAGTTCGGTATGCAGCTCCTCGACGAGCACCTGTGGTCTCTCTATTCCAGGGGAGTCATCTCCGCCGAGGAGATGATCGATAAGTCGAAAAACCCATCTGACTTGACCGACCGGGTCCACCGGCTGGGCCGGACGGTGGGTCGGACCGAGTGGGATGAGGCCGACGAAGAGGCGGAGAAGGGCAGCGCGAAGCCGCCCGGCAAGGCCGGTTAGTCTCGAATACCAGGTGGCGAGACGTTTCGCCGCCTCGAAAACCAAAAGGATACTGGAACCGCGTTCGGCTCCGTCTCGATTATCATGATGATCGGGACGGGTGCGCCCATTGACCCCACGGGGCGTGCTCGATCTGGTCGATGCACGAGCCCTCGGGTGATTGGGGTAGCGAGCGGCCCAGACGGAAGCGCCGGCCCGGATGCCGGTGGGCGAGGCAAGCACAGTGACGCAGCTGTCGTCGTCGGTCAATTACGCGGAGCTCAAAGGGCTCAAGCTCGGGCGCGTGCTCACCAAGCTGGGCAAGGTGACGCGTGAGCGTGTGCACGAGGCCTTGGCGGTGCAGAAGACCCGCAAGGCTCCGTTGGGCAAGCTCCTGGTGGAACTGGGGTATTGCACCGAGCGGGACGTGCAGGAAGCGATCGCGGCCCAGGCGGGAATGGGGTTTGTGAGCCTGGCGGGGAAGGAATTGGCCGCGGAGGTGCGGGACGCGATTCCGGCCGAGACGGCAAAGATGTACCAGGTCGTTCCGATCGAGTACAACCCGCGCGGGAAGAAGCTGAAGATCGCGATGAAGAGCCCGGACAACTTCCGGGCGGTGGACGACTTGCGACTGCTGATGGGGTTCAACGTCGAGGCCGTGGTGGCGGACGCCGCGGAAGTCGACGCGCTGATCAAAAAGAACTATTCGAAGGCCGAATCGATCACCGAGGTGGTGACGGACCTGGCGGCGGACGACAAGTTCAAGAGCCTGGTGGGCAAGGGCGGGCAGTCGATCGACCTGGACGCGCTCAAGGACGCGGCCGAGGACAACAAGGTCATCAAGCTGCTGAACCTGGTGCTGCTGCAGGCGATCAAGGACAAGGCCAGCGACGTTCACTTCGAACCGTTCGAGAACGAGTTCAAGATGCGGTACCGCATCGACGGCGTGCTGTACGAGATGGTGCCGCCGCCGAAGGAACTGGGGCCGGCGATCACGAGCCGCGTGAAGGTCATGGCGAACCTGGACATCGCCGAGCGGCGGCTTCCGCAGGACGGGCGCATCGAGCTGACGGTGGGCGGGACGCCGATCGACCTGCGCGTGAGCGTGCTGCCGACGATGTACGGCGAGAGCGTCGTGATGCGCGTGCTGGACCGCAGCAACGTGGAGCTGGCGCTGGACCGCATCGGCCTGCGCCAGGACGACTACCAGAAGTTCGACGGCCTGATCCGCAAGCCCAACGGCATCGTGGTGGTGACGGGCCCGACGGGCTCGGGCAAGACGACGACGCTGTACGCGGCCCTGGCGGCCCTGAACGACATCGAGACCAAGATCCTCACGGCGGAGGACCCGGTCGAGTACGACATCGACGGGCTGTGCCAGTGCCAGGTGAACACCGAGGCGGGCACGACGTTCGCGAAGCTGCTGCGCAGCTTTTTGCGTCAGGACCCCGACATCATCCTGGTCGGCGAAATCCGCGACCTGGAGACGGCCCAGATCGCGGTGCAGGCGTCGCTGACGGGCCACCTTGTGCTCAGCACGCTGCACACCAACGACGCGCCGTCGACGATCATCCGCCTGCTGGACCTCGGGGTCGAGAACTTCCTGCTGACGGCGACGATGGAGGGCGTGGTGGGGCAGCGGCTGGTGCGCACGATCTGCAAGCAGTGCAAGCAGCCGTACACGCCCAAGGAGGAGGAGCTCATGGAGCTGAACCTCCGGCCCCAGGACGTGCAGGGCAAGCAGCTGTACCTGGGCAAGGGCTGCGACGTGTGCCACAGCTCCGGCTACAAGGGCCGCATGGCGATCTTCGAGCTCATGCTCATGAACGACACGATGCGCGAGCTGGTGATGAACAAGGCGAGCACGAACGTGATCCGGGAGACGGCGCGGCGGCAGGGCATGCGGACGCTGCGCGAGTGCGGCCTGCTGGCGATCTACGAGGGCCAGACGACGATCGACGAGGTCGTGCGCGAGACGCTGGCGGACGAGGATTGACGGGGAAGGCACTGAGGCACGAAGGTACAGAGGCACTGAGTACAGGTTGAACCGGGCCTCGGCGGCCCGTTTCCAAGGCGAGGACACGACGTCATGGCGACATTCGCGTACGAGGCGCTCAACGCGCAGGGCAAGCCGCAGAAGGGCACGGTGGACGCCAACACGAGCGAGGAGGCGATCCAGCGGATCAAGAGCCAGGGCTACTTCCCGACGCTGGTGAAGGAGCAGAAGGTCAGCAAGAAGAGCCAGGAGCAGGCCGAGGCGTCGGCGACCAAGAAAAAGAAGAAGTCGGGCGGCCTGAGCTTCGGCAAGGTGTCGCAGAAGAAGCTGACGCTGTTCACGCGTCAGCTCTCGACGCTGCAGGACGCGGGCCTGCCGCTGCTGCGTTCGCTGCAGATCCTGGAGAGCCAGCAGAAGCCGGGCAAGCTCAAGCAGGTGCTCCAGGGGGTGTGCGAGGACGTCGAGGGCGGCACGAGCCTGTCGGACGCGATGAGCAAGCACCCCAGGGCGTTCAACCGCCTGTACACGAAGATGGTGAACGCCGGCGAGATCGGCGGCGTGCTCGACATCATCCTGCAGCGGCTCGCGGAGTTCATGGAGAAGGCCCAGCGGCTCAAGCGCAAGATCAAGGGCGCGCTGGTGTACCCGTCGGTGGTCCTCTTCGTCGCGGTCTCGATCGTGACGTTCATCATGTGGTTCATCATCCCGAAGTTCGAGGAAATCTTCCGCGACTTCGGCGTGCCGCTGCCCAAGATCACGCGTTTGCTCATCAACGCGTCGTCGTGGGTCGCGGGCAACCGCGTGGGTCAGACGATCCCCGGTGCGGTGTACATCTTCATGGCGCCGTTCCTGATCTTCGTGGGCGTGAAGCTCATCCGCAAGGCGACGCCGGGCCGGGCTGCCCTGGACACGGTCATCCTGTGGACGCCGGTGTTCGGCAACCTCATCAACAAGACGACGACCGCCCGCTTCAGCCGGACCCTCGGGACGCTCATCAGCGCAGGCGTGCCGATCCTGGAGGCGATCCTCATCACCCGCGACACGTCGGGCAACTGGGTGTACGAGAAGGCCCTCACGAAGGTGCACGACTCGATCCGCGAGGGCGAGGCGTTCGCCGGGCCGCTGCGTGAGACCAAGGTGTGCGACGCGATCGTGGTGAACATGATCGACGTCGGCGAGGAGACGGGCGACCTGGACACCATGCTCCTGAAGATCGCCGACAACTACGACGAAGAGGTCGACGTCGCCGTCGGCGCGCTGGTGGCGCTGATCGAGCCCATGCTGGTCGTGTTCCTGGGCGTGGTCGTCGGCACGATCGTCGTGGCGATGTTCATGCCGCTGGTCGCGATGATCGAGTCGCTGCAGGGCGGCAACAAGGGCGGCGGTGTGTAAGAGGCTTGACCACGACGCGCGGCGTGCGCCGGACGCCCCAAGCCCCGCACGCGGGGCCGGACCCGACGGCGCACGCCGACGCTCAGGCGCTGGAGACGCGACGGTGCAACGCAAGAACACGACAGCTCGCTCGGCGCGGACGGCCCGCGGCTTCACGCTCGTCGAGGCGGTGGTGGTCGTCATCATCATCGCGACGCTGGCCGCGATCCTGCTGGTCGCCCTCGCCGGCGCCATGCGCGGGGCGCGGGCGGCGACCGAGCGGCTGGAGATCGCGTCGCTCAAGACGTCGGTCGAGCAGTTCAAGCAGACCTTCGGGTACCTGCCCCCGCTGATCAACGACGCGGCCGGGCCGGTGCAGTCGGGCCGGCTGAGCGTGCGTTCGGACCTGTTCCTGTCGGGCCAGCAGCTGCCCAACGAGCCGCGGTACAGCGTGTACTCGCTGCCGTACTTCGTGATGGGCCTTGGGGACGCTCCCGGGGCGGGCGGGCGGCCGATCGACGGGGCCGCGGGCCCGCGCATGACCCGGCCCAACCCCGACGGCACGTTCGACCAGAGCGGGCAGGTGTACGAGCCGTTCACGGCGATGGGCTCGAAGGACTCGACCCGCGTGGTGCGCGACCTGGCGGACCAGACGCAGCTGGTCGCGGTCGACCGCTGGGGACGGGGCACGAGCTTCACCGGATCGACGCCGCCGGCCAACAGCCTGCGGTATTACCGCTGGCTGCCCAGGTACTTCCCGGCCGCGGCCGGCGCGCCGGCGTCGGTCGACCAGTACATGGTCCCGCGGGCGGTGGGCGACCCGAACAAGGACACGGCCCTGCGCGGGGCCGGGTTCGCGATCGTGAGCGTCGGGCCCGATGGCCTGACCGACGAGCGCCGCCCCCTGCCGCGGGCCGAGACGACCGACGCGGCGTGCGACAACGCGCCGATCGACGTGGGCGTGACCAAGGACGACATCGTGGAGGTGGGCGGATGAGCACCCTGACTCGCGCCGCGGCCCGGCGAGCGTTCACGCTGATCGAGCTGCTGATCGTCGTGGTCATCCTGGTGATGATCATCGCGGTGTCGCTGCCGGCGTTCGCGGCGATGCTGCGGGGCTCGGACGAGACGCTGGCGCAGGCGCGGCTGACGTCGGCGGTCAGGATGGGCAGGGACGCGGCGATCGCCCAGACGGGCGACGCGGACGTGGCGATCGTGTTCACGTACCCGCCCGGGGGTCGGCTGACCGCCCTGGCGTGCGTGCGGGTCGGCGCGTTCAACGAGACCATCAACGGCGTGGTGCGCCGGCGCGAGCTGTTCTGCCCGATCGACACGCTCGAGCCGGTCCAGCTCCCCCTGGGCTGGATGGTGCGCGGCTTCGCCGCCCCCAACTCGATCGACCCCACCAACGGCGAGTGGTACGAAGGCCAGCGCTACGGCGGCACGGTCAACCGGGGTGACTGGGTCTTCCCCGAGACCGGCTTCTTCAACAGGGAATCGACCGCGCCGGCCGACGGACGGTCGCGCCAGTCGTTCATGCTGCGGTTCGCGGCCGGCACGGGCCAGTTCAAGGGCGTGGGCGCGGCGCCGGTGATCGTGGTCCTGCCGCGGACCTCGAGCGCCGGGCGCGCGACGACCGAGCCGTACCGCAGCTACCGCTTCGACACCTCGCAGGACCTGCGCCGCATGGCGCTGCGGGCGATCACCAACCCGGCCCGGCTCAACAGCGGCCCGGGCGGCGGCACGCTGCTGACCGAGGCGCAGCGCCGCCAGCTGCTGGGCGACGAGTCGACCGACACGGTGCTCGTGGGCGCGGTGTCGCAGATCTCGCTGTACCGCGAGCAGGACCTGGCCCGGGCGGTCGGGGCCGCGATCGACCGCGCGACCGGGTCGATCTACCGCGGCCCGGCCGCGGGCGGGGCTTGGAGCCCGGAGTTCGTCGCGGTCCAGGGGCTGAGCGAGCGCCAGATCGGGCAGCGCATCTCGCAGTGGATCGAGGGCGACGCGAACTTCGACGGGCAGATCAAGCCCGCCTTCCTGAGCTCCGGCTCCGAGAGCGGCGACCGCTCCGACGCCAAGCTCTACGTCATCGACCGTTCCAGCGGCGACCTGCGGCGGGTCACGGTCCAGGTGGCTTCGGGAGACTGACCATGCGACGACTCACCACCACGCGCCGGGGAGGGTTCTCGCTGATCGAGGTCCTCATCGCGGTGCTCATCCTGGCCCTGGGCCTGCTCGGGCTGGGCGCGATCTTCCCGGTCGTCATCCGCGAGCAGCGGGCCGGCACGGACGCGACCACGGCCCTGCTGGCGTCCAACGCCGCCGAGGCGTTCCTGCGGACGCAGCCGTCGGACCCCAACGGGGAGGTTGACGTGGCGTTCTGGCGGACGCTGCGCGAGGGGCTGGGGCGGGGGATCAACCAGAACGGCCTCGGGCAGTTCAAGGTCATCGCGATGCCCACCAGCGGCCCGGGCGACCGGGCGGACGCGAACATCGACGGTTGGGTCATCCCCCTGGCCCCGCGCCTGTACCCGGGCCCGGACACGGGCATCGACCCGCAGTACGTGTGGGACATCGCGTACGGGCGGGCCGTCGACCCGCGGAGCGTCGGGGCCACGGCCGACGATCACGACGGGGTGCGTGTGGCGGTCTTCGTGCGCCGCATCGACCAGCGGATGCGCCTGGCGACGGGCACGAACCTGCGCTCGGCCCTGCTGGACCGCTCCATCCCGACGTCCGATCAGCGCGTGCCGGTCGCGAGCGACCGCAACCACGTGCCGACGTTCGACGGCATCGGCGACACCCGCTTCCGCTACTCGGAACTCACCGAGCAGGCGATCCAGTTCATCTACGACCCCGGGTCGAACGACTTCAAGTACCGCGACCGGCTGTACCGGGCCACGCCGCCCCCCGGCTCGGGCCCCAGCCCGGTGCTGTACTGGCCCCTGCTCGCGCAGGTCGGCCAGCAGTTCGTCGACAACCTCGGCAACGTGTACACCGTCGTGCAGGCCGGCATCACGGCCAACACGCCGTGGGTCAAGGTCGACCCGCCCGTGCCGGCGAGCGTGACCGAGGACCGCGCGGCGGGCGGGCCCGGCGCGTACGGGGCCGACGAACTGATCCGCCAGGCGATCTTCAGCCCGCAGATCCCGGCGGGCGTGCGGGTGTTCACCGTGCCCGTGGAGGAAGCGCCATGAGCCGCGTCACGACGACCATGAACCCGGGGCGCGTGCGGGGCCGCCGCGGCTTCACGCTGCTGGAACTGCTCATCGCGATCGCGGCGGTGTCGCTCATCGCCCTGGGCATCTTCCAGGTGTTCCGGGCCACGGGCGAGACGCTCCGCACCGGCCGGCGGGTCAGCGCGTTCAACGCCCAGGCGTCGCTGCTGGAGCGACAGCTGCGCGACGACATCTCGCGCATGACCCGCGACGGGTTCCTGCTCATCCGCAACGAGGCGGTTTCTCCCAACGGCGCCGGCGTGCGGCTGTTCCGCGGTCAGCCGGCCACGTTCGGCCGGCCGCGCCGGGCCGACGAGATCGTGTTCTTCGCCCGCGGGCCGTTCAGCACGCGTCGCGACCCCGTGCACCCCCAGCGCGTGGCCCGCTCGAACGAGGCCCGCATCTGGATCGGCCACGGCCTGATGAAGGACCCCCTCGTCAACGGGTTCTTCGACGTCAACCTCAACGACGACAACTCGAACGCGCCCCAGCTGGGCACGGGCGTGAACCAGTACGCCGGCGACTGGACCCTGCTGCGCCAGGTGGCGCTCTTGTGCCGGCCCCACGAGGGCCTGCTCGACCCGCTCAGCCCCCCGCCGCCCGCGGGGGCCGAGCCCGAACCGGGCGAGGAGTTCGACAGCGACCTGCAGATCGACCTGCAGCCCGCGGCGTCGAGCCTGTTCCGGGTGCTGGCGAACGAGAACCCCCCGCTCACGTCGGGCGGAAGCCCGGTCACCAACTCGGACGTGGTGCGTGACGAGGCGATCGAGCGCCCGGTGTTCGCCAGCGGCGTGATCGACATCGCGACCACGAGCCTGGCCGAGACCCGATCGATCGTGCTTGACGCCAAGGACCCGTCGTCGCTGACCTTCCCGTTCGCGGTGTCCTCGCCGCTGCGGTTCCCGGTCGACACCGCGCCCGGCACGCCCGGGTCGCCCACGGCCCTCATGCAGCAGTGGATGATCGAGTCGCTGCCGGCGAACTCCGACGCGGACGAGCGCCCCCGCTACGAGCGCCTGCCGCCGGACCTGCTCGGGGTCATCAGCGGCGCCGGCGTGCCGTTCGACCGTGACTACAAGCGCACCGACCAGACCATGCTCACCAACGCGGCCCTGGCGACGGGGTGCTCGGAGTTCATCGTCGAGTGGTCGTTCGGCAAGCGGATCCCGAGCGGTCAACCCGGGGAGGGCCAGCTCATCTGGCACGGCCTTGAGCGCGAGGCGGACGTCAACGGCGACGGCGCCGTCGAGACGGTCGCGAACCTGTACGAGGCGTCGGGCGGCCCGAGCGGAGACGCCGTGGAGCAGGTGTACCGGCTCAGCGACGGCTCGCGAGCCCGGCGCCCCGGGCCGATCGAACCGAAGATCATCCACGATCCGGACACGATCGCGGGGACGCCGGCGAACGTGGCGTATTCGTTCTTCGGGTATGTGGACCCGACATACCAGCCGCCGAGCCCGCGCGGGCTTCAGCCGGAATCGATGCCGTGGGCGTGGCCGAAACTGCTGCGGATCACGGTGCGCCTGGTGGATCCGAGCGATCCTTCGTTCGAGCAGACGTACCAGTTTATCTACACGCTGCCGGGCGACCAGGACGCGGTGCGGCAGTGACTCGTGCGCGGGCGGCCGCGATGGCGGCCCGCGGCACATCGGGACGGGGCGGACGAGCAGCGGTTGACCACGCACGCAAGGAGCGTGACATGAGTGCGCACAAGACGGGACGGGGACGGACCGCGGGACACCCGCATCGGCGCGGCACGGTGCTGCTGATGGTGGTGGGTGTGCTCGCGCTGATGTCGATCGTCGCGGTGGTGTACGTGACGATCGGCCAGAGCGACCGGCGCGGGGCCGCGGCCCTGGTGCGCGAGCAGCGGCTCGATGACCAGAGCCGGGCGGTCGCGGACTACCTCTCGGGCATCATCGCCGACGACGTGGTCGCGGTGAAGCAGGTGACCGACCCCAGCGGGCTGACGCTGTACATGCGCGAGTCGTGGGACGCGCCCACGTTCGACAACACCAAGTTGTCGCAGACCACCGACCCTGCCCGGCGCTTCGACCCCGTGGGCCAGGGGACCGACCCGTGGCTCGCGGATCACGGGCCGACGTGGCTGCGGTTTGATCGCTCGCGGAACGCCCGCGACACCACCGGCGTGCGTCGCTACCTCAACAACCTCGACTGGGGCCAGATTTCCGACCCATGGCCCGACGGTCGCTTCGTCAACCTTGGCAACCTGCGCGGCAACTTCAACGTCGAGCCCGGCATCGGCGTCGACGCCGACGGGCGGCCGCGCACGAGCTGGGGCCTGACCCTCTTTCTTGACACCATTGATCAGCCGATCCAGCGCGTCGGCACGCCGGCCAACGAGATCACCAACATCCGGCTCGACAGCCGACTGGCCAACCGCGACTACAACGTCCCCGCCCACATGGCCACCCGCCAGGCGAACGCCTTCCGGCCCATCCGCGACGTTGAGCGGCGCGTCACCGCCCCGAGCGCCGGCGTGCTCAACATGCCCTTCATCACCTTCGGCGTGCCCGAGTGGTTCCCCAACCAGTGGGCCGACTGCGACGGCGACGGCATCGCCGACGCCCGCTGGGCCGACGGGACCGACACCAGCGCGTCGACCGCGACCGCCAGCAGGCCCCGCTCGCTGCTGCGGGGCGACGGCTCCATGCGGTTCTTCGTCGCCACCCGCATCATCGACCTCTCCGGCCTGATCAACGTCAACACCGCCGGCGACCTGTACGCCGAACTCCCCGCCGATTACACCGGCGACAACCGCTTCCCCCTGGGCCTCACCCCCGGCGACGTCGACCTGCGGGCCCTGCTCTCGCTGCAGACGCGCCACGACATGCTCGGCGACGGCGAGACGTACGCGCTCTTCCAGCAGCCGGAAGTGACCCCCGAACTGCCCAGCGACTATTCCGACGCATTCCAGGGCACGCCCTTCGACGCCGAGGCCGCCCGCAACAGCGCCTTCGCCGGCTACTCCGCCCTGCGCCAGGCGCTCGCTACCGGGCAGCTCTCGTCCGGCCCCGTGGACGTGACCACCGGCGGCGCCGTGCTCGGACGCGCGGCCAAGTACGACCTGTACCAGCGCATGGTCCGCGGCGCCGAAGGGGCCCGGTTCGTCAGCACCGGCGGCGCGGCGTTCGAGTCGTCCATGCAGTTCGGGCTCGCCGACCAGGCCGAACTGCTCACCTACTTCGGCGTCAACGACCCGGACGTCACCTCGACCCTCGAGTCCACACTCGACGGCCGGTGGGACAACGGCAGTCCCGGCTCGCCCGAGTCCCGCTTCGGCCCTCTGCGCTCGGGGCGGCCGCTCAGTGTCGAGCGTGACGGCGTGGGCGATTTCCTGCCCGGGCCGCCCGACCAGACCGCCCCGCACGTGCTCAACGACGGCTTGGCCGACGACGACGCCCTGCTGCAGGCCGAGACCGACCGTCGCCGGCTGCTGACGACCATCAGCGGCGCCCGCCCGATCATCGCCTCGCCCGTGTCGGGGCCGGGAGCGCCACTCACCGAGTCCGAGGTCGCGCCGGACGTGTACAGCCTGCTCGAGAACTCCTCGGGCAACCCGACGACCGAGGGCGTTGACAAGATCTTCCGCGCGTACGCGGACGCACTGCTGCCATGGTCGGACGCCGACTTCCCGCAGCTGGGTTCGGCCCTGGCCCAGCCGCCGTGGGTCATCGAGGCGAACGCGTACACCAACGCCAAGCCCGACCGGGCCCGCACGCTGTCGTACGGGCACCGCGGGCCGGAACTGCCGCTGTGGATGGCGGCGTTCATGGCCGTGAACCTCAAGGACGCCCACGACGACGACGATAACCCGACGAGCTTCACGCTCTTGATCGACCGGGATTACCAGCAGAACGCGACGCAGTGGCCCTCGCGGTTCCCAGCGCCCGGCGGCGCGGTGACCCGCCTGCCCAACCGGCTCAGCGAGACCCCGCCCGGCATGACGAGTTCCCCCTTCTGGCCCGCGGCCGAGGGCCGGCTGCTGGACCTCGCGGCCCTGACGGGCAACAACGACCGGCTGGCGAACACCGAGCCAGGCGTGAACCACCCGCCGCTGAACGATCCTGAGAACGGCCGGCCGCTCGCGGCCCCGGCGGTGAACATCTTCGGGCTCGAGGCCCAGCCGTTTGTCACGCAGGTGGCGTTGATCTCGTGCTTCACCGATACCCCGAACAGCGCGGGCGGCGATGACGACGAGGAGGATTGGACCGATCCCAACGGCAACCTCGCCCGCGACCCCGGCGAGATCACCCAGGTCAGCATTCGCGGCGACGTGGCCGACGGCAACGCCGACTTCCTCTTCCAGGTCTTCGCGGTCCAGATTCACAACCCGTTTGAAGAGACCATCACGCTGGGCTCGACCCAGCGTCCGTACGTCGTGCAGTTCGGCCGCTCGCGGTTCGAGTTTGTCGACGGTGCCTCGCTCGCTTCCAAGGCCACCAAGGTCTTCTACTGCGTCACGCCCGGGCGCAGCGTGGTCAACCCGCGGCTCGCCTCCCGCTGGACCGGCACGGGCACCGCGATCACCATCGATTCCTGGCTCATCAACCAGCTCGGCCTCGACAACAGCGAAGTCACGCAGAACGAACTGGTTCGCTACGACGTGGACTCGGCCCAGGGTTCGCCCGAGGTGGGCGAAACCAGCGCCCTGAACATGCTCGACCCCGATCCCGAGGCCAACCGGGCCGTTCTGCTGTGGCGCACCGAGAACGACGCGAGCGGCACGCTCCGGCGCATCCTCGTCGACCGCATGCGTGACCCCGAACTCACCGGCACGCCGTCGCTCGATCGCACGTTCGATCTGCCCGACCTCGACGGCGGCATCTCGAGCAGCAATCCCGATGACATCGCCGGCACCGACACCTCGTCGGGCCCCGACGGCGGCGGCGGCGACAACACCGGTTACTCGCTGATCACTTTCGGCAGCTTCCGTCGCCCGGACGACCCCGGCGCCGGCGGCACGGGCATCCCGCTGGGCGCCATCCCCGCTTTCTGTGTCGAACGCCGCGGCTTCGGCGTCACCGCCGGCACCCGTCCCCTCAACATCGGCCCCGACGACGATTCCTCGCTCCGCGACGGCTTCACCGACCTCGACGGCATGTCCAAGGCCGACTTCGTCGGCGCCCTGGGCGGGTCGACTCCCGGCAAGACCACGCTCTCGGACCTGCTGAGCCCGCAGGCGACCGCCGGCGGCGACGTGGTGCTCCCATCCATCAAGGAGAACCCGCGCTCGCGCACCGGCAACACCATCCCCAACAACCTCGCGAACGTGGCCTTCCAGAACCGCTACGTCGAGGCGTTCCTGCCCAACAACCGCTTCCGCGTCCCCGGGACCAACCCGCCGGCGCGGTCGCTGCGTCCGACCGACCTGCTGCTGCCGTGGGCCATCGGCTCGTGGGAACTCCCCGGTTCGTCCGGCCTGGACGCGTGGCGCTCGGAGCGCCGGGCACGCATCGCGCCCACCGACTCGCCCCTGGAGTGGGCCACGGTCTCGGAGATGCTCGCGATGGCGCTCGACTACGAGGCCCCCGCGGCCGGGCGGAAGGACCTGTTCTTCGACCAGACCACCACGCCCGAGTGGCGCAGCGGCCAGCAGGCCTACGACCGCGCCTGCCTGCGGGTAAACGCGTTCGTTCCGTTCGTCGACAGCAACAACGACCGGATCTACGGCTACGTCGTCCCCGCGACCACGCCCGCGACCACCGAACTCATCGTCCCGCCAGGGGTCACGTTCGCCGCGTCGGTCGTCGACCGCCTGCGGGTGCACGAGTTCGGCTCGATTACGCGGGCCGTGCCGGGGCTGATCAACGTGAACACCGCGCCGATCGACGTGCTGCGGGCTCTGCCGGGGCTGACCCCGCCGAGCCCGGCCCTGGACGTCGGTACGGCCACCTGGTTCTGGACCGGCACGCAGGACTCGCTCAGCGACATCGGCGCGACGCTGCTGGCCTACCGCGACAACGCCCAGACCTGGCCGCGGGACATCGGAGCGGGCGGCGTCTCGACCCGCGACGTGAACTTCCGCATGGACAACAACCCCGCGGCGTCGAGCCCGAACGGTCGCGGGCGCCGGCTCAAGACCGGCATTCAGGGCCTGCGCCAGCCGGCGCTCATCGGCACCGGCGCGCAGGCCGAAGGGGCCGCGAAGGTTGACCGCTCGGAGAACGGCTTCCGCTCGATCGGCGAGACGATGCTGGCACGCGACCTGACGATCGATCCGCCGCCGGCGGGCGGCGGCCCGGCCCCGGGCGTCTACCCCTACAGCATCGACCGACTGGCGTTCGACCGCAAGAACGTCGGCGGCGACCCTGGCGACCCGGTGGTCTACATCGCCGACTCAACCGTGTACGACTCGGGCGGCACCAAGAAGCCCAACGAGATCGTGGACGACTACCAGGAGCAGTTCGCCCTGTCCGGGGCGATCATGAACAGCATCAGCGTCCGCAGCGACGTGTTCGCGGTGTGGTTCATCCTGCGGGGCTACACCGTGGGGGACGTCGAGGGCCTCGAATTGCAGGAGCCGATGGTGCCGTCGGTGGAGCGGCGGTTCCTGATGATCGTGGACCGCTCGAACGTGACGCAGCGCGGCCAGAAGCCGCGTGTGCTGCTGTTCAAGGAACTGCCGATGTGACGCGGCCGAGCGTAACGCGGTTCAAAACTGTCGAAACGCTCCATTCAGCGGGCACGCCATCCTCGGGGCGTGCCCGCTTTCGTGCGCTCCCCTACGATCGGGCCGAGCAGGGTGTAGCTCAGCTTGGTAGAGCGCCTGGTTTGGGTCCAGGAGGCCGCTGGTTCGAATCCAGTCACCCTGACTTTTGGCGAGGTCGAGCGCTTCAGCGCGCACATCGAATCGACCTGCTCCGGAGAACTCGGCACGTGCGCTATCCCCAAGGGGGTTCAGCCGGGCACGCCCCGGAGCGTGAACGGGGCGCTTTGAGCCGGCTTCCGGCACACTTCGAACCTTCCGCCGGCGAACTCGCGGTCAGCACATCGCGTGTTTCACGGCGAAATCGCCCCGTCAGGCCCGTCGAAGGCGCCGGAGGTCCGACTTCCGATTCACCGCCGGACTTCCGCGTGAGCATCATCTCTTCATCATGCCGAGCGGACTTGGGATGCTTTGACTCTCACCATTGCCGGAGCACGCGCCCCCGCACGACAGGACTCACCATCGTAACGGAGATTGTTCATGCGCATTCGACACCTCGGAACCACGCTGGCGTTTCTGGTGCTGGCAGCGGCGGGCACGATGCTCACCCTCGCGCGGCCCATCCAAGCCCCCGCACCCACGACCAGCCCCTTGTCGTCACAACCTCCCGGGCAACCAAGCCCGGCTCAACCCGAAGCGGAGGAGCAAGACGGTGACGAGGAGGACGTCATCGCGCTCGAACGTGCGCCTGAAGCGGTGCGGATTGCCGCGATAAAGGTGGCGGGCACGCCAGAGAACATTACCGAAGTCATCGAGGAGGAGGACGACGAGGACGTCGTCACGTACGAGGTCGAATACAAGGACGGAACGACCGAGTGCGCCGCGGTGTTCTCCGTCACGGGCGATCTGATGGAGTTGGAGAGGGGCACGACGGAGGACAAGCTCCCGACCGCGGTGATGGCCGCGCTCAAGAAGGACTATCCGACGGCGACGTTCGAGAAGCCGATGGCGGTGACGAGGATGTACTTCGAGGTCCAGGTCGTCATCGATGGCAAGAAGCACGAGGTGAGGGTTGACGCCTCAGGCACCATCGAGGACACGGACGAGGGGAACGACGGGGACGAAGGAGACGACGAGCCGGGCCACGCCGCGGGCGCCGAAGGGTTCCAGCAGAACTTCGCGGTCGACAAGGCGGCGCTGGCGAACGTCGGGATAAGCCCGTACTTCGATCTCACCCCCGGGACGGTGATGACCTATCGCGAGGGTGCGACGACGCTCACGATCACCGTCCTGGATCAGACCCGGGTTGTTGACGGCGTCAGCACCCGCATCGTCGAGGAGCGCGAAGAGGCCGGCGGCAAGCCGAAGGAGATCTCCCGCAACTACTTCGCCATCGACAAGGGGACGAGCGACGTGTACTACTTTGGCGAGGATGTTGACGAGTTCGACGCTGAAGGCAAGGCCTCGCACCCGGGCGTCTGGCGTTCGGGTGAGAACGGCGCACGCTTCGGCCTGATGATCCCCGGCGCCCCCAAGGTCGGCGACAAGTTCTACCAGGAACTCGCCCCCGGCGTCGCGATGGACCGCTTCGAGGTCATCGCAGTGGACGAGACCGTCAAGACCCCGGCGGGCAACTTCGAGCACTGCGTCCATGTGGTCGAGACCACGCCGCTGGGCAAGGACGTCGGGCATAAGTGGTACGCCAAGGGGACCGGGCTCGTCAAGGACGGCGACGCCGAGCTCGTCTCGATCAAGCGTGCCGGGCACTGAGTTCGTTTCACGTACCGGTTGCGCTTGCTCGGGCGATGCGCCCGGGCAGTCCAAGGGCATCCCGCCATGTCATCAACTTCCACAACCCTCTCGAAGCTCCCCGCCATCACGCTGGCCTTCTGGATCATGAAGATCGCCGCGACCACGCTGGGGGAAACCCTCGGCGATTTCCTCTCCAAGGGCCCCGATCATGGCGGTATCGGGCTGGGCTACCTCACGGCTTCGATCGTCGTGCTGGGCATCTTCCTCGCCACGCTCATCCCGCAGTTGCTTACGCACCGCCTGATTCCATTTCTGTACTGGGCCGTCATCCTCTCGACCAGCACCGCGGGCACGACCATGTCCGACTTCATGGACCGCACGCTCGGCCTGGGCTATGCCAGGGGGACCGCGATCCTCATCGCCATGCTCATCGGTGCCCTTGTCGTATGGCGGCTGGTGGAGGGCTCGATCTCCGTCAACAGCGTCCGCTCCCGGCGCGCGGAGGTCTTCTACTGGTTCGCCATCCTCTGCTCGAACACGCTCGGTACGGCCCTGGGCGACTACCTGGCCGATGAAGAGCAGGGCCCGGGCCTCGGTTTCATGGGCGGCGCGGTGCTTATCGGTGCGATGATCGCGGTCATCGCGGCCGTGTACGTGGCCGCCCGGAAGCTCGAGGTCGGGGGCACGAGTCTGTACGTCGGCCTCTTCTGGGCGGCCTTCGTGCTCACCCGCCCGTTCGGGGCCACCTTCGGCGATGTGCTCGCTCGAGGCCACGATGAGGGCGGCTTGGGCTTCGGTCCCGGTGGTTCGTCGGCAGTGCTGGCGGTCATCCTCGTGGGCATGATCCTGTGGACGATGCGGCGCGATGGAATGGCGCCCTCGCCCGCCGTGCAAGGGCTGGCGTGAAGCCGCGAGGCCAGCGTACCAACAATCGGCATGCGCATTCTCGTCGTTGAAGATTCCGCCGTGCTCCGGGACTCGCTGGCCCAGGGACTGCGCGAGGCGGGGTACGCGGTTGACGCGGTCGCCGACGGCAAGCGCGGTCTGATCCACGCGCAGACGACGGACTACGACGTGATCGTGCTGGACTGGATGCTCCCTGAGATCGACGGGCTGTCGGCGCTGGAGAAGATGCGCGCCAAGGGCGTTGTTTCGGCGGTCATCATGCTCACGGCGAAGGACACCGTGGATGACAAGGTTCATGGGCTCCGTCGCGGCGCGGATGATTACCTCGTCAAGCCGTTCGCGTTCAAGGAACTGCTCGCCCGGGTGCAGGCGGTCGGTCGGCGTCGCCACGGGCAGCGTGCGCCGGTGATCCGGGTCGGCCCGCTGTCGATCAATACCGCCGCCAAGACGGCCGCGGTCCGCGATCGGGCGCTGGCGCTCGCGCCGCGCGAGTATGCACTGCTGGAGTACCTGGCCCTGCGGCTCGGGACGGCCGTGTCGCGGCCGGAGTTGGAAGAGCACCTGTACGACGATCGCTCGCAGGTGCTCTCCAACGCCATCGACGCCGCGGTCTACTCGATCAGGTCCGCACTCGAGGCGGCGGGCTGCCCGACCGTCATCCACACCCGTCGCAAGGTGGGGTATCTCCTGCGGGAGCCGGACGCAGACGGGGGTAAAGCGTCGCAGCCGGGACGAACCGAAAGCGGCGGTGACTGAATGACGCTCCGCGCACGACTGGCGTGGATACTGCTGGCCACGCTGCTGCCGCTGGGGCTGGCGGTCGGCGTCGGTTTGTACACCTTCGTGCGGGTGTCCCTCTACGCACGGCTTGACGATGCGCTCTCGGCGCGGGTGGAGGCGCTCGCCGCGGCCGTGAAATGGCACAACGGCGAACTGGAGTTTGACTTCGAAGACGCCGCGATGCCGCAGTACGAGGCGACGTACCCGGCGCACTTCAAGCAGGCGGCATACTTCGAAATCTGGCGGCTTCGAGCCCAGGAATTGGGAGCGCTCGTGGAGCGGTCGAAGTCGATGGGTTCCGGGCAGTTGGTGCAGCCCCGCGGGGTCACGGGCGGGACGACACGAGTGGTCACTTGGAATATGGACCTCGCCGACGGCACGGCCGTGCGCGTGCTCGCGATGCGCATTGTTCCCGCCATCGAACGTGAGGAACCGGGAGCCGAGAAGCCAGGCGAGCGATCCGGCGAGCGGGGCGTCGCTGCGAACGCTGACGCATCTGGTGCGCCGCCCAGCTCGGACGCTGTGCCCGAGGTGTTGATCGTAGTCGCGGTGCCCCGGGACTCGGTCGACCGGCCCCTTGACATCCTCGCCGTCGGGCTCGTCTTGGCGGGTTTCGTGCTCGCAGGGGCCGGGCTCGTGTCGGCGCGATGGGCTATCGCCAAGGGCTTGGCTCCAGTGGGGGGCCTCGCCGCACAGGTCTCCGCGATTGACGCCGAGAACCTCGGCACGCGGCTCACGGTGCCCCGCCTTCCACCCGAGATCTCACCCATTCAGGACCGGATGAACGCCGTTCTTGCACGAATCGAAGGAGCGATGCTCCGAGAGAAGCGATTCACCTCTGCGGCAGCCCACGAACTGCGTACGCCGATCGCCGAGTTGCGCATGCTCCTGGAGGTCGCGTCAAGCCACGAGCGCACGAGCCAGCAGTGGAAGCGTACGGCAGAGCGGGCTCTGCATGTGTTGGCGCGGGCGCAGAGTCTCTGCGAGGCGCTCCTGCGGCTGGCGCGTGCGAGCGAGAACCAGAGTCCATCACCCGACCTGGTTCCGGTGGATGTCGGGCCGTTGATCCGGGAGCAGGTTGAGCGCGCCATGGCCAGGCATGGCGCCGGGCCGGGCTTGGTCCAGGTGCAATGCGCATCCGGCCTGTTGGCGCGCGTTGACACCGCCATGCTTGGCTCGATCGTGGGGAATCTTGTCGACAACGCCCTCCGCCATGGCGAAGCCACCGCGGGCGGTCCCATTGTGATCCGTGGCAGCCGAACTCAAGACACCATCCAGATCACGATCAGCAATCCAGCGCCGCGGATCGCTCAAGACGACTTGGCACATCTCTTCGAGCCCTTCTGGCGGAAGGACCCTTCTCGTCACGATCAGAGCGGCTTTGGCCTGGGGCTGGCCGTCGCCCGAGTCCTGGCCAGCGCAATGAAGGGGGACCTTTCTGCGGTTCTGGAGCCCCCCACCACGCTCACCATCCATCTCACACTCCAATCAGGCTTCGAACCCGGGGCTGCCACACCGTAACCCCGCCACGATATTCCATTGTGCGTGCTGAGACCCTGATTCGATGATCGAGCTCGCGGCGGCGACAACGTCGCGCAGTGAATCCCGCCGTCATGCCAGTGCATGGGTGTGCATCCGATGAACTCGGTCGATCGGCCGGGGAGCGACTGGGGACGCCGTTGGCGAACAGGAAATTGAAGTCAGTGGCGGGCGCGACGTGAGTCACGGTGTCGCCGGGCTTCCTGCCTCCACTCGGGGCAAGCCGACCCCGCCCAAAGACAGCTGTCGCGTTCGCGTGTACCGCGGGTGCTGGTACATTGTGGACTGCACAGGTACGTAGGAACACCACCGTCGGTCAGAGCACCGACGGTGGTGGCACCTGCTTGAGTTATGGCCGCGCTTCAGCCCTGAGGGTTGATGCGGCGCTTGGCCGCGGCCGCGGTCTCGGCGCCGAAGATCTTGTTGGCGTAGTGCACGATGATCTCGGGGTCGAGGTCGGAGGCGTCCGGGCCGGTGGGAGCGGTGAGCTGGGGCTCGGCGTCGAGGTCGGGGGGCGGGGCGCCCTCGGGCGGGCCGTCGCGGACTTCGAGGGGCTGGCCGTCTTCGGGGTGTTCGCCGGTCCAGACTTCGGCGATGCGCCGGTAGTCGTCGGGGCTGAAGCGGTAGAGGATGCGGTGCAGGCCCTGGGCCTCGTGGGCGGCGGACTCGGGGAAGCGCTTGTTGGAGATGTCGGGGATGGGCAGGAGCTTGCCGACGGGGACGCCGCTGAGTTTTTCGAGGGCCTTGGCGTACGCGACGATGTGGACGCCGCCGCGGACGAGGAGGAAGCCGACCATGGCGCGCGCGGTGGGGTGGCTGGTCATCTCGTAGACGCGGATCTTGTTGGCGCGGGCGCCGCACTCGAGGAAGAAGTTGTGGAGCAGGTCGAGCTTGAGGTTGCCTGAGGAGAAGACGTTGTCGCCGGTCCAGAACTTGCCGTGGGAGTCGGCGCACAGGGCCTGCTGGCCGCTGGCGATGTAGTGGTAGGCGTTGCGGTAATCGACGGCGTCTTCGAGGGGGGTGGCCTCGGGCTTGGCGTCGCGCTCGGTGGCGCCCGAGAGCATGAGGTTGATGGTGTAGGCGACGAGCTCGATGTGGCCGAACTCTTCGGCGGCGATGTTGGCGACGAGGTCGTAGAAGGGGCGGATCTCGGAGCGGCCGCGCATATTGAAGGACTGGAAGGTGTAGTTCATGATCGTGGACATCTCGCCGAACTTGCCGCCGAGAAGTTCCTGGACGGCGGCGGCGCCGTTGGGATCGGGGCCGTCGGGCTCGGGGAGTTCGGTCATGAGGCGGTCGAGGCGGAGGATCATGGGGGGCTCCGGGGTGAGGGCGGAGAAAATGTGCGGTGTCCGCATGGGGCAGCGGTGAAGGGCGGGCCAAAGGACGCTCACGATGGGGGTCGCGGGAAGGAGCACCCCTTGGCACGCCCAAAGCGGCGTGCCAAGTGGTGACACCCGGAGGAGAGGATGGTCGATCTCGGAGGAATCGACTTCGATGGCACGATACCGTTGCCGGCCATGACCTCTGCCCCTTCGGTCTCTCACTCCCCCGCTGCTCCCGCCAAGCCGGCGGCGTCGTCGCGCAAGCTGCACCGCGTGCTGGACGCGGGCAAGCCGATCCTGCGGGTCGATGACCTCGCGGTGTCGTTCCAGACCGGGGGCGGGGCGGGCCCGAGGGTGCAGGCGGTGGACGGGGTGCGGATGAGCGTGTACCCGCGCCAGACGCTGGCGGTGGTGGGCGAATCGGGGTGCGGCAAGAGCGTGACGGCGATGAGCACGCTGCACCTGATCCCGCGCCCGCCGGGGCGGTTTGACCGTGGGCAGGCGGTGTTCCAGACGGACCAGGGGCCGCGGGACCTCTTGGCGATGACCGAGCGGGAGATCCGGGCGATCCGCGGGAACGAGATCGCGATGATTTTCCAGGAGCCGATGACGAGTTTGAACCCGGTGTTCACGATCGGGGACCAGATCCTCGAGGCGATCCTGCTGCACCAGCAGGTGACGGCCGGGGAGGCGGAGGCGATCGCGATCCAGGCGATGAAGGACGTGGGGATCCCCAAGCCCGAGGAGCGGCTGGCGGCGTACCCGCACCAGTTCTCGGGCGGGATGCGGCAGCGCGTGATGATCGCGATGGCGCTGGCGTGCCAGCCGAAGCTGCTGCTGGCCGACGAGCCGACGACGGCGCTGGACGTGACGATCCAGGCGCAGATCCTGGAACTGCTGCGTGAGATCCAGCGGCAGCGCGGGATGGGGATGATGCTCATCACGCACGCCCTGGGGGTGGTGGCCGAGAACGCGGACGTGGTGTGCGTGATGTACGCGGGGCGGGTCGTTGAGTACGCGAACGTGTACGAGCTGTTCGACCACCCGCTGCACCCGTACACGCGCGGGCTGCTCAACAGCATTCCCAAGCTGGCCGAGACGCGTGAGCGGCTGGTGACGATCCGCGACGTGGTGGACAACCCGGCGGAGTTTCAGCGATTGAGCGGGGCGGAGAAGGGCGTGCGGCCGTGGTGGCCCTGGCACGAGCCGCCCAAGGACCTGGCGCCGTTGCCCGGGCCGGCGGGTGACTATGTGCTGGAAGAAGTGCAGCCGAATCACTGGGTCGGGCTGTGGCGGACGGAGGCGGTGAAGGACGTGCGGCCGCGGCTGCCGGACCTGGACTTCCGCGTGGGCGGGCCGGTGGGCTGACGACCCCAGGGACGAAACGGACGTGGGGGATCGGGCGGGTGGTGCTGCGGCTTTTGCACATTCCCGAGGAGGGAGGGCGGGGGGCGGCGGCGTGTGGCGCGGTGCGTGGCCGCGGGCGGTCCGGAAGGTGGCGATGCGCCACAACTCTTTGTGCTACAGGCGTTTGCGCCATCTGAAGCAAAGATGAACCCTTTGTGTGGATCACGTAAACCCCGGATTCGAGCGGTCGGGCCGGAGTTGTCCACAGGTTCCGCACCGTGTCCGAACCGTTTGCAGGGTGACGGTTTACCGACCCGATAACCACACCGTGCGGATCACTCTTGTCCTTGATGAACGCTTCCTGCGACGTGAGCACGGCCTTGTGAGCCGGCTCGAAGTCGGCCTGGCGGACGAGGGCGTGCGGGTGACGCGGGTGGTGCCGGCGAACAGCGCGGGGGTGATGAGCGCGGGGATCGCGGCCCGAGAGGTGACGTTCGGGCCGTCGCCGCTGGGGCTGGGGGTGGGTGGGGCGGCGCGGGACGTGGCCGATGCGATCGCGGACGCGTGGGACGAGTCTGGCGCGACGCCCGAGGTGGACGTGGTGCACGCGCTGGGTGAGGATGCGTGGCGGATCGCGGAGGAACTGGCGGAGGTGTGCGGGGCCGGGCTGGCGCTGGAGGCGTGGCGGCCGGTGTCGGTGACCAAGGCGCTGGGGGTGGCGGCGCGGCGGCCGCGGGGAATCGGGAAGCGCGGAGGGTCGGTGGTGCTGACGCTGGCGGGAGCGGGCTTGAGCCCTGTGGTGGAGCGGCTGGCGGCGCGGGGCGGGGCGGCGCTGCGGGCGTATGTGACGGCGTGGGGCGTGCATACACCGAGCGTGGTGCGTGCCCCGATGGAGCCGGCGGAGGCGGCGAGCGTGGCGCTGGTGTACGACGATGACGACGCCGCGGCGGTGGAGCCGGCGCTGGCGGCGATCGCGGAGCTGTCGAAGCGGTTTCCGCGGCTGCTGGTGTTCGTGCCGGGGGAGGGGACGGCGGGGTTGGTGTGGAGCGCGGCGCGGCGGCTGGGGATCTTGGACCGGGTGAGCCTGGTGGGCGCGATCGAGGGGCACCGCGAGCCGCTGTTGCACGTGGATGTGCTGGCGATGGTGTCGTCGCGCGGGGAGCACCGGAGCCTGACGCTGGACGCGATGGCGAGCGGGGTGGTCGTGGTGGCGCGCGAGGACCAGTGCCTGGATTACCTGGAGGACGGGAAGACAGCCAAGATCGTGAAGCGGCACACGTCGGCGGGGTGGAGCGAGGCGCTGGGGTGGGCGCTGGATGATCCGCAGGGGGCGGCGAAGTTGTGCGAGAGTGCGCGGGCGTTCACGCGGGAGACGAGGACGGCGGCGGCGCAGGTGAGCAGCGTGCTGCGGGTGTATCGGGGGATGGCTGGGGAGGGGGAGTAGAGGGCGGAGGTCGTGGTGGCGCCGCGTTGCGGGCGCGGGCGAGGTCTCCCGGGGTTGAGATGTGATCGCTGCTGAATGGTGAGCGGGCGTGATACTGTTGAGTGATGGGACCCAGGTGACTGGGGCGAAGGCTGTCCGTGATCAACCGGAGACTTCTCATGCGACCGAGGAATGCACGTCGGAATGCGCGTCGTGCGGAGCGGGCGGCGCTTGCGCTGGCGCTGGGCGGCGTGGTGGTGTCTGGGGTCGGCGGGTGCAACAACGCCGGGGAAGGCGCAGTGTCGGGCGCGGCGGTGGGAGCGCTGTCGGGGCTGGCGATCGGCTCGCTGACGGGGAGCGCGGGCGCCGGGGCCGCGATCGGCGCGGTGGGCGGGGCGGTCGGCGGAGCGGTGATCGGCGACCAGAACGAACGACGCAGCCAGGGGCGCTGACGCTCTCTGCACCCTCGGCACGAAAGACCACCCATGAACACGACATTACGAAGTGCCCGGGCACGGGCGATCGCGGGCTGGACCGGCGTCTTTGCCGCGGCGTGCGGCACGCTGTGGCTCGCGGGGTGCACGAACAACGCGGACGGTGGGTCCGGGGACGGCCCGGTCACGTACGAGACCGGGCACGCGCTGGGCGACTTCGTCGGGGCGTGGACGGCCGCGGGCTGGGCGCAGGGGGCTGAGGGCCCGCGCCGCGAGATCCGGGGCACGGCGGAGGGCGTTCGTGACAAGAACTACTTCGTCCGCCTGGACGTGAGCTACCCCGACCCCGCATCGCCAACGCCGGTCACCGGGACGTGCGTGTTCGCGCAGATGGGCGGTCGGACGGTCAAGCTCACGACGTGGTTCTCGTCGTCACCGATCATGCGGCAGTACATCGGCACCATGAGCGCGGACGGCAAGCGTTTCACGTTCGAGGACGGCGGTCGGACGCTGATCCTGAAGGTGAACGGCTCGACGTCGTGGGAGGCCGAGGTCTGGAACGACGGGCGGCAGATCGAGGGGTACACGTTTACGCGGACGGGTGGGTGAGGGCGGTGCGGCGGGTGTAAAGGTGGTTGATTGAGGAGGGGAAAGGCGTTGGTGCAGAGCCCCGGGCACCACGCGCCGCGGCGAAGCGCCGGGGCGGGTGGTGGCACCCTCATTTGGAGGAGTCTTTCCGCGCGAGCGGGAGATGTTGGTTGTCGGGCGCACGGTACGTCCCGCTTGCGCGGGAGTCTCGGGTGTGCGGTGGAAGCGATGGTGGGTGACCCTTGCACGACCGTCCGCGGCGAAGCGCCGCGACGATCGTGGCACCCGGATCAATGCGGCGAGGGAGCGGCGGGACTCGTCATCTCGCTTGCGCTCGCGGATCTCAGGGCGTTGAGGGTAATGGCGGCCCGGCCGGAGGTGATTGCGGTTTGGGCGAGTTCGAGGCCGGCGGCGAGGTCGCTGGCAACACCCGCGACGACGAGGGCCGCGGCGGCGTTGAGCAGCACGATGTCGGCGGCGGGGCCGGGCTTGTTGCCAAGAACGTCGCGGATGATGCGGGCGGCGTCGTCGACGGTCGCGGCGGTGAAGTCGGCCGCGCGGGCGGGTGGGAGCGCGTGAGCGATCGGGTAGGGCGTGACGCTCGGGCCTTCGACGAGCCATGCGCGGTTGGGGGCAGTGGTGGTGAGTTCGTCGAAGCCGTCGTCGCTCGTGACGACGAGAGCCCGCGTCGTGCCGAGCGTGGCGAGGGTGCGGGCGATGAGTTCGGCGTTGCGGGTGTTCCAGGTGCCGACGAGCTGGCGGGTGGCGCCGGCGGGGTTGCACATGGGGCCGAGCAGGTTGAAGATCGTGGGAAAGCCGAGGCTCTTGCGCGGGGCCGCGGCGTGCGTCATCGCGGGGTGATGGTTGACGGCGAAACTGAAGCACACGCCGGCGCGTTCGAGGCAGCGGGTCTGCTGGGCGGGGGTGGCGTCGATGTTGACGCCGAGGGCGGCGAGGACTTCGGCGGACCCGCGTCCGGAGCGGGAGCGGCCGCCGTGCTTGGCGACGAGGATGCGGCCGGGTGCGGCGGCGGCGGCGACGATGGCGGCGGCGGTGGAGATGTTGAAGGTCTTGGGGGCGCCGCCGGTGCCGCAGGTGTCGATGAGGACGGGTCCGCCGGCGGATTCGGGGGGGAGCGAGGCGGGACGGTGGACGGGGACGGCGCAGGCGCGCATGGCCTGGACGCCGGCGGCGAGTTCGTCGATGGACGGGCCGCGGGCGGCGATGAGGGCGAGGGCGGCGCCGACCTGGATCTCGTTGACCTCGCCGGTGAGGATGGCGTCGAAGAAGGCGCGGGCGCGGTCGCGCGGGAGCGGGGCGAGGGTGAGCAGGTCGGCGAGGAGGGATTGGGTGGACATGGGGAAGGGACAGAGGCACGAAGGCACAGAGGCACAGAGGCACGGAGGGGCGGGAGGGCGTCGGTATTCTCGGCCTTGCGTGTCCGGGTCATCAACCTTTGTGCGGGGCCGTCGTAGAATTGTGCATGGAGCGGACCCGGCGGGTGGCGGCGGCGGCGCGACGGCGACTGATGGTCGCGGACGGGCTTGCGCTGTCTGGGCCGCTCATGCTGGCGGGGGCGGGCGCGGCGCTGGTGGCGAGCGTGGTGGCGCGCGGGCTGGGGTGGGACTGGCCCTGGTGGGCCGTGGCGGGCGCGGGGCCGGTGGTGGGGTTGATGGCGGCGGCGGGGGCGGCGCTGGTGCGGCGGCCGGGTGAACTGGGCGCGGCGGCGCGGGTGGACGATGCGCTGCGGCTGCGGGACGGGCTGGCGACCGGGCTGGCGCTGGAGCGGTCGTGGGCTGGGAGGGGCGCTGCGGGCGGGGCGCGTGATCCGTTCGCGCTGTGCGCGGTGGAGGATGCGGAGCGAACGGCGGGCGCGGTGGATGCGCGGTCGGCGGCGCCGCTGCGGGTGACGTGGGCATGGTGGGTGTGGCCGGTGCTGGCGGGGGCGGCGGCGGGGGTGATGGTGCTGGCGCCGGCGGGGTATCTGGGGGCGAACGCCGCGGTCGAGGCGGCGGCGGTGGCGGAGCAGGACGAGGCGCGGCGTGAGGCGGGCGAGGCGGTGCGGGGCGCGACCGAGGCGGTGCGGGCGAGCGAGGATGAGCGGCGGTCGGACCCGGCGCTGGCGCGGCGGCTCGATGATCTCGCGGAGCTACAGCGTGAGCTGGAGCGCGGGGAGATCTCGGCGCCCGAGGCCACGGCGCGGGCGTCGGCGTCGATGCTCGACGCGGCCAAGCTGGTGGAGGAGCGGGCCGAGCAGCGGCGGCGCGAGGCGGAGGAACTCGAGCGTCGGCTGGCGGCGCTGGGGGAGGATGGGCGCGGGGGAGAGAACGCGGCGGCGGCGGCCGGGGGCGAGGCGGGGGCGATGCAGGAGTCGGCGCTGACGGCGGCGCTGAAGAAGGGGGATCTGGAGGCGGCGGCACAGGCCGCGGAGGCGCTGCGGCGCGGTGCGGAGGGGATGACGGCGCAGGAGCGGGCCGCGGCGGCGGAGTCGCTGGAGAAGCTGGCGGAGCAGATGCGGGCGCTGGAGGCGGCGCGGGCGGCGGACGCGGCGAAGTCGGCGGGTGCGGATGGGCAGCCTGGGGCGGAGGAGGGACGGGAAGGGGCGGAGCAGAACGCGGGGCGGGAAGATGTGCGGGAGCGGCTGGAGTCGATGGGGCTGACGCCGCAGCAGGCGGAGCGGGCGATGGGGACGCCGGACGGTGCGGAGGCGGAGAAGCGGCTGCGCGAGGCGGGTGTGCCGAGCGAGCAGGCGGGTCCGCTGGGCGAGCGGGCGGCGGAGTTGGAGCGGCAGCGGCGCGCGGAGGAGGCGGCGAAGCGGGAGAGCGAGGCGCTGGAGCGTGACCTGCGGCGGGCGGCGGAGCAGCTGCGCGAGGAGGCGGGGACGCAGGGCGGGGATGGCAAGCAGCCGGGTGATGGCAAACAGCCGGGTGATGGCAAGCAGCCCGGTGATGGCAAGCAGCCCGGTGATGGCAAGCAGCCCGGTGATGGCAAGCAGCCCGGTGATGGCAAGCAGCCCGGTGATGGCAAGCAGCCCGGTGATGGCAAACAGCCCGGTGACGGCAAGCAACCCGGTGACGGCAAGCAACCGGGTGATGGCAAACAGCCCGGTGACGGCAAGCAACCAGGGAATGGCACGCAACCGGGTGATGGCAAACAGCCGGGTGATGGCAAGCAGCCCGGTGACGGCAAGCAACCAGGGAATGGCACGCAACCGGGTGATGGCAAGCAACCGGGTGACGGCAAACAGCCGGGTGATGGCACGCAGCCCGGTGTCGGCAAGCAGCCGGGAGATGGCACGCAACCGGGCACGGGATCGCAACCGGGCACGGGATCGCAGCCCGGCGCGAGCGAATCGCCCGGCGAAGGCGGCGAGCCCGGGTCGCTGCCGAGCCCGGAGGATCTGCCCGCCGATGCGCTCAACGCGCTGCAGGAGCGGCTCAAGCGCATGGGCGACGGGCGTGGGAGCGCGCAGCGCGATGAGGCGAAGGCCAAGGACCTCGCCGAGCGGGCCCGGCGGATGCTCGAGAACACCGATCCTGAGACACTCAAGAAGTGGGAACGCTGGGCCCAGGACGCGATGAAGGACGCCCCCCACTCCCCCCCCTCTCCCCCCGCCCCACTCACTCCCCCCGCTCCCACTCCGCCCACTGGTCACCCCCCCGCACAGCCCGGCTCGGACGAGCCGGGCGCAGATGCGCCGAGCGGATCGGAGGGCGCCGAGCAGCCCGCGGCGGAAGGTTCATCGCCGGGTGGACCCACGCCGCCAGAGCCGGGCGCTTCGGGGCGTGGCGCGGGTGATCGACGCGGGCCGACGCCCGGCGGTGGGAGCGAGCGGGACCGTGAGCAGACGGGGCCGGGGCGCGGTTCGCCGCGGGATGCGGGCGCGACGACGCCGCCGATGGGCGGCGCGGGGACCGGGCCCGGGGAGTTCCGGACCGACGGGGCGCGGACCGGGCCGGGAGACTTCGAAACGCGGCCGGTCGACGCGGCGCGCGGCCAGCAGGCGCCCGCGCCGGGGGCGACGGCGGAGGATTTGCAGCGGTTCGTGGGCGAGTGGTTCAATCCGGATGCGACGTCGGCGCGGGGCGAGCGGCCCGGGCCGGTGGGCGCGGGGGGTGCGGGGGATGCGCAGTCGCGTGCCCGCGTGGCGGAGAACCTGCGGCGGGCGGCGTCAAACGCGGAGCGGGCGGTGGACGAACGGACGTTCCCGGCGCGGTACGACGGGTTGTTGAGGCGGTATTTCCGCAGGCTGCCGCAGCGGGTGGTGCCGGACGCGGCGGGGCCCGAGCCGGTCGCACCGCCGGTGGCGCCGGCGAAGGATGCGCCGTGAGGCCGAGGGGCACGGGCGGACGCCCGGGTCGACGCACGGGCGGGGCGTGTGATCGCAAGGTCGACGGGGGGCCGGCATGACGCTGCAGTTCTCCAACCCGGCGTGGCTGTGGCTGCTGGCGCTGGCGCCGATGACGGCGTGGCTGGGGTGGCGGTGGCTGCGCGGGATGAACGCGGTGCGCCGCGCGAGCGCGGTGGTGGCGCGGGCGGTGCTCATCGCGCTGGTGACGGGGATGCTCGCGGGGGCGACGTCGGTGCGGTCGACCGACCGGCTGGCGGTGATCGCGGTGGTCGACGTGTCCGGGTCGGTGCGGGACTTCTTCGGCGTGCAGTCGGAGCCGGGGCCGGAGGCGCGGGGCGGGTCGGCGCTGGAGCGTGTGCGGGCGTTTCTCACAACGGCGACGGCGGACCGCGGACCCGACGACCTGTTCGGGCTGGTGGTGTTCGACGGGACGTCGCTGGCGGTGGCGTCGCCGACGCGGGTCGACGTGCTGGACCGGCCGCTGGACGCGGCGCCGACGAGCGAGGGGACCGACATCGACGCGGCGATGCGGCTGGCGGCGGCGATGCTGCCGCCGGACGCGAACGGACGGATCGTGCTCGTGAGCGACGGGAACCAGACGCGGGGCGATGCGCTGGCGGCGGCGCGGTCATTGGCGGCGGGGCGGGGGGCGCCGCCGTCGGTGGACGTGGTGCCGCTGCGGTACCGGGTGCGGTCGGAGGTGGTGGTGGAGGCGGTGGAGACGCCGACGCAGGCGCCGGCGGGTGCCACGGTGACGGCGCGGGTGCGGCTGCGGGCGACGGCGCCGGCGAAGGGGCGGCTGGAGCTGCTGCTGGGGGACGAGCCGGTGGATCTGTCGCCGGGGGTTGAGGGGACGGGGCTGGCGCTGACGCTGGCGGCGGGCGAGCGGACGGTGAGCGTGCCGGTGACGCTGGGGCCGGGGCGGGTGCACGAGTTCAGCGCGATCTTCGTTCCGGACAGCGTGGCAGAGGGCGGCGTGGGCAGCGTCGCGAGCGCCGGCGACACGGTGGCGGTGAACAACCGGGCCGAGTCGTACACGTTCAGCCCCGGGCGCGGGTCGGTGCTCTTGGTCGACGGCGTGAGCCGCACGGACGAGGCCGGGGGCGCGGTGCTGGCGCAGACGCTGCGCGCTGCGGGGATGGAGGTGAGCGTGGTGGCGCCCGAGGGCATCCCCGGCGACCTGCTGCGGCTCGAGGCGTACGACCTGGTGATGCTGGCGAACGTGCCGGCCGAGGCGGTGGCGACGGGGACGCAGGAGGCGCTCGCGGCGTACGTGTCGCAGCTTGGCGGCGGGCTGGTGATGATCGGCGGGCCCGACTCGCTGGGCGCGGGCGGTTGGAAGGGCACGCCGGTCGAGCCGCTGCTGCCGGTGCGGCTGGACCTGCCGGAGCAGATGATCGTGCCGCCGGCGGCGATCATCATCGTGATCGACAACTCGGGGTCGATGAACCGCTCGGTGATGGGCTCGAGCCGCACGCAGCAGGAGATCGCCAACCAGGGTGCGGCGCTGGCGATCGAGACGCTCGACAAGGGGGACGAGCTGGGCGTGACGGCGTTCAACAGCTCGTACCGGCGGATCATCCCGCTGCGCACGCTCGAGGATCCGCGGGCGGCGGCGGACCTGGTGAGGGGGATTCAGCCCGACGGGGGCACGAACATCCCGCCGCCGGTGGCGGACGCATTCGAACAGATGAAGGCGTCGCGGGCCGCGGTGCGGCACATCATCCTGCTGACCGACGGCATCTCGGCGGAGGGGCGGGGTCGGCTGCCGGACATTGCGCGGGAGATCGCGGCGGAGGGGATCAAGCTGTCGACGATCGCGGTCGGCGACGCGGCGGACACGGGAACGCTCAAGGAGATGGCGGAGCTGGGGGGCGGGGAGTACTACCGGGTGAACGACCCGAACACGCTGCCGCGGGTGTTCGTGCGGGCGGTGCGGGTGGTGCGGACGCCGCTGATCCGGGAGGGGCGGTTTGACCCGGTGGTGCTGGGAACGGCGTCGCCGGTGATGGCGGGAGTGGGGTCGGCGCCGGCGCTGACGGGGCTGGTGCTGACGCAGGCGCGTGAGGACGCGACGGTGACGTACACGATGATGGCGCCGACGGGCGAGCCGCTGCTGGGGTACTGGAACGCGGGGCTGGGGCGGGTGGGCGTGTTCACGAGCGATGCGCACAAGTGGGCGGCGGAATGGGTGGCGTGGCCGGGGTATTCGCGGCTGTGGACGCAGTTTGCCCGGCAGATCGCGCGGCCGCCGAGCGAGCGCGGGACGGAACTGGCGCTGAGCGTGGAGGGAGACGCGCTGCGGATCCGCCTGGACGCGGCGGACGACGCGGGCACGCCGCTGGACCTGTTGGACGTGGCGGGCAAGGTGTACGGGCCGACGGGGGCGCCGGCGGACATCCGGCTGAGCCAGACGGCGCCGGGGGTGTACGAAGCGAGCGTGCCTGCGGCGCAGGGCGGCGGGTATGTGGTGACGCTGACGCCGCGGCGGGGGACGAAGACGCTGGCGCCGGTCGTGGGCGGGATCACGCGCCCGCCGGGGGAGGAGTATCGGCGGCTGGAGTCGGACGATGCGCTGCTGCGTCAGATCGCGGTGGCGACGGGGGGGCGGGTGCTGGAATTGACGGCGCCGACGCCGGGGGTGCTGTTTGATCGCCAAGGGCTGAAGCCCGGGAGCGTGCGGACGCCGTTGTGGCACGGGTTGATGCTGTGGACGCTCGTGGTGCTGCTGCTGGATGTGGGGACGCGCCGGGTGGCGTGGGACCGGTTCATCGGGAGCGAGTACGGGACGGGGCTGCGCCAGCGGGCCCGTGACGCGGTGCGCGGGCGGGGGCGGCAGGCGGAAGGGACGCTGCGTTCGCTGCGCGGGCGGCGCGAGCAGAGCACGGCGGCGGCGCCGGCGGCGGCGGAGAAAGCGCTGGGGACCGACGCGGCCCTGGAGATCATCCGCGAGCAGGCGCGGCGCCGGGCCGAGGCGCGGGCCCGTGCGGCGGCGGGTGGGCCGAAGGAGGCGCCGGTTCGCGACGATGCGGCGCGGGCCGAGCCGGTATCGGGGGCGGAGGTCGAGGGCCCCGGTGAGCAGACGTCGGGATTGCGCCAGGCGAAGGAGCGGGCGCGGCGGCGGATGGAAGGTCGCGAGGAGGATGGATCATGACGTCGACGGGGCCGGGACCGGATCATGGACGCGGCGAGCCGCTGAAGGACGAGTCGCGCCCGATGCACGAGTGGCGGCCGCTGGAGCGGTTCTCGTCGCGGGCGGCAGACTACGCGAAGTTCCGGCCGGGGTATCCGGCGGAGGCGCTTGCGGCGGTGCTGGACGGGCTCGGGGATCCGAGCGGGCTGGTGGCGGCGGACGTGGGGGCGGGGACGGGGATCTCGTCGCGCTGGCTCGCGAACGCGGGGCTGCTGGTGTACGCGGTGGAGCCGAACGCGTCGATGCGGGAGGCGGGGGCGTCGATGCCGCACGAGCGGATCGAGTGGGTGAGCGGGACCGGGGAGGCGACGGGGCTGCGGGAGGCGTGCGTGGACCTGGTGGTGTGCGCGCAGGCGTTCCACTGGTTCAAGCCGGACCGGGCCCTGGTGGAGTTCGTGCGGATCCTGAAGCCGGGCGGGCGGCTGGCGCTGGTGTGGAACGACCGCGTGGACCGGGACGAGACGACGCGGGAGTACAACGCGATCCTGTCGAGCTTCGGGGCGGACGTGCGGTACGAGCAGTCGAAGAAGGCGTCGGAAGAGCTGCGCGACTCGTCGCTGTTCGAGGGGTATCGCGAGCGGATCGTGAGCAATCACCAGGACATGGACCTGGAGACCGCGATCGGGCGGACGCGGAGCATTTCGACGTGCCCGAATGAGGGTCCGGTGTGGGAAACGATCCGGGGGAGATTGGAGCAGTGGTTCGCGTGTCGGCAGCGCGACGGGAAGGTGCGGCTGGAGTATGACTGCCAGGTGTATACGGGGCGGGTGCGGGTGTGACACGCGGCATCCGGGCGAAGGTTGGTGACCCGGGCACCACGCGCCGCGGCGAAGCGCCGGGCGGGTGGTGGCACCCACGTTTGAGCGTTGGTGCGCGAGTGGAAGTGTTGTTGGTCGGGCGCACATGACCTCCCGCTTGCGCGGGAGGCTCGGATCAGGGGAGGAATCGCAGGTTCGGCTGGACCTTGGCCGCGACGGGGCCCGCGGGGGTTGTGACGTACAGGTCGGTGTCGGGCTTGGCGTGGGCGAACTTCACCATGGCGAAGGCGATGGTAACCGAGCCGAGCCTGGGGCTGATGGTGCTGCTGGTGACGGCGCCGATGACCGGAGACGCCGCGTCGGGCGCGACCCGGATTTCGGCGCCGGTGCCCGGCTGGGAGCGCTCGTCACCGGGGCTGGCACTCGGGGTGGGGCCGGGCGCGACGCGCAAGGCGACGAGGGTCTGCTTGGGGGCGCCCAGGGCGTGCATGCGGGCGACGATTTCCTGGCCGAGGTAGCAGCCCTTTTTGAAGCTCACACGCTCGTTGAGCAGGCCGGATTCGGCCGGCAGGTTCGTGGGTCCGAAGTCGACGTAGTAGAGCGGCGTGCCGCCCTCGATGCGGGCGGTGTTGAACGCGAGCCAGCCGACGGGGGCGGCGCCGGCGCGGGCGAGGGCGGCGTAGACCTCGGGAGCGGCCGCGGCCGGCATGGTGAGGCTGAAACCGACTTGGCCGGTCGGGTCGTCGCGCTCGACGAGGACGTGGGTGTCGGCGATGGTGACGACGCACGCCGCGGCGGGTGGGAGGTCGGCGAGGGGCGACCCCGAAGCCCCGGCGGTCTCGGCGAGCACGCCCGCGCTCCGCGGGCCGTGGAGCGAGAGCCGGTGCAGCCGGGCGGTGGCGTCCCCGACGGTGGCGTCCTCGGCGATGAGGTAGCCCGAGAGCGACTCGGCGGCGCGGGCCGCGGCGTGGACGTCCACATCCGCGACGACTGCGGGCGCCGAAATCCACGACGTTGCGTCGGCGGGGAGGCTGGTGAGCCTGAGATCGGCGTCGATGCGGCCCTTGCGGTTGAGCCAGAACGAGCGGGCGGAGCGCCAGAGGGGCAGGGCCTTGACGTCCTGGGTGACCATGCTGTTGAGGAACGAAAGGCGATCCGGGCCGGCGATGAGCAGGGTGCCGCGGGTGGGTTCGTCGAGCAGGGCGGCGCCGGTGCGGACGGCGGCGTACTCGGCGCCGACGGCCTCGAAGGCGGCGGGGACGAGGACGGGGGCGTCGGGGGGGCCGTAGGGGAGCATGGCGGCGCCGGCGGCGTCGTGGCGGTCCAGGAGCGGGGACGGTGCGGTCATCGCTCCACACTAGGGGTCGTGGGCGATATGCTCCGGCCGTCGCGCGTGCGATGGTGTGCGGGGCGGCGGGGCCGCGGGCGGGCGGGGTGTGGGCGCGGGCGCTAAAGCCGGCGCCGACCAAGGAGCTGCCCCGTGGCGAAGAAGTCCGACCCGTCGAAGGTGAACGTTGACCTGCTGCGCCGGCTGTGCGAGACCCCCGGCATTCCCGGGCGCGAGGAGCGGGTGCGGGCGCTGATCGAGAAGGAGATCAAGGTCGGGGGAGGATTGTTCGACGAGGTGCGGACCGACGCGATGGGGTCATTGATCTGCCGGCGCGAGCCGCGCGGCGGCAAGGGCAAGCGCGGCGGTAAGGCGCAGAAGGTGATGCTGCTGTGCCACATGGACGAGATCGGCTTCTACGTGAAGAACGTGGAGGAGACGGGGTTTTTGCGCCTGAACGCGGCGGGCGGGTTCGACACGCGGAACCTGTTCTCGCGCCGGGTGCTCGTGTGCACGGGCGGCGGGGACATCCCGGGCGTGATGAACCCGGGCGGGCGGCCGGTGCACATCGCGAGCGAAGAGGACAAGAAGAAGATCCCGGAGGTGAAGGAGTTCCTCGTTGACATCGGGATGACCGGGAGCGAGGCGCGGCGGCGGGTGAAGGTGGGCGACTACGTGGTGATGCACGAGCCGTTCCTGGACATGGGGCAGAAGCTCGTGTCCAAGGCGATGGACAACCGCGTGGCGTGCTGGCTGGGGATCGAGGCGGTGCGGGCGATTCAAGCCGCGGGCGGGGAGCACGCGTGCGACCTGTACGTGGCGTTCACGACGCAGGAAGAGGTGGGGCTGCGCGGGGCGAAGACGTCGGCGTTCGGGGTGGACCCGGACATCGGGATCGGCCTGGACGTGACGCTGTCGTGCGACACGCCGGGGGTGCCCAGCGACGAGGCGGTGACGGTGCAGGGCAAGGGGTTCGGCCTACACGTGATGGACTCATCGTTCATCGCAGATTACCGGCTGATCGACGAGTGCGAGGCGGTGGCGCAGAAGCACCGGATCCCGTACCAGCGAACCATCCTCCCGCGCGGCGGGCAGGACGGGGCCGCGGCCCAGATGGCGACCAAGGGCGCACGGGCGATCGGGATCACGGTGGGGACGCGGTACATCCACACGGTGACGGAGATGATCGACCGGACGGACCTGGCGGCCGCGCGGGACATTCTCGCGGCCTGGGTGCCGATGCTGGGGTGAATTGGACGAGCCCTGTGCGCGAGCACAGGGTGGACGGCGCCGACAATCGAGGCGGTCGGTGAACCGACCGCTTGGCGAGTATCGACGGTTCACCCCGAGCTCGCGCTCGGGGGTCGTTTACTCCTTCGGCTGAAACGCCGGGTCGCCGAACTGCCAGAGCGAGCACGGGTGGACGGCGCCGACAATCGAGGCGGTCGGTGAACCGACCGCTTGGCGAGTATCGACGGTTCACCCCGAGCTCGCGCTCGGGGGTCGTTTACTCCTTCGGCTGAAACGCCGGGTCGCCGAACTGCCAGAGCGAGCACGGGTGGACGGCGCCGACAATCGAGGCGGTCGGTGAACCGACCGCTTGGCGAGTATCGACGGTTCACCCCGAGCTCGCGCTCGGGGCTCGTTCACTCCTTCGGCTGGAACTCCGGGTCGCCGAACTGCCAGAGCAGGAATGACCAGCGGTCGGCGGTGCGGGACTGGCGCTGCTGGCGGGTGTCGCCGATGCCGTGGCCGCCGGCGTAGTCGACGCGCAGGAGCACGGGCTTGCCGCTGGCGGTCGCGGCCTGGAGGCGGGCGGTCATCTTCGCGCTCATCCACGGCTCGACGCGCGGGTCGTTGATGCCGTGCTCGAGCAGCACGGCGGGGTACTTCGTGCCGTCCTTGACGTGGTGGTAGGCGGACATCTCGTAGAGGCCCGTGAAGCCGTCGGCGGTCTTGACGGTGCCGAACTCGACGATGTTGGGGACGCCGTTGGTCGTGGTCTCCATGCGCACGGCGTCGGAGAGGCCGACGGAGATGATGGCCGCGGCGAAGAGGTCGGGGCGGTCGGTGATGGCGCGGCCGATGGTGATGCCGCCGGCGGAGCCGCCGATGCCGCCGAGCCTGGCGTGGGAGGTGTACTTCTTGTCGACGAGGTACTGGGCGCAGGCGATGAAGTCTTTCCAGGTGTTGGGCTTGTTGAGCATGCGGCCGGCCTCGTGCCAGGGGCGGCCGAAGGCGCCGCCGCCGCGGACGTGGGCGACGGCGAGGACGCCGCCGCGTTCGAGCCAGGCGAGGCTGGAGGGGCTGAAGCCGGGGTCGTCGACGCTGCCGTAGGACCCGTAGCCGGAGATGAGGCAGGGGTGCGAACCGTCGAGGGCGAGGTCTTTGCGCCGGACGATCGAGAGCGGGACGAGGGTGCCGTCGTGGCTGGGGACGCGGACTTCTTCGGCGATGAGACCGTCCGGGGCGTCGAAGGGGCCGGTCGGGGAGAGGCCGACGTCGACGTGTTCGTTCCTCGCGGGGTCGTAGAGGCGGATCTGGGGCGTGCGGGTCCACGAGGCGAGGACCGCGACGCCGCCGTCGAGCAGCGGGTTATCCGCGACGACGCTCACCGAGGGGGCCGACATCGAGTAGGGGAGGACCTGCATCTGGACGGTCGGGCCGTAGCCCATGCGGAGCGTGCGCATCGTGCCGCCTTCGTTGCGGACGACGTAGAGGCCGTCCCTCGCGGCGCTGATGCCGACGACCACGGCCTCGGCGGTTGGCACGACCGGGCGCGCGCCGGCGAAATCGGGCATGGCGAGGTCGGTCGCGACGACTTTGTAGCGCGGCGCATCCTTGGAGGTGAGCAGGTAGATGGTGTCGGCGTGCACGGTGTAGGCGTTCACGCTGTCCTCGACCGAGCAGATCTTCTGCCAGCGGGCCTCGCCGGCGAGGACGTCCTTGAGCGAGGAGGAATACAGGGAGATTTCGGGCTCATCGCCGCGTTTGACCTGGGCGACGACGAAGTTCGAGCCAACGGGGATGTCGAGCGAGGGGAAGTCGCTGTCGTTCATGGCGACGCCGCCCGCGGCGTCCTTGGCGAAGAGTCGCAAATCCTTCTCGACGGGCGTGCCGAGCCGGTGCACGAACGCGGCGGAGAGCTTGTAGCCCTCGGTAGGGTCGGCGTCCTTGGGCAGGTCGCGCCGGCGGACATAGACGAGGCCCGAGGAATCCGGGAGCCACGACGGGAGGCTGTACGCGGTTTCGAGCCGGTCGATGGCAAGGTTCGGCAGGTCCTTGCCGGTGGCGACGTCGAGGACGCGCAGGACGGTTTCTTCCGAGCCGGCGAGGGCGACGCCGTAGGCGATGAGTTTCTCGTCGGGGGAGGGGACGAAGAACATGAGGGACGCGGCGCGGTTCTCGCCCTCGGCGAGGCGGTCGGGGTCGAGCAGGACGCGGTCGAGGTCGGTAGCGTCCGCGCCGGCGCCGGGCTCGCGGATGTAGAGCTTGAAGACGCGCTCGCCGGGCAGGCGCTTGGTGTAGAGCAGGCCGCCGTCGTCACGCCGGTAGACCTGGCCGACGCGGAACGGGGCGGCGGACTCGAGTTCGGCGATGCGCTTCAGCAGGGCCTCACGACCAGGAATGCGCTCGAGCGTGGCGGCGGTGTAGTCGGCCTGGGCTTTGAACCACGCCTGCACGGCGGGGTCGTCGAGTTTCTCCATCGCGCGGTAGGGGTCGGCGACCTGGACGCCGTGGTAGGTGTCGACGACGTTGGTGATCGGCGCCGGCGGCGGCGGGGTTGGGGGCTTGGCGAGGAGGGCTGAGGCGAAGACGAGGGCGAGTATGGCGCCGATCGAGCGTTGCATGCGTGTGGTCTCCGGTCGCAGGGTGCCGGATGGTATCGGTGTGAGTGGCGACGCCGGCGCCGGCGGCCTGTCGGCGCGCGTTGCGAGCACGGCCTCGGTCACGGCGGGGGCGACCGCCTCCCTCTCGCTTGAGCGGCTGAACGCCGCTCAAGCATTTCTCCCTCCGCGTTGCGGAGGGAGATCTTCGAGCGTTCACCCGAAACGGAGCATGCGGGCGTACTGCTCGAAGCGGTCGTCGAGGTCGCGCCGGTGGAGTTTCGCGAGGCGGTCGAGGCTGAAGGACTCGATGTTGAACGACGCGACGACCGTGCCGTGGGCGAGGCCGCGGCGGACGACCTCGAAGGGGATCTCGCCGGGGGGCGTGCCCTCGAGCTTGGCGGCGATGGAGCCCATCATGCCGCCGGCGAAGGTGTCGCCGCAGCCGGTGGGGTCGACGATATTGTCGGCGGGGAACGCGGGGAGCGAGCCGATGCCGGCCCCCCCACCCCCCTCACCCCCCGCACCCCCTGAGCCGTTTTCACGCGTGGCGAAGAGGCAGCCGTGCTCGCCCTTCTTGACGACGACGAAGCGTGGGCCGAGGTCCAGGACGTGGCGTGCCGCGGCGACCGCGTTCGATCGGCCGGTGAGCAGCTCGGCCTCGTCGAAGTTGAGGACCAGGCCGTCGACCTGCTTGAGGAGCTTGAGCAGCGGGTCGCGGGCGGTGTTGATCCACAGGTCCATGGTGTCGGCGACCGCGAGGCGGCGGCTGGGAAACTGGGCGAGCAGGTCGAGCTGCACGGCCGGGTGGCTGTTGGCGAGGAAGACGAACTGGCTGTCGCGGTAGGGCGCGGGCACCTTGGGCGGGGCCTCGGTGAGCACGCCCAGTTCGGTGAAGAGCGTGTCGCGCCCGTTCATGTCGGGCTTGTAGCGGCCGCCCCAGGCGAAGGTCTTGGAGCCGGGGCGGATCTCCAGGCCGGCGGTGTCGATGTTGGGGAACTGCTTGAAGATATCGCGGTGGGCCTGGGGCAGGTCGTCGCCGGCGGCGGCGACGATGCGGACCTTCGTGTAGAAGGACGCCGCGGCGGCGAAGTAGGTGCACGAGCCCCCGAGCACGCGTTCGGCGTGGGCGTGGGGTGTGTAGACGGTGTCGATGCCGATGGTTCCGGTGACGATCAGAGGCATGGGCGGAGGGTAGGGGCGGGATCGGACCGGGCGAGCGGGGAATGGCTCGGTCAGTCGTCGTTCTCGCTGAACCGTCGGCGGGCGAGCGCGGACGTGGTGCCGATGAGCGGGTGCGACATGATCCAGAAGGTGAGGCCGAGGGTGAACCACGCGGCGGGCAGGGCGATGTCCCAGAACGCCCCGATGTTGCCGTGCAGCAGCAGGCCCAGGGCGAGGGCTCCGATCGTGACGACGCGGGCGAGGTTGAGCAGCAGCCGCAGGGCCTCGAGGCGCGAGAGGATGGTGATGGTGGTGACCAGCGGCGCGGTGACGAAGAACAGCACCGGCGACCACACGGCCGTGTCGGTGAAGCGCCCGTGGGCAACCTCAACGCCGGCGAGGATGAGGCCGACGGCGGCGAAGACGACGGTCTGGGCGATGTAGAGCCAGCCCGCGTTGCGGCGGAAGCAGCGGAGGCGGGTGGAGAGGCGGATCATGTGGTGGAAGAGGGCTTGATCCGCGCGGCGGCGTGCGATGAACTCGGGAACGACCAGCACCTCCCGCTTGCGCGGGAGGCTCGGATCAGGACTTCGCGGCTTCCTTGGCCCAGGCGTCCTTGAGCGTGACGGTGCGGTTGAGGACGAGGCCGACCCCACCATCCCCCCCGCCGGCGTCGCCGCCGAACTGGGCGCCGCTGTCCTTGTCGACGCAGAAATAGCCGATGCGTTCGAACTGGACGCGGTCGCCGACGTCGCAGCCGTTCTCGGCGTTGCGCCGGTAGCGCAGGCTCGCGAGGCTGGGTTCGAGGTAGCCGGTGACGACCTTCATCGCGTTGGGGTTGAGGTCGTCGAGCGGGTCGCCGGTGCGCTCGCCGGGGTGCTCGGCGGTGAAGAGGCGGTCGATGAGGCGGACCTCGGCCTTGAGGGCGTGGTCGGCGGAGACCCAGTGGAGGGTGGCCTTGACCTTGCGGCCGGGGGTTGGCTGGCCGTCGGGACCGGGGGGGCCTGGGGGCGCGTCGCCGCCGCGGGTGGCGGGGTCGTAGGTGCAGTGCAGGCGGACGACGTTGCCGTCGGCGTCCTTGTCGACGCTCGTGCACTTGATGAAGTAAGCCCAGCGGAGGCGGACTTCGGCGCCCGGGCTGAGGCGGAAGAACTTCTTGGGGGGGCTCTCCATGAAGTCGTCGCGCTCGATGTAGAGGCGGCCGGAGAACGGGACCTTGCGTGAACCCGCGGCCGGGTCCTCGGGGTTGTTGACCGCGTCGAGCTGGTCCACGGTGCCCGCGGGCCAGTTGTCGATCACGACCTCAAGCGGGTCGAGCACGGCCATGGCGCGGAGGGCCTTCCTGTTCAGGTCGTCGCGCACGGCGTTCTCGAGGCGCGTGACGTCGATGACGCTGTCGAACTTGGTGACGCCGACGTCGTCGCACAGGTTTCGCAGGGCGTCGGGAGTAAAGCCGCGCCGGCGCACGCCCGAGATCGTGGGCATGCGCGGGTCGTCCCAGGCGCGAACGTGCTTGCTTTCGACGAGGCGCAGCAGGTTGCGCTTGCTCATCATCGTGTAGGTGAGGGCGAGCTTGGCGAACTCGATCTGCTGGGCGTGGTGGACCTTCTTGCCCCAGGGGCCGGAGCCGTCGTCGGTGCGGCCCTGGTTGACGGCGTTAATGAACCAGTCGTAGAGGGGGCGGTGGTTCTCGAACTCGAGGGTGCAGATGGAGTGGGTGATGCCCTCGAGCGAGTCCTCGATGCCGTGGGCCCAGTCGTACATCGGGTAGATGCACCACGCCGTGCCGGTGTGCTGGTGGGCCTCGTGCAGGATGCGGTACATGACCGGGTCGCGCAGGTTGAAGTTGGGGCTGCCCAGGTCGATCCTGGCGCGGAGGGTGCGCGAGCCGTCGGGGTGCTTGCCCTGCTTCATTTCTTCGAGCAGGCGCAGGCTTTCGTCGGCGGGGCGGTCGCGCCAGGGGCTGGTCGCGGGGATGCTGGGCGTGCCGCGGCGCTTGGAGACCTCCTCGGCGGAGAGGTCGCAGACGTACGCGAGGCCCTTCTGGACGAGTTCCCGGGCCCAGGCGTACATGGTGTCGAAGTACTCGCTGGCGTAGAGGACCTTGGGGCCGAAGTCGGCCCCGAGCCAGCGGACGTCGCGGATGATGGCGTCGACGTATTCCTGCTCTTCCTTGGCGGGGTTGGTGTCGTCGAAGCGCAGGTTGAACAGGCCGCCGTACTTGCGGGCGAGCCCGGAGTTCAGGCAGATGCTCTTGGCGTGGCCGACGTGGAGGTAACCATTTGGCTCCGGGGGAAAGCGCGTGTGGACGCGCCCGCCCCAGCGGTTGGTCCGCAGGTCCTCGTCGATGATCTGCTCGATGAAGTGCGGCGGGCGTGTGAGGGGATCGGGGGGCATGGGGCGGATGGTATGAGGCCGCGTCCGGCGCGGCGTTTTGAAGCAAGAAGTACGCAGAGGACGCGGAGTGCGCGGAGGAACGCGGAGTTGATGCCGGATTCGGCAGATTGGAAAGGATTGAAAGCGAGGTCGGCGTGCTGGATCAAGGCCCCCACTCCGCTGCTGACTCTGCGTTGCTCTGCGCTCTCCGCGTCCTCCGCGTTCAATCCGATTACGCTCGCCCGACCACGCACGCGATCCAGTCCTTGCCCAGCTCGCCCGGGTCGGTCACCGGCGTAGGAATCACGCCCGGCGGGAGGTCCACCTTCGTATGCACCTCGGTCGCGCTGAAGCCCGCCTCGGTCATCGCCTCGCGCAGTTCGGCGATGGACCACAGCCGCCAGCGGTAGGTGTACGCGTTGGGCAGCGCGAGCACGAGTTCGCCCTGCTCAACCACGCGGAAGTGGATCGCGTTCTCGACCATTCCGGTGGTGGGGTCGGCGGCGACGTGCTCCCAGGTGTAGTGCACGACCTCGCCGCGTTTGCCGATGTGCGTGCGATTGAGCGTGCCGAGGGTGAAGGCGCCGGCGCCGCCGTAGGTGTCGACGACCATGACCCCCCCACCCCCCCACCCCCAGCCGGCGCCGCCGGCATGCAGGCGGGCGAGGCTGCGCCGGAAGTACGTGAGCAGGTCGGCGCGGCGGTGGATCTCGCCGATGGAGAAGTTGCCGACAAAGACGACGTCGGCGGGGTCGGCGTCGGGGCTGGCGACGGCGTCGATCCGCCGAAGGTCGAGTGCATCGAGCACGCCTTCGGCGCGGGCGCGGGTGCGGGCGGCGTCGAGCGTGGGGCCGTCGAGGTCGACGCCGATGGCACGGGCGGGTTCCGCGCGTTCGCGGGCTCGCTGGATCCAGCGGCACGCGACCGCCGCGGTGCCGCAGAAGTCCTCGCGCAGGATGCGGGCCGGGGCGGCTCCGTTCGCGGCGTGGACGGCGTGCAGGAAGTCGACCACCCGCCGCGGCGACTGCACGCACAGTTCGTAGAGATCGTGGCGGTCCATGGTCATCCTGGTCACAGGAGGATGGCGGCGAGCGCGACGGTGGCGAGCACCACCGCCAGACCCACGGCGAGGCCGACAACGAGGAAATCCCGGGCGCGCACGCCGTCGCGGGCGGCCATCGCGTTCGCGGGTGTTGCGACGGCGAGGGGCATCGACGCGCCAGCGCCCAGGGCGATGGCGAACCCGACGGCGGTGGGAAGGTCCAGACCGCGCGTGTCAACGCCGATGGACGCGGCCAGGCCCAGGCCGATGGGGGCGAGCAGGTTCGCGGTCGCGGTGTTCGACATGAACGCGCTGAGGACCATGGCCGTAACCGCGGCGATCGCGACCAGGGTCGTGCCGGACACGCCCGCGAGCGGGGCCGCGCCCACGACCTGCTCGGCCAAGCCCGACAGCTCCATGCCGGTCCCGAGCACGAGCCCGCCGAGGATGAGCAGCAGCACGTCCCAGTCGATCTGACCCATGTCGCGCGGGCGGAGGATGCCCGCGGCCGGGAGCACGGCGAGCGGCACGAGCGCGGCCGCCTCAACGGGGATGCCCGTGAGCCCGCCCGTGAGCCACAGCCCGACGGTGATGAAGAAGACCAAGGCGACCACGCGACGCTCGCGCGCGGCGCGCCGGCGGGCCCGGGCGTCGGGCGCGGGGTGGGCCGGGCCGTCCGGCGCCTCGGCACGGGGAGGAGCGACCGGAGGCAGGCCGAGGCCGCGCGTGAGCGCGAGCCAGCCCGCCGCGAGCACGACAATGGCGATGGGCACGCCGATCGCCATCCACCCCAGGAACGTCACGGGCTCGTTCATCTTCTCGAGCCGGGTGAAGATGATCGCGCCCGGCGGCGTGCCCACGGGGCTGCCGATGCCGCCCACGTTCGCCCCCAGGGCGACGGCGAGGGCGAGCCCAGCGCGGACGCGCGACGCGGGCGCGGGGTGCGTCCCTCCGCCGACGGTTGGGGCGGGCTCGAAGCGGGGCGCGAGGCCACGAGCGAGGGCGAGCATGATCGCGGCGGTGGCCGTGTTACTCATCCACAGCGACATGAACGCGGAGGCGAGCATGAGGCCGAAGGCGAGGCTCCGGGCCGAGCCCATGAAGGGGCGCAGCACACGCTCGCCGACGTGGTGGTCCAGCCCGGTGCGGTGCACGGCGACGCCGAGGGCCATGCTGCCGAGCAAAAGGAGCATGACACCCGAGCCGGCGGGGGCGATGAACTGTTCCCAGCCCGTGATGCGCGACTGCTGCAGCACCCACGGGGCGCCGAGCGTGGCCGGCACGCCGAGCAGAGCGACGCACAGGGCGATCACGAGCAGGCTGGTGGCCATCGCTCCGATCGCCTCGCTGACCCAGAGGATGGCCGCGAGCAGCAGGATGCCGAGCATGACCGTCGAAGCGACCGTAAGCGAACCGGCCTGACCGAGGCCGACGGCGGCGCCGGCGGCGATGGGCCAGGCCGCGGCGAGGACGGCGAGCCGCCAGCCGCGGGGGGCCGCGGACGGTCCGGACTCATGGTCGTGGTCGGGCGCGGTCATGCGGCGGGGTGCGGCGCAGCGTCAATCATGGCGTGTGCACCTTCAGGCAGCGGTCGATGCGTGCCATCGCCGACGTCTTGCCCAGCACCGCGAGGGTCTCGCCGATGCCCGGGCTGACGCCGCTGCCGGTGACGGCGACGCGGATCGCCTGCGAGACCGGGCCCATGCCGGCCCCGGACTGCTGGGCGACCTGGTCGACGATCGCGTGGATGAGGTCGGGCCGAAACTCGGCGTCGCTGAGGGTCGCGAGCCGGTCGCGCACGGTCGCGAGCAGGGTCAGGCCGCGTCGGTCGGAAGAGAGGAGGTTCTTTTCGACGGCCGCGGCGTCGAAGGGGACGGCGTCGTCGGCGAGCATGATGAACGCTGCGGGCTTGCTCGCGTCGCCGAGGGTCTTGGCCCTGGGCTTGACGGCCCGCACGAGGGCGAGCAGGCGGTCGCGACCGAGCGACTCGAGCCGGCGGCCCAGGTCGGGGTTGGTGTCGGCGCAGAAGGCGGTCCAGCGCCGTGCGAACTCGTCGTCGGAGAGGGCGGCGAGGTAGTCGGCGTTGAAGCTGAGCAGCTTGGTGCGGTCGAACTTGGCGTTCGTGCGCCCGATGCGCTCGATGGAGAAGTTCCTGGCGAGGAACTCGGCGTCGAACTTCTCGAGGTCCTTGCCGTCCTCGAGCTTCATGCCCGGGTTCCAGCCGAGCAGGCCCAGGAAGTTGACGATGGCCTCGGGGAGGTAGCCCGCCTCGCGGAAGTCGTTGACCTGGATCTCAGGGAGGTTGATCCTGAGCGTGCGGGCGACGGCCGCGGCGATCTCCATCGAGTCGTTCTCGGCGGCCAGGAAGTCGGCGAGTTCCCTGGCATCAACGCCGATGTCGGGCGCGGACGGCGCGGCGGCTCCCAGCTTCTTGAGCGCGGCGCGGGCGACCTTCGCCTTGTCGCGTTTGCCCATCTTCGTGGCGTCCATGTTGAAGATGAGGGGCATGTGGGCGTACGTGGGCGTGCGGAAGCCCAGGGCCCGCTGCAGGGCGACGTGACGCGGCGTGTTGTTGAGATGCTCCTGGGCCCGAAGCACGTGCGTCACGCCCATGGTCTCGTCGTCGACGACGACCGCGAAGTGGTACGTCGGGAAGCCGTCGGCCTTGCGGAGCACGAAGTCGTCGAGTTCGCCGGGCGCGTACTTGACGTCGCCGAGCACCTGGTCGTGCACGACGATCTCGCCCGGCGGGGCGACGAGGCGCACGACGTGCGGCTCGGCCTTCATCCGCGCGATCCGCTCGGCCTTGGGCAGGCTCATCGCCTTCGTGCGGTCGTAGCGGAAGGTCTCCTTGCGGGCGATCGCGGCCTTGCGCAGCGCGTCGAGCTCCTCGGTCGTGTCGAAGGCGGGGTAGGCCTTCTCCTGGTCGATGAGCCGGTCGATGCACTCGTTGTACAGCGGGACGCGCCGGGCCTGGAAGAACGGCCCGACGGCGTAGGGGTCGCCGCCGATCGTGCCCGAGGGGGTCTTGAGCTCGGGCCCCTGGTCCCAGCGGATGCCGAGCCAGGCGAGGTCTTCCATGATGCCGCGGGCCGACTCGTCGCTGGAGCGGGCCTGGTCGGTGTCCTCGATGCGCAGGATGAACGAGCCGCCGGTGCGCCGGGCGTAGGCCCAGCAGAACAGGGCGGTGCGGGCCCCGCCGATGTGCAGGTGGCCGGTGGGCGAGGGGGCGAAGCGGGTGACGACGGGGGGAAGGGCCATGGCTGAGCGAGGGTAGTCGGTGCGTGTCAGGAGCGGGCCGAGGGCGATCGCCGCTACGAAGGGCGGCAGAACGCGACGTACATGCAGGAACTGTCAAGATGGGGAAATTCCACGGACATACGTGTCCGAAAGTTGATTCGCCAAACGAACATGCGGTACGTTATCGGGCAATGCGTTGGGAATGGTCCCGGCGTCGAATCTGACCTCACGAGGAGAGCCCACATGAAGTTCGCGATCGCAACCGCCGCGGTGCTTGTCGCCGCCGGCGCCGCTTCGGCCCAGGTCGGGTCCGTGGCGTACACCGACAGCATCCTGAGCACCCGCACGAACTGGGACAACGTGCTGACGTTCCCGAAGTTTGACGGCGCGGCCATTGGCCCGGGCGTCACCCTGAGCCAGGTGACCTGGGAACTGACCGGCGGAGTGGACGGCGACGCGTCGTTCGAGAGCCTGGACGCCGGCCCCACGACGGTGACGATGTCCCTTTCAGCGATGATCAAGCTCTTCGCCCCGGACGCCACGCCGCTCGGCGTGGTGCTGCCGGCCGCGGCCACCTCGGACGACGTGCTCGCGTTCGATGGCACGATCGACTTCGGGGGCACATCCGGCCGGGCGTACCTGGGCCTGACGGCGTCGGACTTCGCGAGCGCTTCCTCGACCGAGGCCGCGTTCCTGGCGCTGTTCGAGGGTGTGGGTGATGTTGAGCTGGGCGTGACCGCCACTGGCACGTCGACGGCCTCGGGCGCCGGCAACCTGCTGACCCTGTTCCAGACCTTCGGCGCCGCCGAAGTCCGCATCAAGTACGACTACGTCCCGGCCCCCGGCGCGATGGCGCTGCTCGGCCTGGGCGGGCTGGTCGCCGGGCGTCGGCGCCGCTGAAGACGCGGCCCCGCACACCATGACCCGTTTCGCAGCGGCCGCCTCCCGGAGGCGGCCGCTGTCTCTTTGCGATGCCGATCATCACCGGCGGGCTCGGGCACGCTGGAGCGCGTCAGGAGGGGGAGCGAAGCGATCGCGCTCAACCGTTCAGCCCTGACTACCCGGTGGTACGGGTCGGCAGTCCCTTGATGAGCCCCGCTCAGCTCAGGGCCGCGGCGCCCGAGATGATCTCGGTGAGCTCGGTCGTGATCTGGGCCTGGCGGGCGCGGTTGAACTGGCGGGTGAGCCGCTTGCTCATCTTGCCGGCCGCGTCGGTCGCGGACTTCATCGCCACCATGCGGGCGACGTGCTCGCTGACGATGGCGTCGTTGAACGCCTGGTACAGCATCGTCTTGACCGCGGCCGGGATGAGGTCGTTGAGGAGCTCTTCCTGGGGCGGGCTGAACTCGTAGTCGACGCCGCGGGCTGCCTTGGCGCCCTGCTCGGTCTTGGCCGGGGGCTTGAGCGGGAGCAGCTGCATGACCTCCGGACGCTGGCGCCCGGCGGAGAGGTACTTCATGAACACGACGCGGACGGTCGAGACCTCGCCGCGGATGAAGCGGTCCATGAAGCTCTGGGCGATGGCCTCGATCACGGCGAAGGTCGGCTTGTCGCCGACGTTGTGCTGCTGGGACATCTCGATCTTGTTGAACTTGAGGAAGTTCACGCCCTTCTTGCCCGCGACCTCGACCACGCCGGTCTGGGCGGCCGGGGTCTCGCGAAAGTGCTGCATGGCGGTGCGGAGGATCGAACTGTTGTACGGGCCGCACAGGCCGCGGTCGGACGTGATGACGAGCGTGAGTTCCTTGGCCGGGCCCGCCGCCTTGCCGGTGGGCCCGACGATGAGCGGGTGCGAGAGGTTGCTCGCGGTCGCCGCGAGCTCACGCACGAGCTCGAACACGCCCTCGGTGTACGGCTTGCTCGCCACGGCCCGCTGCTGGCTCGCGGAGAACTTCGCCGCCGCGATGAGCTGCATGGTCTTGGTGATGCGGCGGATGTTGCCGACCGCCTTGATGCGCTTCTTGATCTCGCGTGTCTTGGCCATGGGGGCAAGAGTGTAGCCGCGTGCCCGCGGTCGTCAGGGCGGACGGGGTTTGGGAGGGCCGATTTCCGGGGTGCGGACGGCCCCCCCCACCCCCTGCCCGACCGGGGCCACTACCGCGCCCCGCCGGGGTCAGCGCTTGGGGTCAGCGCTTGGGGTCGGCCGCCCTCGCGGCCCGCTCCGCGGCCTTGGTCAGGTCTCCACGCACATCCTTGAACTCCGCGTACCAGGCCTTCACCGCGCCTTCGGGGGTCATCCCTACCGTCGACGTCCCCGCCGGAGGCTCGCCGAGCAGTTCAGGGTAGTTCTTCGCCAGGGCCTCGGCCCGGGCGATCGCCTCGCCGGCGTGCTGCAGGCTGGTGACCGCGGCCGATCCGCCCCGGCGACGCTTGTCCTGGTCGGCCGGATCGTCACCCTTGGGCAGCGCCCCGAGCCGGTCCAGGGCCTGGCCGATGAGCGAACGGGCCGCGGCCACCTCGGCCTGCATCTCGGCTCGACGCTTGGTGAGGTCCTCGGTCAGCAGCTTGGTGGTCACCGACGATCCCCGCAGGCCGAGTTGGCGGAGCACCTGGCCCGGGTCGCCCGCGATCGACCGGGCGACGCCCAGCCGCACCGCCGTGTCGGACGAAATGAGTGTCCTGGGCCCCGTTCGCTCAACAGTGACGAGGTTGACCGGGCCTCCCGGTGTGCCCGCGCCGAGCCCGGCGGCGCCCTCGTGCAGCGTCACGACCGGCGTGCTCCCGGGTTCGTCCTGGTGCCACGCGGCGTACATCGGCTTCGCGGGCGCGAGCAGAACGCCGGCGAGCTCCGCCGGCAAGCCTCGCTTAGTGAGCAGGTCGGGCGCGGGCGTGGGCTCGGGCGCGACCGCCGCGTTCACATCCGGCGGGGTGGCGAGCACATCCGCCGCTTCGCACTCGATCTGTGTGCGGGCCGAGATCCAGCACGTCGACGCGCCGAGCCCCACCAGCGCCTGGCCGCCGCCGACCGGCGACCCCGGGCCCAGCAGGGCCGCGACCGGCACCGGGCTGGTCGCGACCACGTCCGCGAGGCCGCGGGCGACGTCCGGCCGGAAGCGTCGCCCCTCGATCGAGAGCACGACGAGCTCGGCCTTGGCCTGGGCGGCCGCGGCGAGTTCGTCGCGCAGCCGTGCGATCAGGTGCCGAGCCACCAGGTCCCCGGTGAGCCGGACCACGACCACGGGCGCCGTGCGCACCAGGGGCGACGGCGGCGCGAGACGGCCGGGCTGTGGTGGAGGCGTGGTGCTCGGGGCTTGGCGGGACGGGGCGGTGCCGGTGCCGAACGTCGCCGCGACAACGATGACCAAAGCCGTGCGCATGGTCCGTTATGGTTGGTCGGTCGGGGCCGGCGAGCGCCCGGACCGGGCCGGACGCGTGACGATGACCGTCACCGGGCTGGACTGTTCGAACGCGCGGGCGATGACCTGGGCCACGGCCTCGGGCGTGATCGCGCCGATGTCGCTCTCGGCCGACGCCAATTCATCGGGCGTGAAGCCGCGCCCGACCGAACTCGACAGCACGCTCGCCCAGTACGCCGGGTCGGCCATGAACTGGCGCGGCACCTCGGCGTACGCGTCGCGGGCCGCGGCGAACTCCTCGGGCGCAGCGGGCGTCGTGAGGCCGCGCAGGCCCTTCACGAAGCCGTCGGCGATCCCCTGCCCGGAGCCGTCGTCGCCCTGCCCGGTCACGATGATGAGCCCCCCGCCGGGCACGACGCCCCGCGGCACGAACTGCACACCCACGCCCGAGTCGTTTGCACTCGCCAGCCGGCGTCGCAGCACCGAGGCGGCGAGCCCGACAACCCGCTGCCCGGCGAGCGTCGTCCCGTTGCGAGCGAGCAGCGCGACCGAGACCGACTCGCGCCCCGGCTGCACGCCCACATCGTCGGAGTGGATGATGACCGTGCGCTCCCCGGGTGCGTCAGCCCCCGGCGCCGCCGCGGGCGGCTTGGGCGCGGCCCGCGCGGGCAGCGCGGCGAACTGGCCGTCGGCGACGGCCAGGGCGGAGGCCAGCGGCGCGGTGCCCACGATTGCGACCTCGATCCACTCGTGCTTGCCGGACTCGGGCCACTGCACACGGACGGGACGGTCCTCGTCCGCGCCGCGCGCCGGCGTCACCGGACGCCCGTCGAGCACCGCGTCCACGGCCCGACGGGCCACCCAGCGGGCCGACGTCCGCCCCTGCGGCACGCCGGGGTCAAACTCGACCGGTCGATCGACGATTCCCGCCACCAGGCCCGCCATATCGCTGAGCCGGTCCTCCGGGCCGCGGACGATCGACACCAGGCCGGTCTCGACCGGCACGACGTCGACGCGCAAACCTTCGGCTCGCGGATCGGCCCGGAGCCGGGTCTCCACGGCGGCCGCGGCCCGAGACGCGACCGCATCATCGTCAAACCCCGGGGCGAGCGTGGCCGCGAGCACCACGATGCCCGCCTCGGCCATGAGCCGGTGGTGCAGCACCACGCCGTTGGCGAGCCGGGCGGTGACGACGTCGCTGCGGCGCCAGCCGATGAGTTCTTCGACCGACGAGGGCGGGCAGCGGCCGGCCCAGGCCGGGGATGGGGCCGGAGCCGGGGCCGGGGCCAGAGCCGGGGATGACGCCGGGGCGGCCGCCGCGGCGGACGACGCGATCCCCACGCCCACCTGCACCGCAAGGACGGCGAGCAGGCGGCGGGCGCGACGGACTCCCCGAGCTGTGGTCATGGATCGGGTCACCGGGAATTGAACCCGCCCGGACGCCGGACGGTTGCGGGACGGCCCGGAACTCCCCACGCCCCCCCACGATCCCCGCTCACGCGCCCCAGAACTCGTCGAGCCACGCGGTCGTGGCCTGCAGGACGGCCCCGTTGTTGTCGTCGAGCATCGCGTCGGCCTCGTCCACGAGGTACGCGAGCGTCTTGGGCCGCACATCGTCCATGTTGACAGCCCGGTCAAAGAGCCGGTCCAGGCGCCGGTAGCGCTCGTCGAGGATCTGGCGGCACTGGAAGTCGGCGACACCCATGACGCCGCTGATCATGATCTGGATGAGCGGGCGGGCCCACTGCCCCCAGCCCCAGTTGGCGTTGGGCTTGCCGATGTACTGCGGGTTGTTGCCCGTCGAAATCGACAGGACCACGATGTCCTGAACCGACGCGACCTTGCCCGCCCGGGGGTCGAGGGCGGCCGCGACCGCCGCCATCGACGGGTTGTTCGCCACCACGCCACCGTCGATGTACCCCTGGTAGGCCGGAAAGAACGTCGGGGCGGCGCTGGTCCGCAAGCCGACGTCCACGGCAAGCAGCTTCCCGTCGGTGTCGTTGCCGGGGAAGTTGTGGAAGAACTTCGGCTTCCACGACCGGGGCGAGACGTCCTTCTTGGCCTTCTGCTTCGCGGGCGTCTGGTCGGCGACGCTCTGGGCGTCGCCGTCGTCGAGGTCGAACGCCGGCACGAGCACCCGGCCGGTGAGATCGCGCAGCGTCGTGGTTTCGCCGAGGTGGCGGTTGAGGGCCTTGCGCAGGTAGGTGTTCTTGTAATCGGCGCCGATGGCGTTGCCCAGGTCGAACATGTCGTCCCAGAAGGAGTCGTCAAAGATGTCCGGCCCCTCGTCGCGGTAGAGCCCGACGAGGTCCGCGGGGGACTTCCCGGCCGCGAGGCACAGCGCGATGATGCCGCCGGTGGACGTGCCGGCGATGAGGTCGGTGTCGGCGATGAGGCTGGGGCGCTCGGCGACGAGGCGCTCGAGCACGCGGGACGTAAACAGGCCGCAGATGCCGCCGCCGTCGAACGAGAGGATGCAGAAGGGCATGGCGGGCAGCGTACCGCGCGGCGGCTGATGGCTCACCGGGAAGCCCGCGCTGTGGACAACTCGGCGGCGGGTCGGATGGTTCGGCGGCCCCCCCTGGCTCGGGGGTGGTGCGCGGGGCGCGCGGGCGTGGGAGGGTGCTGGCGGTCGGGCGGTTGGCGCGGGGAGCACCGAGAGACACTCAACGCCGCGGCAACGGTGGCGCGGCGCACGCTCGATCCATCGATTTGGAAGGCAGGGATTCGGTGCCACGCGCCCCGCAGCTCACGGCGAGCTTCAACTACGCCGACTATTCCCGCATTCAGGACATTCAGAATGCCCCGACTGTGACACATCGTAACCACAGTTGATGCAGTAGCCGCGCCGCCCGCGAATGCACACGCGCTGCAGCATCACAGCATTGTACAGTATGGCCGGAGCCCACAACACCCAAATCGGTATCGATACCAACGCGGAGAAATCACTGCGAAACCATCGTGGGAGCAAAGCGGGCCAAGTCCCTGCCCAGAACAGTCCTCGCGGCGGCACAACTTCGGGCACGTCAACCGTGACATTGAGCTCAACGCTTCCGCGGGCCAGCCAGACCCAAATCATGTCATATCTATCAATCTTCTGGCGCCACGAGAAACCACCGGAGAACAACGACATTGCTACCACGCAGACTGTCATGGCTGCAGAGCAGACAAGTAAGCGACGTCGATACCTGCGATACATGCCTATTCTCCACTTAGTCTCCAGCAAGGGAGCTCGGCACCGAGATTTCGTTTCCTCGCGCCGTCACCAAGTCCCAAACCGTGCCGCCGGGTGCATTTGCGTTGATCGGCTCTCGATGCTCCTCCGCCGGGCACATCGCCGCGTCCATCTCCGCCGACCACTCAGCGGTGAGCCGCCGCTTCGAGCCTACCACAGCCCCTCTCCCCGTGCCATCGTCACGATCACCCTTCGGGCACCGCTGACCCACGCCTCCGCGCGGAAGCACCGAGAGCCGCTCAACGCCGCGGCCTCCGGTGGCACGTCGCACACTCGCCATCGCGTTGAAAGACCGGGGATTCGATGCCACGCACGTGAAGGTTCTGCCGCCACCGTCCCAAAGCGGCCGGTGACGGGCACCCGGCAAATGCGCTTTCAATGCACTTGTTGTATTCGCACCATGCGGGTCCGGCGCCATGCTCCCTCCGTCATCCCACTCAGGCAGGTTTACACATAGGCTCTACCGATTTGAAGCAAGAGACGTCCCGGCAGCTGATGCGCCGCATTCGGGACATGTGGCGAAGCCAACTTCCAGAGAGTATCCACAATTTGCACACAGTCCGTGCGCAATTCTGCGGCGTGATACCCACATCTTTCTGTAAACGAACAAAACCGTCGCCCACAAGCCAAAGTATGCAAGGACACTCGCTACTATACTAACGATACGCCATTGTTTAGGAAGTAGTAGGACAGAGGTCCTACCATGCACTGCTTGGAGCGTGCTGCTCGATGTGATGACTACTGATTGCCTATTGGCGGCGGACAGCTGACCACGCAAAAACTCAATTGGCCAACCTACGGATACGACGTAGACAGTTGTACCCTGAGGCGTATTTGCTAACTCTTGCAAAACCGTACTTCTGCAGCTGCTGGGGATAGATCGCTGGCTGTATGGGCCATTAATTCGAACCGCATCCTGAAACGCACGCAACCTACCGCGCTCATATCTTGTGCCTATTGATACAACTGTCTGATACTCAGCCTTTGTGGCGGTCAGCCGATTCCCAATAAGCAAGGAAGATCGTGACCAATCCATGCCGAGCGCGTTGTCCGAGTACTGCGGCACCGACTGGGTGCTGGGGACTATGCAATTAGAAACAACACAGGCAACACCGATGGCAACATGTGTACCACACGACAGTAGCAAGGGAAGGCGCCAGTTCATCGTGCGAACACTCAAAATACGACACCAGGAGGGAGTGGAATCCTGACGTGCCACTGGGCGGGAGCGTGACACCAAGGCCCCGCCTTCTCGCGCCGCCACCGAGTTGACAACCGCCCCGCCGAGTACCGGTGCTCCGACCGGCTTTCGGTGCTCCTCCGCCAGGCAGACCGCCGCGTCCATCCCGACCGACCACTCCGCGGCGAGCCACCCCTTTGAGCCTACCACAGCCTCTCTCCCCGTGCCATCGTCCTGATCACCCTTCAGGCACCGCTGAAAGACGCCTCCACGCGGAAGAACCCAGTCCCGCCCAAAGCCGCGCGCATTGGCACGGCGCACGCCCACGCCATCATTCCCGCAGACGGGTTCTGGGACAGGGTCTAGCCTCTCGCCGATGCACCCCGCCCCGTCACCGCTCGCCGCCGTGGAGACCGCGCCGTGACGCTCGCGCTCGCCGGCCTGGGCGGCTGGGACTGGGTGGTGCTCGCGGCGTATTTCGCCGCGCTGGGGGCCGCGGGCGTGTACTTCGCCCGGCGCGGGGCCAAGGACGAGCGTGACTACTTCCTCGCCCAGCGCAGCATGCCCGCGTGGGCGGTGGCGATCTCGCTGCTGGCGACCATGCAGTCCGCGGCCACGTTCGTCGGCGTGCCGCAGCAGGGGTATTCGGGGGACCTGCGCTACCTCTCGGCGAACATCGGCGTGGTGCTCGCGGGGTTCATCGTCGCTGGGCTGTTCCTGCCGGTGTATTACCGGCTGGGCGTGGCGACGCCGTACCAGATGCTCGAGACCCGCTTCGGCCGCTCGGCCCGGGTGAGCGCGAGCGTGACGTACCTGCTCGGGCGGGTGATGGCGAGCGGGTCGCGTGTCTACATCGGGGCGGTGCCGTTTGCGCTCGCGGTGTTCGGGACCACGGCGCCCCGGGCCGTGATCATCTCGATCGCGCTGTTCATGGCCTTCGGGTGCGTCTTCACGCTGCTGGGCGGCGTGCGGAGCGTGATCTGGACCGACGTCATCCAGGTCGGGGTATACCTCGGGGCCGCGATCGCCCTGATCGCGGTGCTGCTGTGGGCGATCCCCGCCGGCCCGGGCGTGATCTTCGACGCCCTGCGCGAAACCGGCAAGCTCACCGTCCTGCGCACCGGCCTCGAGCCGCGTGCCGCCGGCGCGTCGTGGGGCTTCGACCCCGCCGACACCTTCACGCTGCTCACCGCCATCACGGGCTGGACGCTGCTCAACACCGCGGCCCTGGGCATGGATCAGGACCTCACGCAGCGCACGCTCACGTGCAAGTCCGCGTGGCGCGCGGGTCTGAGCGTCGTCGGCGGCACGCTCGTGGTCTCCATCCCCGTCATCATCGTCTTCGCCACGCTCGGCCTGCTGCTGCACGTCTTCTACACCCGGCCCGACCTCATGGGCGGCCCGACCGCCCCGCTGCCGGGCGGGGACAGCACCGCCGCGCTCGTCGATTTCTCCCTGCACTACTCCCCCGTCGGCATGGCGGGGCTCATGCTCGCGGGCCTGCTCGCGGCCGGCCCGGCGGGCATCAACGCCTCGCTCAACTCCATGGCCAGCAGCTTCGTCGCCGACATTCACAAGCTCGCACGCCCCGGCCGGCCCGACGCCGAGTACGTGCGGGTCGGGCGCTGGGCCACGGTCGGCGCGGGCGTCGCAATCGCCGTGTTCGCCGCCCTGTGCGCCCTGCTGCACAACCCACGCGACACGACGTTCCTCGACCTTGCACTGGGCGTGATGACCTTCGCCTACGCGGGGCTCTTGGGGGTCTTCATCACCGGCCTGTTCACGACCCGCGGGAGCGCCGCGAGCGCCGTCGCCGCGCTCGCGAGCGGCTTCGTCGTTGTGCTGCTCATGCAGGGCCCGGTGTGGCGGACCTGGACGCCGCTGGTCCCCGAACTGCTGGGCGTGCGTCTCAGCGACATCAAGCTCGCGTTCCCCTGGCACCTTGTGATCGGCACGCTCGTCGCCACCGGCGTGTGCATGCTGGGTTCGCCCGGCGAACGCGCCGCCCCTGAGCAACAATCCGCGCCATGACCCCCCCACCCCCGTCGTCGTCCCCGTCCGACCCCACCCTCGATCCGTCGCTCAAGAGCTGGGTCGCCGCGGCCAACGACGAAGCGACCGAGTTCCCGCTCCAGAACCTGCCCCTGTGCGCGTACCGGCGGCTGGAAGACCCGCCGGTGGCCGAGGACGACCAGCGCGAGGCCGCGGACCTGAGCGACGCCGAGTTCGAGGCCGTGCTGCGATACTCGGGCGTGGGCGTGCGCGTCGGCGACAGCATCATCGCCCTGAGCTACCTCGCGGGCACCGACGCGCTGAGCCGCCTGGTCGACGACGCCGACGTGCTCGACGCCCTGGGCGAGGCGGACCTGTCGCTCCTGGCCGACCTGGGGCCCAGCGCCGTCAGGACGCTGCGGGCCGGGCTGGTCGAGTTCCTCAAGGACGGCGGCGGCACCGGCCAGCAGGTCCGGCGCCTGCGGGCCAAGGCCGCGATGCCCGTCGACGAGGTCGACCTGCTCGCGCCGCTGTACATCCCCGACTACACCGACTTCTACGCCAGCAAGTACCACGCCTCGAACGTCGGCGCCATGTTCCGCCCCGACAACCCCCTGCTCCCCAACTACCGGCACGTCCCCATCGGCTACCACGGGCGCGCGTCAAGCATCGTCGCCAGCGGCCACCCGGTCCGCCGGCCCCGCGGCCAGACCAAGGCCGACGACGCCCCCGCCCCCAGCTTCGGCCCCTGCGCCATGCTCGACTACGAAGCCGAGCTCGGCCTGGTCATCGGCGGCGGCAACGACCTGGGCGAGCCCGTCCCCATCGCCCGGGCCCGCGAGCACATGCTCGGCCTGGTCCTGCTCAACGACTGGTCCGCCCGCGACCTGCAGAAGTGGGAATACCAGCCGCTGGGGCCGTTCCTCGCCAAGAACTTCTGCTCGTCGATCTCGCCGTACATCGTCACCATGCAGGCCCTGGCCCCGTTCCGCGTCGACGGCCCGCGCCGCGACGAGGGCGACCCCGCGCCGCTCGACTACCTGCGCGGCCCCGCCGGCGGCGGTCTCGACGTCACCATCGAGGTCTTCCTGCGCACCCGCCAGATGCGCGACCAGAACATGGGCGAGCACCGCATCAGCACCGGTTCGGCCAAGGACCTGTACTGGACCTTCGACCAGCTCGTCGCGCACCACACCAGCAACGGCTGCAACCTCCGCCCCGGCGACCTGCTCGGCTCGGGCACCATCAGCGGACCCGACCCCTCCAGCCGCGGCTGCCTGCTCGAACTGACCTGGGACGCCCCCGGCAAGCCCCGCCGGCCGATCCAGCTCCCCTCCGGCGAGACCCGCACCTTCCTGCAGGACGGCGACGAGGTCGTCATGCGGGCGTTCTGCGAGAGGCCCGGGTTCCGGCGGATCGGCTTCGGTGAATGCCGCGGCGAGATCGAGCCGGCCTAGCGGCGTCCGCTCGTCCGTCGCCGATCATCACGCCACGGCCGCGCCCACGCCGTGCTCGAGCATGGTCTCGACCTCGCGCCGCAGAGCGAGCTCGAAATGCCGCTCGCCGAAGCGCTCGGCGTTCGCCTGGCACGAGGCGTCCGCGTGGGCCGGGCACCGCTGCGCGGCCTCGATCAGGGCCTCGGGCGTCGGCTCGGTGAACGTCGCCCCGGTGACGCCGCAGATGACCGTGTCGGCCGCCCCGCCGGGCGCGTCGGGGTCAGAGCCCACTCGCGCGACCACGGGCAGGCCCGCGGCCTGGGCCTCGACCGCGACGATGCCGAAGTCCTCGATCTGCGGGAACAGCAGCAGCCGGGCGGTGCGGTACAGGTGCAGCAACTGTTCGTCGGTGACGCGCCCGAGGAACTCGACGTTCGGCCCCGCGATCGTCCGCAGCGAGGCTTCCTGCGACCCCGTCCCCGCGATCACCAGCCGCTTGCCCGCCTGCGTCGCCGCCTGGATCGCCAGGTCCGCCCGCTTGTACGGCTCGAGGGCCCCGACGAAGAGCCAGTAGTCCTCGCGGTGCACGTGCGGCGCGGGCGTGAACAGGTCTGTCCGCACCGGCGGGTACAAGACGTCGGCGTCAAGGCCGTAGCACCGCTTGATCTGCAGGCGCGTGTGCGTGCTGTTGGCCAGGAACCTGGACGCGTGCCGAGCGGTCGCCCGGTCCCAGGCCCGCAGGGCCGGGCCGCACGCCCGCAGGCCCAGCGACCGCAGCGCGCCGTTGTCGCCAAGGGCGTACTCGTCGGTGCGCGACCACAGGTAGCGGGCCGGGCAGTGGCAGTAGCACAGGTGCGGCACGCGGGTCCGCGCCTGCGCCCCCGACACGAGCGGCCCGCGCAGCGACTTGACCGCCACCGACGACGTCGAGACCAGCAGCGTGAACGGGCGGACCCGGTGCTCGCGCTGCAAGGCCGCGTTCAAGGAGGCGATGGCCGCGGGGTACCCCGGCAGCAGCCAGCGGCGCAGCTTGTCGGGCCCGCCGGGGACGCGCTGCAGGACGCTCGTGGTCCGAGGCAAGGCGTCAACCGCCGGCGTGAGCGACCTGCCGTCGTCGAACATGGTGAACAGGTGCAGGTCCCGCGTGATGGGGTGCACGGCCCGAACGATGGCGTCCAAGACAGCCTCACCGCCGCGGTACCCGACCAGCCAGTCGTGCGCAAGTGCGATCCGCACACGGAATTATCCGCCCCGGCGGGGTGGAAGTTCGCGCGAAAAGGTCGGAAGGCGATACGATGGTCGATGCCCCAAACGACGTCCGCCGGGCGGATCAGCGAGAACAACCGTTTCGGGGTGGATTACCGCGAAGAAGCCGCACGGCTCGGCCCGCCGGTGGTCCCGATCGTGGACATCCACACGCACATCCACGGCGCCGGGGCGTCGCGGATCTACGACCAGGCCCGGCGCGCCTTCGGGGTACGCCTGACCTACACGATGACCCAGCACCAGGAGTGGGCGCTCGTGCGCGACGCCCTGGGCGACTCGGTCCGCTTCATCGCGTTCCCGAGCTTCCGCGACCCCGACAAGAGCCGCCTGCACCGCGAGGGGTTCCTCGAGATCATCGAGCGCTGCCGGCGCGAGTACGGCGCCCGAATGCTCAAGCTGTGGTCCAGCCCCAAGCTGCGCGAACTCGTCCCCGACGGCGCCACCGACGTGTGGGAACTCGACAGCCCCTGGCGCGTCAAGGCCTGCGAGCTCGGCCAGTCCCTGGGCATGATGTTCATGGTCCACGTCGCCGACCCCGACTCGTGGTTCGAGAAGAGGTACACCGACGTCGCCCGCTACGGCACCAAGCCCCACCAGTACGAAGCCCTTGAGCGCATGCTCGACCGCTTCACCGCCCCGTGGATCGCGGCCCACATGGGCGGCTGGCCCGAAAACCTCCCGTTCCTCGATGGCCTGCTCACCCGTCACCCCAACCTGCACCTGGACTGCTCGGCCACCAAGTGGATCGCCCGCGAACTCAGCCGCCACCCGGCCGAAGAGGTTGTCGCCTTCCTCGAGAAGTGGCGCGGGCGCGTGCTGTTCGGGTCCGACATCGTCGCCCTCGACGACCACCTCTCCCCCAGCAAGGCCACCACGAGCATCAAGGCCGAACAGGCCAGTTCGCCCGACGCCGCGTTCGACCTCTACGCCAGCCGCTATTTCGTCCTGCGGACCATGTTCGAGACCGCCTACGACGCCGAGTCCCCCATCGCCGACGACGACGGCTCGGCCGTGCGCCTGCGCGGGCTCAACCTCGCCAGCTCCGAACGCGGACGGGCTCTGCTTCGCAGCCTGTACGCCGACGCCGCGGGCGTGGTCGACCGTTGGTGGTCGTCCCCCTGACAGTCTGCACCTCGGATAATCTTCCCCATGGCTCAGACCGACCCCGCCGACGCCCACGGCGGCCCGACGACGCACGACGACGACACCCGGTTCGACCCGACCGTCGGCTCGGGCCCGCTCGCGCTGCGGGCCCTGGCCTCGGGCCTGGTGGATTACGCCGGCCTCTTCCCCCCCGCCAAGCTCGCCATGGAGCCCGCGTGCGCGAAGTACGACGCGTACGTCAAGGGCCCGCGCTCGTGGATGCTCGGGCGTTTTATCTGCCCCGTCGCCCGGCTCGAGGACTTCCGCAAGGCCACCGCCACGCTGCTGCCCCGCGACGAGAACGCCGCGGCGTGGCGGCTCTCGGTGCTCATCGACGGCGACCTCGACGAGAATCTCGACGCCATCTTCGCCTTCAACAGCGAGCACGAGAACCCCGATCGCGGCCTCGCCGTGATCGATGGCATCGAGATCAAGGTCCCCACCACCGACGCCACCGCCTTCATCGACGGCGCGCTGGAACTGGTCCCCGACGAACTCTTCCCGTTCTTTGAGTTCCCCTCCGGCGTCGACCCGCGCGGTCTCGCGGCCGCACTCGCCGGCGCCGACGCCGGCGCCAAGATCCGCACCGGCGGCATCACCCCCGACGCCTTCCCGCCCGCGTCCGCCATCGCCGACTTCCTGCTCGCCTGCGCCGGCGCCGAGGTGCCGTTCAAGGCCACCGCCGGCCTGCACCACCCGGTCCGCGGGCCGTACAACCTCACCTACGAGCCGGGCTGCGCCAGCGCCACGATGTACGGCTTCTTCAACGTCGTCATGGCCGCGGCCGCCGCGTTCCCCGCCGGTGGCAACGTCCGCGACCAGGCCACGCTCGTGCGCGTCCTGGAGGACACCGACCCCAAGGCCTTCACGTTCACCGACGCCGCGGCCTGCTGGCGCGACGCGAAGGTGCCGCTCGCGGCCATGCACAAGACCCGCACGAACTTCATGCTCAGCTTCGGCTCGTGCTCGTTCGAGGAACCGGTATCGGACCTCGAGAAGCTCGGGCTGCTGTAGATCCGCCGGGTGAACCCCGCCAAGGGCGTGCACGCCGCGCTGGACTAGGCGAGTGAAGCCCGCGCCGGTCTCGTATCCTCCCCTCATGCCTACCCCGACCCCCGGCTCCCGCCTCCGCTCGCTCATGGACCGATCCTGCGTCGCGGCCCCCGGCGCGTTCAACGCCCTGTGCGCCCGCGCCATCGCCAAGGCGGGCTTCGAGGCCTGCTACGTCTCGGGCGCCGCCACGAGCGTCTCGGCCGGCGTGCCCGACGTCGGGCTGCTCACACTCGAGCACTTCTGCCGCACGATCCGCGAGGTCGCCGACGGCTCCGCCCTGCCCGTGCTCGCCGACGCCGACACCGGCTTCGGCGAGGCCGAGATGGTCCGGCGCACCGTCATCGAGTACGCCCGCGCCGGGGCCGCGGGCCTGCACCTGGAAGACCAGCAGTTCCCCAAGCGCTGCGGCCACCTCGACGGCAAGACCCTCGTGCCCGTCGACCACATGGTCGAGAAGGTCGAGTGGGCCGCCAAGGCCGCCCGCGCCGTGCAGGGGCCCGACGGTTTCGTCATCTGCGCCCGCACCGACGCCCGCGGCGTGGAGGGCTTCGACGGCGCCGTGGCCCGAGCCCGGGCCTACGTCCGCGCCGGCGCCGACATGATCTTCCCCGAGGGTCTCGCGAGCGAAGACGAGTTCGCCCGCTTCGCCGCGGCCATGCGGGCCGGGCCCGGCGACCGGCGCCCCTACCTGCTCGCCAACATGACCGAGTTCGGCAAGACGCCGATCATCCCCCTGTCGCGCTTCAGCCAGATGGGGTACTCGATCGTCATCTACCCCGTCAGCCTGCTCCGCGTCGCGATGGGCGCGGTCGGCCGCGCCCTGGAACAGCTCAAGCGCGACGGCTCGGTCGACGCCCTGCTCCCGCAGATGCAGACCCGCAAGGAGCTGTACGACCTCGTCGGCTACACCCCCGGCGTGCCGTGGGAGTTCCCCGCCGACCGCTGACGGCACGCCCGCCCGCATCCCTCCGCCCTCCAGCCCCGGGGCGAACCCGCTACGTCGACGTCTTCACCTCGTCGCGCGCCTCGACCGCCGACTCCACCTCCACCGCCGGGGCGTCGATCCTGCGCAGCCGGCGCAGCGGGGGCAGCCACGCCGCCATCACGATCACCACCACGATCGTGCCGATCCCCCCGCTCACGACGCTGATCACCGGCGTAAACAGGTGCGCCACCAGCCCGGACTCAAAGCCCCCCAGCTCGTTGCTCGACTCGATGAACACGCTGTTGACCGCCGACACGCGCCCGCGCAGCCGGTCGGGCGTCCGCACACCCACCAGCACGTGCCGGATCACCACGCTCACGCCGTCCACGGCCCCCAGCGTGCCGAGCATGGCCAGCGACAGCCAGAAGTTCGTGGACAGCCCGTACACGATCGTGCACACCCCGAACGCCGCGACCGAGCACAGCAGCGTCCGCCCGGCCCGCTCGAACGGCCGCCTGTGCGCCAGCAGCAGCGCCACCAGCAGCGCCCCGACGAACGGCGCCGCCTTGAGCGCCCCCAGCCCCACCGGCCCCACGTGCAGGATGTCCTTGGCGTACACCGGCAGCAGCGCCGTCGCCCCGCCCAGCAGCACCGCGAACAGGTCGAGCGTAATCGCCCCCAGCACCGTCTTCTCACGCCACACGTGCCGCGCCCCCTCGAGCATCCCCGGCACCAGCACCGACGGCCGGATCGCCCGCCAGATCGTCTCCGCCCGGCCCTCGCCAGGCCGGTGCGCCACCAGGTCCGCGTACGGGCGCACCCGCGTGCACGCCAGCGCAAATCCCACGCACGACAGCCCCGCGATCGCGTACACCGGCCACGCCACCCCGTGCGCAACACCCGTCGCGTCGCGACCCATCCCCATGTACGCCGACAGCCAGATCAGCCCCCCCGCCGCCAGCGGCCCCAGCATCGCCGAGAGCTGGAACACCCCGCTGTTCCACGTCACCGCGTTGTGGAACCGCTCCGGGCGCACGATCTGCGGCAGCAGGCTCGAGCGGCTCGGCCCGTTGAACACACGCGCGCACCCCGTCAGCGCCACCAAGACGTAGATCCACCCCACGCCCGCGCCCAGCGCCGATCCCAGGCACAGCAGCGCGCTCGCCGCGGCGAACGCCACCTGCGTGCCGATGAGAATCCGCCGCCGGTCGAGCAGGTCCACGATCTGCCCCGCCGGCAGGGCCAGCAGGATCACCGGAAGCGCCCGCGACAGCGACGCCCACCCCAGCGCCATCGGGCTGCCGGTCTTCTCGTACACCTCCCACAGCAGCGCGGTGCCCTGCATCTGCAGGCCCATGCTCGCGAACACCCATCCGCTGGCGAAGGCACGGTAGTTGGGCTCTCGCAGCGCCCCGTACGGGTCGTGCGTGCCCGCTCGCGTTGGTGCACCCGGCGTCCTCACGGTTCGCAGCGTATGGACCGGTCGCTGCCCGCGCCCGCCGGGCACGCGTGCCGCGCCCGCCCCGCGCGGGTGGTCATTGCGTGGCCGTCACCCCCGGATCGGCCGGGCTCGTCGACTCCGCCGACGCCCGCGCCGGCTCCTCCGGCACGTCCCACCCGCCGCCGAGGGACTTGTAGATCGCGATCAGGCTCGTCGTCACCTCGGCGTCGCTCTCGGCGAGCTGGTCCTCGGCCAGGAACAGGGCCCGCTGCGAGTCGAGCACGTTCAGGAAGTCCGTCAGCCCGCGCGTCCACAGGTCGTTGGCGAGCTCCACCGCCTTGCGGTTCGCGTCCACCGCCACCGCCAGCGACTCACGCCGCTCCTTCACCCGGGCGTACGCCACCAGCGCGTTGGCCACTTCCTCGTACGCCTGCAGCACCGTCCGCTCGTACTGCACCAGCGACTGCTCCTGCTGCGCCTCGTTCACCCTGATCGTGCTGCGGATCCGCCCCGCGTCGAAGATCGGCCACCGCACCGCCAGCGGGCCCGCGCTCCACGTCCGGCTGTCCCCGTCGAACAGGTTCCCCGTGTCCTCGCTCTCGAGCCCGAACGACCCGCTCAGCGTGAACCGCGGGTACAGGTCCGCCGTCGCCACGCCGACCCGCGCGGTCGCCGCGGCCAGCGACCGCTCCGCCCGCCGGATGTCCGGCCGCCGGCGCACGAGCTCCGCCGGCATCCCCACCAGCACCGTCGCCGGCGTCCCCGGCACGCCCGACGCCGTCGCCAGTTCCGGCCCCACCGTCCCCGGCGGCACGCCCAGCAGCACGTCGAGCCGGAACGCGGCCCGCTTGAGCGCCTGCGTCAGCCGCGGGATCTGCGAGCGTGTCGTCTCCAGCTGCGCCGTCGCCTGGGCCACCTGCAGGTCCGTCGCCAGGCCCGCCGCCAGCCGGTCCTTCGACAACCCCAGCGTGTCCTGTTGCGTCTTGACGTTCTCCTGCGCGATCACGAGCCGCGCCTGGGCCGAGCGATACTCCACGTAGTTCCGCGCCACCTCCGACACGAGCACCACCCGCGCGTCGCGGGCGGACTCGACCGCCGCCTCCACGTCCGCGTCCGCGGCCTCCACCGAGCGGCGCACGCGCCCGAAGATGTCGATCTCCCACGTCGCGTCGAAGCCGATGTCGTACAAGTCCGACTCCGACCCCGGCCCGCCGCTGAACCCGCCGAACGAGTTCTCGCTCGCCCGGTTCTGCGACGCGGACGCGTTGACGTCCACCGTCGGGAACTGGTCCGCCCCGACCACGCCCCGGCGGGCCCGCGCCTCGCGCACCCGCGCCGCCGCCTCGCGCAGGTCCAGGCTCCCCGACAGCGAGCGGTCCACGAGCGAATCGAGCACCGGGTCGTTGAACGTCCCCCACCACCGGCGCAGGTCCGCCGGGCCGCCCTCGAGCCCCGCCTCCAGCGGCTCGGCCCACTGCGCGTCGGTTGGACCACGCGGCGACGCGTACTCCGGCCCCACGTTGCAGCCGGCGAGCAGACCCGCGCCCGCACCCGCGGCCGCGACGACGAGAGATATGGCTGAGCGACTCATGAGCTGGCAGCACCGACAGGGGAAGGGGGCGTCCGGGCCGCGCCGCCGACCGGCGCCCCCGCAGGCACGCTCGACGCGTGCCCGTTGAACGCGATCTCGTGGGCCCGGCGCTGGTCGAGCGCCGCGGCGGCCGGGGCGTGCACCGAACGCTTGCCCGCCACGAGCATGTAGATCGACGGCACCACGAACAGCGTGAACAACGTCGAAATCGCCATCCCGCTCACCAGCACGATGCCGATGCTGTTGCGGGCTTCGGCCCCCGCGCCCGTCACCAGCACGAGCGGGAAGTGGCCGAAGATCGTGGCCGCCGACGTCATGAGGATCGGACGCAGTCGCGTCGACGACGCCCGCTTGACCGCGTCGTACTTGCTGAGCCCCTGCTCACGCAGCTGGTTGGCGAACTCCACGATGAGGATGCCGTTCTTGGCCACCAGCCCCACGAGCGTGATCAGCCCCACCTGCGAGTAGATGTTGATCGTCGTCACCCCTCCGGCCGTGAACAGCAGCGCCCCGGTCAGCGCCAGCGGCACCGACCCCAGCAGCACGATGAGCGGATCCCGGAAGCTGCCGAACTGGGCCGCCAGCACCAGGTAGATCAGCCCGATCGCGAACCCGAGCGTCGACACCAGCGTCGCGCCCTCGGTCCGCATCTGCCGGCTCTCGCCCGCGTAGTCGATCGCGTACCCCGGCGGGATGATCTGCTTCGCCGCCGCCTCCAGCGCCGAGAGCGCCTCTTCCTTGGTTACCCCGGGCGCCACCACCCCGTACACCTTCGCGCTGTTGCGCTGCTGGAACCTCGTCAGCACCCGCGGCACCGCCTCGGTCCGCAGGTTCACCAGCGACCGCAGCGTCACCGACCCGCCGTCGCGCGTCCGCACCTTCAGTTCCAGCAGCTGCTCGGGCACGCGCCGCTGCTCGTCGCCGATCTGCGGGATCACCTTGTAGCTCCGGCCCTCGTAGTTGAACCGGTTCACGTAGTTGCCCGCCAGCAGAACCGCCAGCTCCTGCCCCACGTCCGCCAGGTCCAGCCCCAGGTCCGCAACCTTCTTGCGGTCGATCTCGATCTTGGTCTGCGGCAGGTCGATCTTGAGGTCCGAGTCCACGTACACGAACTTCCCGCTCGCGTACCCGGCCCCGATCAACTGCCCGATCGTCCCCTCCATCTCCTGCGCCTCGTCGGCGCTGGTGACCATGAGCTCGACGTCGAACTGCCCGGCCCCCGGCAGCGGCGCCGGCCGGATCGCGATCGACCGCAGGTCCTCGATCGCCATGAGCTTGCCGATCACCTCGCCCTGGATCGGCTCGGTCGTCCGCTCACGCTTGTCCCAGTCCACCGTCTGGATGCCGCCGAAGCCCCCGCCCATCGCCAGCTCGGCGATCTGGAAGAAGAACTTCGCCTCCGGCACCGACATGAACGCGTCGGCAACCTTCTTGAAGCCCCGCACCGTGTACTCGAGCGTCGCGTCCGGCGCCGTCTGCACCACCGCGAACACGATCCCCTCGTCCTCCGTCGGCGCCAGTTCCTGCTTCGACATCCGGTACAAGGGCGGCGCCAGGGCGCAGAACGCGACCGCCGCGATCACGCCCACCGGCCACACCTTCAGCACCAGCCCCAGCACCTTCTCGTAGGCGTTGCGGAGCATGTCGAACACGTGGTTGACCTGGCGCGTGAACCACCCCTCCTTGCCCCCCTCGGGCACCATCCACGCGCTCATGATCGGCGACAGCGTCACCGCCACGATCCCCGAGATCACCACCGCCGCCGCCAGCGTGAACGCGAACTCGCGGAACAGCATCCCCGTCAGGCCGCTCTGGAACCCGATCGGCGTGTACACCGCCGCCAGCGTGATCGTCATCGAGATCACCGGCGCAAACAGCTCCCGCGCCCCCACCAGCGCCGCGTCGATCTTGCCCATCCCCTCGCGGATGTGCCGCTCCACGTTCTCCACCATCACGATCGCGTCGTCGACCACCAAGCCGACCGACAGCACGATCGCCAGGATCGTCAGGAGGTTCAGGCTGAACCCGAACAGCAGCATCGCCACGCACGCCCCCACCAGGGACACCGGCATCGCCACCAGCGGCACCATCACCGTCCGCATCGACCCCATGAAAATGAACACCACCAGCGCCACGATCGCCACCGTCTCCATCAGCGTCTTGGTGATCTCCGCGATCGCGTGCTCCATGTAGTACGTGCCGTCGTACGCCAGCGTCATCTGCACGCCCGCCGGCAGGCTCGGCCGCACCTCCTCGATCCGCTTCTTGAGCGCCGCAGCCACCTCCAGCTCGTTGGCCCGCGGCAGCGGCCAGATGCTCAGCCAGATCGCCGGCTTGCCGTTGAACCCCGCCTCCCCGGTCGGCTCCTCGCTCCCCAGCTCCACCTTCGCGATGTCCCGCAGCCGCACCAGCGACCCCTCGCGCTCACGCACGATCAGGTCCGCGAACTCCCCCGCTGCCTTCAGGTCCGTGTCCGTGAGCAGGTCGATCTGCACGTCCCGGCTCTTGGTCTTGCCCACCGGCGCGATGAAGTTGTTCCGCGACAGCGCGTCCCACACCTCCCGGGCCGTGATGTCGAAGCTCTCCATCCTGGCCGTGTCCAGCCACACCCGCATCGCCAGCTCGCGCTGCCCCTCCACCCCCGCCCGCTGCACGCCCGGGATCGTCTGGAACTCCGGCTGCACCTCGCGGATGAGCATGTCGTTGAGCTGCATGAGGCTCAGCGTGTCGCTCGTGAAGCTGATGTAGAACGTCGCGTACGGCTTGTCGGTCCGCTGGATGTCCACCGACGGCGCCTCGGCCTGGGCCGGCAGCCGGCTCCGCACCTGGTTCAGCCGCGCGCTGATCTCCGCCAGCGCGTCGTTGCTGTCGTGGTTCAGCCGCAGCCGCACCGTCACCGTGCTCACCCCAGACCGGCTCGAGCTCTCGATGTAGTCGATCCCGTCGATCGCGCTCACCGCCTGCTCGATCGGCGTCGTGATGAACCCGCGGATCGTCTCCGCGCTCGCACCCACGTACACCGTCGTGATCACGATCGCGCTCGACTCGAGCGTCGGGTACTGACGCACCGCCAGCGCCCCGATCGACCGCCACCCCACCGCCAGGATGATCAGGCTCACCACGATCGCAAGCACCGGCTTCTTGATGAAGATGTCCGTGAACGACTTCAAGCGACAGACTCCTCGATGGGTCTCAACCGCCGAGCTCAACCAGGCCGCACGTCAGAATCACTTCGCGCCCGCCGCCGCGGTCTCCTTCTCAGGACCGCCGCCGCCCCCGCCCGCGCCGCCACCCGGACCACCCGGACCACCCGGAGCCCCCGGCCCGCCCGGCGGCCCCAGCATCACCTTCACCCCGTCACGCAGCTTGAACGACCCCGCCGCCGCGATCTTCTCGCCCGGCTTGAGCCCGTCCAGCACGATCACGTCCTCCCCGATCGTCGGCCCGAGCGTCACGAACTTCTGGTGCGCCCGCATCGCCGTCGGGTCCTTCGCGTCCGGCCCCACCACGAACACCGAGTTCGCGTACGCCGCCCGCCGGACCGCCGTGCTCGGCACCACCGTGAACGACTTCGCCTCGTCGATCGGCACCCGCACCTGCACCGACATCCCCGGCACCAGCAGCCCCTTGCTGTTGTCCACCACCGCCCGCACCCGCAGGTTCCGCGTGTCGTAGTTCACCGCGGCGTCCATCGCCACCACCTCGATGAGCACCGGCTCGGGCCCCAGCAGCTCCCCCGTCGCCATCACCTTCGTCCCCGCCGCCACCCGCGGCGCATACTCCTGCGCAACCGCGAAATCGAGGTAGATCTTGTCGGTGACCTCCTGCAGCGTCACCACGTCCGTCCCCTCCGCCAGGTACTGCCCCTCGTGCACCGTCCGCATCCCCACCCGCGCCTTGAACGGCGCCTTGATCGTCATCTTCGCCAGCCGCGCCTCGATCTGCGCCACCCGCGCCCGCGCCTGGTCCACCTCCGCGTTCCACTTCGCCCGGTCAGCCTTGGTCGTGTCCAGCTTCGACCGCGCCCGGTCCACCTCCACCTCCGCCACCGCCCGCGACCCCACCCGGCTCAGCCGCTCCAGCTCCAGCTCCGCCAGCTTGATTTCCGCGTCCGCCGCCACCACGTTCGCCTCGGCCACCCGCACCGCGGCCTGCGCCGCCCGCAGGTCCGCCTGCTCCGTCGTGTCGTCCTGCTGGAGCAACACCGCCCCCGGATCCACCTGCGAGCCCGACTCAAACCCCACCCGCGTCACCACGCCCGCAAGCTCGTTGCGGACCGTCACGGACCGGATCGCAAACGCCGTCCCCACCAGGTCCGCCGTCGGCCGCCACTCCACCTGCCGCGCATCGACCAGCTGCACCGCTTCCGACGGCTCGAAGCCGCCGCCGCCCTCGCCCCCCCCACCGCCGCCGCCGGGCCCACCCGCACCGGCCTGCCCCGCGTGCCGCATCACAAAGTACCAGTACGCCCCCGCCCCGGCCGCCCCCAGCACCACCAGCCCCACCGTCAGCCCGACCAGCACGCGCTTCATGCCGTTCCTCCTGCACCGCCGCGGCCAGCGCCGCCGGCGTTCACGCTCATGACCGCACCCCCACCCACACCCCCGCTCCCCTCTCCAACCACGCCCACCAGCGGCTCGAGCACCCGCCGGATCCGGTCCATCAGCGACCGGTCCACCTCCGCCAGCCCCAGCACCCGGTACAGCCACAGCCCGTCCATCGCGGCGATCACCGTCTCCCCCACCCCCGGCGCCAACCCGTCCTGGGCCAGCTTCTCCCGCAGCTCTCCGTACACCGCCCGCATGGGCTCGATCAGCCGCGGATTCTGCACCAGGGCCGCGAACACCGCGCACGAACTCTGCTGGCACTGCTCCGTCCACCCCTGCTCATCGCTCAGGTGCGTGAGCAGCGCCCGCGCCATCCGCCCCGGCCCCGGCTCGGTCGCCTCGTACGTCCCCATCGCGCACTCGCGCCACCCGCGCGCACACCGCGCCACCATCCCTTCGATCAGCCGGTCCTTGCTCGCAAAGTGGTGCAGCAGGCCCCCCTTGCTCATCCCCGCCTCCGCCGCCACCGCGTCGAGCGTCAGCGCACCGATCCCGCTCCGCACCACCACGGCCTCGGCCGCGTCCAGCACTCGATCGATCTGCGATTGTGTCTCAGGTCTTTTGTCCAAGCCGGTGAGCATACCGACCAGACGGTCGGAGTCAAACCGTCCGGACGGTCTTGATGTTTCTGGGTTCCAATCGCCCATCACAACCCGATCATACCCCAAAACACACCGACCGTCACCCAAATTCAGTGCCGCTGGTCCCGGGTGACTTCGAACCGGTACTCCCCGCCCCCGACCTCGACCATCACCACGCCCCCCTCCCGCCGCACGCCCCGCACGCCCGGAGCGTTCCCAGCCGGCACACCCGACTCGAGCACTTGCGCCCCCTCGGGCGCCGGCAGCACCACCGTCGCACTCGAGTTTCCGGGGATCGTCACCGCGAGCATCACCCCGAACTCGTCACGTCGCCACGACGATCGGATCTCCCCCCGCACCGACCGGTAGGTCGCCGACGCGCGTGTCAGCGGTCCTTCCGTCCGCGGCCGGATGAGTAGGTGCTCGAACCCCACCGTGCCCGGGGCCATCCCGATCCCTGCGCACGCCTCGTACAGCCACTCGCCGCACGACCCCAGGGCGTAGTGGTTGAACGAGTTCATGCCCGCGTCGGGGTGTACGCCGCGCTCGGGGGTCCACCCGTCCCACCGCTCCCAGATCGTCGTCGCCCCGTGCTTCACCGAGAACAGCCACGACGGGAACTCGTCCTGAAGCAGCAGCCGCTGGGCCACGTCGTCGCGCCCCACGGCGCTGAGCGTCGGCAGCAGAATCCCCACGCCGACGAACCCGGTCGACAGCCGGTCGCCGCGGGCCTCGATGTCGGCCACAAGCCGATCAACCACCTTGGCCCGAAGATCCTCGGGCACCAGGCCAAATCGCAGCGCCAGCAGATACCCCGTCTGCGTGTCCCCCTTCACGCGCCCGTCGGCATCCACGTACTTCGCGACAAACGCCGCCCGCACGTCCTCCGCCAGCGCCGCGTACTTCGCCGCCTCCTCCTCCCGCCCCACCACCGCCAGCGCCCTGGCCGTGATCGCCGCCGAGTGCGCGAAGTACGCCGTGCCGATGAGGTCCTTGGGCGTGTCCGCCTGAATCGCGAGCCAATCCCCGTAGTCGTTGCCGCGGTCGCGGTCCCGCACCAGCCCCGTCGAGTGTCCGCGGCACCACTCCACCCACCTCACCATCGAGTCCACCGTCCGCTTGAGCACGCGCGGATCGCCGCTCATCTCGTACAGCGTCCACGGCACCACCGTCCCCGCGTCCGCCCACGCCGGCGTCCCGTACGTCAGGCCCTTCATCACCGGGGCCACGTCCGAATGGGCCCCGTCCTCGCGCTGGGCGTCGAGCACATCCACCATCCACTTGCTCAGGAACGGCATCACCTCGACGTTGAACGCCGCGGTCCGCGCGAACACCTGCGTGTCCGCCATCCACCCCATGCGTTCGTCGCGCTGCGGGCAGTCGGTCGGGATGCTCACGTAGTTCCCCTCGAGCCCGCGCACAATGTTGGCCTGCAGCCGGTTCACCCGTTCGTCCGAGCACGAGAATTCCCCGGCCCGGGCCATCGCCGACCCAAGCACGACGCCCGTCACCGCGTCGAGCCCCGGCGCCGACGTCAGCCCCGTCAGTTCGACGTACCGGAACCCGTGGAACGTGAACCGCGGCTCCCACACCTCGTCGCCCTCGCCGCTGCAGATATACACGTCCGTCGCCGCGGCCCCGCGCAGGTTGTCGGTGTACACCCGCCCGTCCGGACGCAGCATCTCCGCGTGCCGCAGCGTGACCACCGTCCCGCGCGGGGCCCGCACCTTGAGCCGCACCACGCCGACGATGTTCTCCCCCAGGTCGAACGTCCACGCCCCCGGCCCCGGCTCGGTCATCGCCACGGCGGGCACTTCCCGCAGCACCCGCACGGGGTCGTCCATCTGGGCCACGAGCGTGCGGTCCTCGTCCCGCTCGCTCACCGGCGTCCAGCCGCCGACGCCGAAGCTCGGTCGTGTCCATCCCGTGATCTCCTCGCGCGCGTCGTGCACCTCGCCGTCCATGAGGTCCGCGTGCAGCACCGGGCCGTCGTGCTGCTCCCACGAGCCGTCGGTCGCCACGCGCTGCACCGTCCCATCGGCGAACGTCACCTCGAGTTGCGCCAGCAGCGCCGGCCGCTCGCCGTAGAACGTCCGCGCATGGAACAGCCCGGCCCGCCCGCTGAACCACCCCGGCGCCAGTTTCGCTCCGATCACGTTCTCGCCCGCCCGCACCGCGTCCGTCACATCGATCACCTGGTACTGCACGCGCCGCCGGTAGTCCGTCCACCCCGGCGCCAGCCGCTGGTTCCCGACGCGCCGCTCGTTGATCCGCACGTCGTACACCCCCAGCGCCGTCACGTACAGCCGCGCCGTCTTCACCGGCTTCTCGACCGTGAACCCGCGCCGCACGTACGCGAGCTTGCCGCCGGGCATGACCGCCGTCGCCCCTTCCGCGGCCTGTGCCACCATCGCTGCCCCGCGATACGAGTACCGCACCGTCAACTGCTTGCGCACGTTCACCGCCGGATCACCGCCCAGCGCCTCGTTGCTCGCCACCACCGGCTCGCCCGCGTGCACCCGACCCGCGACCACCTTGGTCACGTCGCGGCTCGCCGACCCGTCGACCGCCGCGTATCGGGCGTTGGTCACGACCAGGTCCAGCGGCACAATCCGGCCCTCGATCCACCGCGCCGTCCAGTCCGACGGCTCGAGCAGCCCCATCTCCCACGTGGCACTCTCGCTCCACGACCCGGCCTCGCCCGCCCCGTTCCAGACGAGCACGGCCCAGAAGCACCGCGCCCGCGACGTCAGCGCCGCGCCCGCGTATTCCACCCGCATCGCGCTCGACGCCACCGTCCCCGTGTCCCACAGGTCGCCCTCGCGTCGCGCGAGCGCCTCGGGGCTCGACGCCACGATCACCCGGTACGCGCTCTGCACCTCGCCGCGCCGTTTCGCCTCGAACGTCCACGTCAGCCGCGGCCGCCGCTCGCCGATCCCCAGCGGCTCGACGAGATACTCGCACCGCAGCGTGGCCGCGCGCACGGGGGCCGAGCCGGCGTCGACCTGGGCCGCCAGCGCCGCCGCACCCAGCACCGCCGCCGCCACGAACGCGAAAAGCACCCGCACCGTCATCGTGCCGACCTCCGATCCCTCCCGCCTCAGGGGCGCATCCGTCCGCGTGAGCCCGCTCTCACGCCCCGCTCACCCCGTCATCATGGCGTTGTGGCACAGTGTACTTCCAAGCGCCATCCGCGCCCACGAGAACACCCATGGCACGCCCCCTGTGGAAAGGCTCGCTCGGCTTCGGTCTCGTCACCATCCCGGTGTCGCTCTATTCCGCCGAGGACTCCTCCGATTTGCACTTCACGCTGTTGGACGGCCGCAACCTCTCCCGCGTCCGCTACCAGCGCGTCAACGAAGAGACCGGTGAAGAGGTGCCCTACAGCGAGATCGTCAAGGGCTACGAGTACACCGACGGCAACTACGTCGTCGTCACCGACGAGGACTTCAAGCGGGCCGCCGTCGAGCAGACCCGCACCGTCGCGATCGAGGACTTCGTCGACCGCACCGACATCGACCCGGTCTACTTCTCGACGCCGTACTACATCCTCCCGGAGAAGAACGGCGAGCACGCCTTCGAAATCCTGCGCCGCGCGCTCGAATCCACCAACAAGGTCGGCATCGCCAAGGTGGTCATCCGCACCCGCCAGCACCTCGCCGCGGTGCTCCCGCACAAGGGCATCCTGCTGCTGCATGTGCTGCGCTTCAACCAGGAACTCCGCGAGGTGCCCGCCCTCCCGGCCACCAAGTCGCGGGTGGGCGAGAAAGAGCTCGAGATGGCGCAACGCCTCATCGACGCCATGGTCGGCGAGTGGAAGCCCGAAAAGTACCACGATGAGTACCACGACGCCCTGCTCAAGTGGATCCGCGCCAAGGCCGAACGCGGCGGCAAGCCGCCACCGACCGAGCCCGAGCCCGACGACACCGCGCCCCCCACGTACAACATCATGGAACTGCTCAAGCAGAGCCTCAGCGGGCGCGGCAAGCCCGCCGCCGCCGAGACCGCACAGGCCCCGCGCGCCAAGCCCGCGGCGTCCCGCACCCGCAAGACCAAGAAGGCCGCGTCCACGACGTCCTCACGCCGGCGCAAGGCGGGCTGACCCGCGCCGCACCCGTTTCTCCCTGCGATGAGCCTCACCACCTACCGAAAGAAACGCGACTTCCGCAAGACCGCCGAGCCCGCGGGCGCGTCCGCCGCCGCTCGCAGCAAGCGCGCTCCAAAGGCCAAGGCCCTCTCCTACCTCATCCAAAAGCACGACGCCACCCGCCTGCACTACGACTTCCGGCTCGAACTTGACGGCGTGCTCAAGAGCTGGGCCGTCCCCAAGGGGCCGAGCCTCAACCCGGCCGACAAGAACCTCGCCGTCGAGGTCGAAGACCATCCGCTCGAATACGGCACGTTCGAAGGCACCATCCCCCAGGGCGAGTACGGCGGCGGCACCGTCATGCTCTGGGACCGCGGCACCTGGGAGCCCGTCGGCGACCCTCACGCCGGCCTCAAGGCCGGCAAGCTCACCTTCACGCTCCACGGCGAGCGCCTCCGGGGCGAGTGGGCACTGGTCCGCATGCGCCCGCGTCCGGGCGACAGCAAGAACAACTGGCTGCTGCTCAAGCACACCGACGACCACGCGTCGACCACGCTCGACCCGCGCGAACAGTTCACCACCAGCGTCGCCACGGGCCGCACGCTCGACGCCATCGCCAAGGCCGGCGGCCAGACCGTCAAGGACCGCTCGGGCACGAAGAAAAAGCCCGTCGTCATCGGCGCCAAGCCCCGGCAGCCCGCTCGCAACCCCGCGCCCGCCGCGAAACCGGTACCCGGTTCCAAGCGCACGACGAAGCGTTCCTCGAAGTCGTCGTTCACCATCGACCTTCCGCCGCAGGCCGTCGCCGCAGCGATGCCCCGCACGCTCGCCCCGCAGCTCGCCACGCTCGTCGACGCGCCGCCCGCTGGGAGTCAGTGGATCCACGAGGTCAAGTTCGACGGCTACCGCATCCTCATCTTCCTCGACCACGGCACGGTCCGGCTCATCAGCCGCAACGACAACGACTGGACGCACCGCTTTGCCCCCGTCACCGACTTTGCCGCCACGATTCCGGTCGAGTCCGCGATCATCGACGGCGAGGCCGTCGCGCTCAACACCCACGGCCGCTCGGACTTCCAGGCCCTGCAGAACGCCATGCGGGCGGGGGCGAAAGCCACGCTCGCGTACTACGCGTTCGACCTCGTGCACCTGAACGGCGCCGACTTCCGCGCCGTCCCGCTGCTGGAGCGCAAGCGCATCCTCAAGGCGGTGCTTGACAGCGCGGGCGTCACCGCCGAGACGCCGATCCGGTACAGCGACCACATCTCCGGCGACGGCGGCGAAGTCGCCGCGAGCGCCTGCCGGTTGGGGCTCGAGGGCATCATCAGCAAGCTGGCCGACGCCCCGTACCGCTCGAAGCGCACGACCGACTGGCTCAAGATCAAGTGCGCCCTGCGCCAGGAGTTCGTTATCGGCGGCTTCACCGAGCCGCGCCGCTCGCGCCCGGACCTGGGCGCGCTGCTGCTGGGCCATTATCACGACGGCACGCTGCACTACGCCGGCAAGGTCGGCACGGGCTTTACCGAGGCCACGCTGCGCGAGATGCGCACGCGGCTGAACGCGCTGGAGACCAAGACCGCGCCGTTCATCGACCCGCCGCGCGGCGCCGACGCCGCGGGCGTGCACTGGGTCAAGCCGACGCTCGTGGGCGAGGTCCGCTTCACCGGCTGGACCTCCGACGGCCATCTGCGCCACCCCGCCTTCGAAGGCCTGCGCTTCGACAAGCCCGCGAAGGATGTGATCCGCGAAACGCCGAAGCACCTGGTCTCGGGCCGGCGCGCCGCGGACGAAGCGGACGCCCAGGCCCCGGCCGAAGCCGACCCGCCGCGTGGTCGTCGCGCGGCGACCGCCGAGCCCGACGTCCCCGCCAAGGTCAGCAAGCGTGCCCCTCGGCGCGGCGACACGGCCTCGGCCACGGTCGCGGGCGTGCGGATCTCGAACCCCGATCGCGTCGTCTACCCCGACGCCCCCGGCGGGCCGGTCACCAAGCAGCAGGTTGCGGAGTACTACGCCGCGGCCGGCGAGCGCCTTGCGCCGCACCTGCTTAACCGCGCCGTCTCGATCGTCCGCTGCCCCACGGGCGTGAACGGCCAGAAGTTCTACCAGAAGAACCTGCACGCCGGCATGCCCGCGGGCCTCGCGAGCGTGCACGTCAAGCTCCGCAGCACCGAGGGCGACTTCATCGTCTGCGACGACCTCGCCGATGTCATCGGCCTTGTGCAGATGGGCGTGCTCGAATTCCACCCGTGGGCATCGACCGCCGAGGACCTCGAGCACCCGGACCGCGTCGTCTTCGACCTCGACCCCGGCACGGACGTCGGCTGGGACGGCGTGATCGACGCCGCGCGGCTGGTGCGGACGATGCTCACGAAGGTCGGCCTCACGCCGTTCCTCAAGACGACCGGCGGCAAAGGGCTGCACGTCGTCGCGCCGCTCACGCCCAAGGCCGGGTGGGACGAGGTGAAGGCGTTCAGCCTCGCGGTCGCGCAGACGCTGGCCGCGGCCGACCCGAACCGATATACGACGAACATGCTCAAGGACAAGCGGTCGGGCCGAATCTTCGTCGACTACCTGCGCAACGCCCGCGGCGCGACGTCGGTCGCGCCGTACTCGACGCGTGCGCGCCCGGGCGCCACGGTGTCGATGCCGATCACGTGGGCCCAGCTCGGCACCGTCGACCCCGCGGCGTTCACGGTCCACACCGTCCCGGGCATTCTCGCCAAGGCCCGCTCCGACCCGTGGAAGGACTTTGACGACGCCCGCGTGCCGCTGCCGAGCGATGCGGCCAAGCCCGTGCGATCATCGAGACGCGGGGCTCAAACTCGCACATAAGGTCTCGCGCTGCGGCGGCCCTCAATACCCCGCCGCGTGGCCGTCCTTGCGGCTTTCGCTCGCGCCGCAGTACACGCCGGTGGCGGGGTCGCGCCAAATGGCCTGGTAGCCGCCGAAGGTCCAAGGGTGCGCGGGCTTGATGGTGTGGCCGCGGCGGGTGAGTTCGTCGATGGTGGCGGCGGGGAAGCCGGGCTCGAGGTTGAGCGTGCCGCCGTCGGCCATGGGCTTGACCATGCCGGCGGGCTCGGTGGAGCCGTCGTGATGGATGCGCGGGGCGTCGCCGGCCTGCTGGAGGGTCATGCCGAAGTCAATGAGGTTGACGACGATCTGGGCGTGGCCCTGGGGCTGCATGGCGCCGCCCATGACGCCGAAACTGATCCATGGGCGGCCGTCCTTGGTGATGAACGCCGGGATGATGGTGTGGAAGGGGCGCTTGCCGGGCGCGAGGGCATTGGGGTGGCTTTCGACGAGGGCGAACTGCTCGCCGCGGTCCTGGAGCATGAAGCCCAGGCCGGTGTCCTTGGGTGAGGCGGCGGGGTCGAAGGGGGTCATGCCCGAGCCCATGCCGCGGTAGTTCGACTGGATGAGCGAGACCATCATGCCGTCGGCGTCGGCGACGGTGAGGTAGACGGTGTCGGCGCCGGTGGGGATGACGCCGGGTTCGACGGCCTTGGCGGCGCGGGTCATGTCGATGAGGGCGCGGCGCTGGGCGGCGTACTCGGGGCTGATGAGGGTCTTGACGGGGCTCTGGAAGAACTTCGGGTCGGCGTAGGCGCGGGCGCGGTCTTCGAAGGCGAGTTTCTTGGCTTCGACGAAGGCGTGCACGTGGTCGGCGGAGCCGAAGCCCATGCTCTTGAGGTCGAAGCCTTCGAGGATCTCGAGGATCTGCAGGGCGGCGATGCCCTGGCCGTTGGGGGGAAGTTCCCACACGTCGTAGCCGCGGTAGTTGGCGCTGACGGGCTCGACCCACTCGCCGGTGTGGGCTTCGAAGTCGGCGGCGGCGAGGACCCCGCCGCGGGCTTTCATGAAGGCTTCGACGATGCGCGGGACCTCGCCGCGGTAGAAGCCGTCGCGCCCGTGGTCGGCGATGCGGCGGTACGTGCGGGCGAGGGTGGGGTTGCGCCACAGTTCGCCGGCGCGCGGGGGGCGGCCGGCGTCGGTGAACTGCTCGACGAAGCCGGGGTAGTCGGCGGTGCCGAAGCGCTTGGCGGAGATGGCCCAGGCCTCGGCGATGATGGGGCTGAGGGGGAAGCCGTCCTCGGCGTAGCGGATCGCGGGGGCGAGGGCGTCCTTGAGCGGCAGGCGGCCGAAGCGCTCGTGCAGGGCGCACCAGCCGTCGACCGCGCCGGGGACGGTGCAGGGGAGCGGGCCGTACGAGGGGATCGCGTCGAGCCCCTGGGACTTGACGAACTCGATGGTGAGGCCCGCGGGGGCGCGGCCGGAGCCGTTGTAGCCGTGGAGTTTGGAGGTCCTGGGATCCCAGACGATGGCGAAGAGGTCGCCGCCGACGCCGCTGCCGGTGGGTTCCATGAGGCCGAGGCAGGCGTTCGCGGCGATCGCTGCGTCGACCGCCGAGCCGCCGGCCCGCAGGATGTCGAGCGCGGCCTGGGTGGCGAGGGGCTGGCTGGTCGCGGCCATGACGTGGGGGGCGTAGACCTCGGAGCGGGTGGCCCTGGGGAGCGGGGCGGGCGAGGTGGCGGCGGGCTGGGTTTCGAAGAAGGTTGACATGGTGAGGGCCGCGATGAGGGTGCAGGCGAGCATGGATGAGGGTAGTCGGGGGGTGGTGCGCGGCGGGCGCGCGCGAGGGCGCTGGTTGGGCGGAGCGAGCGCGCGGGCGGCGCGCGTGGTGTGACCCTCGCGTGCGCGGCGGGCTCGTGGGGGCGGGATTTCTGCTTCTCACGGGCGTTGGGTCAGCCTGCGGGGGCAACGTTGGCGTGAACGACGTCCCCGGGCCCGGGGTGGTGAGTCCCGGGTCCGGTTGGCCGTGGAGGGGCGGCGTGGCGCGCTTGGTGCGGAGAGCTCGACGCGTGGCTGACCGGGTGGGTGGAGGGGTCGTGGCGACCTTGTCGGGCTGCGCCCCTCCCGATGTCCATCCTCCCCGTACGCGGCGAGAACCGAACCGAGAGCGATTGTGCTGCTCCTCTATAGAGGGATGGGCGCGCACGTTTGCGCGCGCAAAGGCGTCACTTTTGGAAGTGGCTAAGTGGCTAAGTGGTGGAGTGGCAAAGAGATAAAAAACTTGCGGAAAATTCGTAGGGTTGGGTTGGGAGGTACCGATTTGCGCGCGCAAAGGCGGCAACGGCGCGTTTGTGCGCGCAGAGGCGGCGGTAGGGCGTGGTCAGGCGTGGGCGCAGGGGGAGAGGGGTCGGGGGGACGGCATGGTCCACCTTCAGACGAGCACCGGACATTCGGTCAAAGCACCGAACGTCCGGTGGCACGGCGCAAGGTTGTCCGCAGGTCAACGAAGAGAGAGGAAAGCGGTGCCACGCCCCCGAGGAGACGGGTATTCGGCGCCACGCTCCCGCGATCATCGCTTCGCACTATTTTGCTTGCTCATCGAGGAGCACCAAGAGCTCTTGCAGAGCTTGTTGCCCACCGATTTCGACAATATCCTCTTTCGAGAGAACGCCTCGTGTTTGTCTTGCCCCCGCCCATCTTCGCATGACACCCAAGTAGGCAGCCAGCGTGCGTGACGCTAAGTCGGTGCGACTACTACAACTCCGTATGATACGATCCAGTGTCTCTCGATAGTTGCACACAATGATGTTGTCATCGTTTTGAGGCAGCAAAACATCGTCTAGATCCAGACCGCGAAATTCTACAAAGCGCAAGTGAGCATTCAAGAAGTCAACTCTAGTCATTTCGTTCGGGGGAAATTTCTCCCCGCCAAACGCTTGCCTGTAGAAAATGACATTCTTAAGTTCGCCCGCGAATAGGCAGTCGACAAAGGAACTAGTTTGAAAATCTACCTTTTGCAGATTGGCATTTCGAAAAATGCAGTTAACAAACAACGCCGCCAAGTACACTGTACCCCTCAGATTGGCGTCAGTGAAGTCGACATTTCTATAGATATTGCGAGCGTTGTCAATTACTCCACCGATAACTGAGTCACGAAGATCGGCGCCGACAAAGCTGCACGTATCGACCGTTGTTTTCCAAACTCGCCAATCTCGACAGCGACAGTGGTCGAAAACACAATCTTCTAATCTACAGTCAAAGAACCTCAAGTTCGGCATCACTGAACTTGAAAAGTCGATTCCTCGCCATGTTACTTCTCGAATGACCGTTGATTCAATTGCTGCGACCCCTGTATCTTCCCCCAGGCGTGACTTGACAGGCAGCAGGGAACTAAATGTTTGGGCAGGCAAAACGAAACGCCCGTCTTTGGTCCTTAGCCCAAGCCCATCTAATGACATCCCGGAAGTCAGTCGTTTCCATATTTCTGAACGTTGGCCGTTGTCTGTCATTGGTAATAAAGAGGTGTGCCTCTGCCAAAGCCAGGCATGTATTTGTCAAGATGGTCAAGCCACTGACCTGGTGTCGTTACGTCGCACCGCGAATTAGTAGCAGGATCATAAACATTCGGGACCAAACTTGAAACGCGGCGTTACTTTCAAATGCTGGAGGCTTGGATCGAGGCCTGCGGATTTCCTTGAAGAAGGTATCGATACACTCTCCCTTGAAGGCAGATTCTAGTCGTGGATTCTTCGCTATGTGCCTGCCTCCACGTTTCAGTCCACCTTCAGAGTTCGTCTATCGATGATCGGGGGCTCCTGCAGAGCCGCGCGGAGCGAAGCGGAGCCCGGCTCTGCGGGTTGCGCTCGCGCCGGGGTCGCCCGAACCCGCCGGCGTCCACGCCGCGGGCGCCGGGTCGGGCGTCGGCGGGGTTTTGGGGCGGGCGGAGATTCGGTCCCTTCGGGATCGCTGGGATTGCGAAGGGCCGAGGGAGGGGGTGGTGTTGTGACCGGGGACGTTGCCCCCGGCTCTTGGATGTCAGCCCTTCGGGTTGGGGGCTGAGATGGCGGAGATCGTGGATGACCGCCATCGTCCGAGAGCGGCCGATGACGGGGTCCGGCTCTTGGTGGGCGGCGCTTGGGATTGGCGACGCGTGTGAGCGTTCGGGCGGTTCACCCTGAGCTTGCGCTCAGGGCTCGTTGGGTCGCTCGGCTTCGTCGGTCGTCGGGGGCCGCTCCTGCCACACATCCGCGGCACCGGGTGCGCGTACGCTCCTCGCCGATGGCCGCACGCGACAGTGCACCGGTGCTTGACCAGCCGCGGAGTGCGGGGCGGTCGCCCGTGCGCCGGTTTGCGAGCAGCACGGCGGGGGTGCTGGGGCTGGGGTTTCTGGCGTTCATGGTGCTGGCGTGCACGCTGAGCCTGCCGTGGACGCTGGGGCGGGTGGCGGCGCCGAGTGTTGAGCAGGGGGCCCGGGAAACGGGGCCCGCGGGGGTGCCGCGGTATTCGCTGCAGGAGCGGAGCGCGCGGCAGTTGCCGCCGTTCTGGGCGGGGCACCATCCGGACCAGGAGTTGCGGCGGCTGGAGACGGGGCGGGACCGGGCGCGGGCGGCGGGTGCGGGGGAGAGTGACGAGGCGGCGCGGGAGCACTTGCCGCGGTTCGTGCTGGGGACCGATGCGCTGGGGCGGGACCTGCTCGTGCGTGTGTTGGCGGGGGGCGGGGTGTCGCTGGTGATCGGGATCGCGGCGGCGCTGCTGTCGGTGTTCCTGGGGACGATGTACGGCGGGCTGGCGGGGTTCCTGGGCGGGCGGGTGGACGCCGCGATGATGCGGGTGGTGGATGTGCTGTACGGGCTGCCGTACATCCTGCTGGTGGTGCTGCTGGCGGTGGCGGTGGATGCGAAGGTGGACGACTGGCAGGCGTCGCGGGCGGCGGGTGTGCGGCAGGAGCGGCAGGCGTGGGTGGAGCGGACGCTGGCGGAGCCGGCGGGGCCTGAGGAGGCGGGGCTGGACGCGGCGGCGCGGCGGGCGGCGGTGGAGACGCGGGCGCTGGCGCGGTTCGGGTCGGGGGAGTTGTCGCAGGCGACGGTGCAGGTGATCGGGATCGGGACGCTGCTGGTGGCGATCGGCGGGGTGAGCTGGCTGACGATGGCGCGGGTGGTGCGGGGACAGGTGCTCAGCCTGAAGCACCAGCCGTTCATGGAGGCGGCCCGGGCGATCGGGGTGTCGCCGGTGCGGCAGTTTGCGCGGCACCTGTTGCCGAACCTGGTGGGGCCGATCACGGTGTACGCGACGCTGACGGTGCCGCAGGCGATCCTGCAGGAGTCGTTTTTGAGTTTCCTGGGGATCGGCGTGCGGCCGCCGCTGCCGAGCTGGGGGAACCTCGCGGCGGATGGGCTGCTCGAGCTGAACCCGTACCGGTCGAACTGGTGGCTGCTGCTGTTCCCGTGCCTGCTGCTGGGGGCGACGCTGCTGTCCTTGAACTTCGTGGGCGAGGGGCTTCGCGAGGCTCTTGATCCGAAGCGCGCCCGGCGCTAGGGGAGAGGGAACAATGCCCCGGTCCCGATTCCGGGCCGGGCGGGTGTCGGGAGGGGGGGGCCTGTAGGGTGCTACGCCGATGCAGAACCGATTCGGGTTCAAGGACTTCGTCATCATCGTCCTGCTGGTCGTCACGCTCGTGAGCGTGTGGCTCGGCATGAAGCAGCGCGACCTCCAGACGCCGAGCCTGCAGGCGATCCAGACCAAATCGACGGAACTGGAATCGCAGCTGGCGCGGCTGGACCAGCGGGTGAGCGCGGGGATCACGGACCTGTCGACCCGCATCGGCGATTTGTCGCACCGGATCGAGACCGCGCCGGTGCGGATCGCGGACGTGGCGCCGGCTCCGGGGTCTGCTCCGGGCGGCGGAGCGGGGTCGACCCCCACGACCCCCACGACCCCCACGACCCCCACGACGCCCGCCCCGCCGGTGCGGAGGACGGGGGCCCGGGACGAGTCGTGGGCGCGGCCGGGGGCGCCGATCGAGTGGCAGAGCGAGTGGACGTTCGCGACGGACCCGGCGACGCAGCCGGGGTATCAGCCGGGCGGGTCGTTCACGGAGATCTTCGAGGCCCGGCCCGCGAAACTGACGCCGAACATCCAGACGGACGTGTACGGGCGGCGGGCGGTGGACCAGGTCATCCAGTCGCTGGGGGCGTACGACCCCAAGACGCTGCAATTGCGGGGCGTGCTCGCCGAGGCGTGGCAGATGGACCCCAAGGGGATGTGGTTCCGGGCGAAGATCCGCGACAACGCGGTCTTTTCCGACGGCGTTCCCGTGACCGCCGAGGACCTGCGCTGGAGCTTCCACGACTTCATCATGAACTCGGAGATCGAGGCGCAGCGGCAGCGGTCGACGATCGCCGACCAGGTCGAGGCGATCACCGTCGTCTCTGACAAGGTCGTCGAGATCACCTTCAAGGAGTCGCTGTTCTCGAACCTGGACACGGCGCTGACGCTGTTCGTAATGCCCAAGCACTTCTACTCGAAGTTCAGCCCGGCCGAGATCAACAAGAGCACGGGGCTGCTCATGGGCTCGGGGCCGTTCAAGATGGCCTCGCTGGACCCGGAGAACCAGTGGACGCCGGGGCAGACGGTGGAGCTGGTCCGCAACGAGCAGTACTGGGGCCCGCGTCCGCCGCTGGACAGGATGCGGTTCCGCGACATCACCGAAGAGCTGGCGCGGCTCGCGGCGTATCGCAACGGCGAGGGCGACATGATCACGCCGTCGGCGCCGCAGTTCGTTTCGCTGCTGGAGGACCCCGCGTTCGCGCCGCCGAACAACCAGATGCTCAAGTCGGTGACGATGCGGTCCGGGCGCGGGGGGATCATCTGGAACTGCGGCGAGCGCGGGGCGACGGGCAAGCTGACGCCGTTCCACGACAAGCGGGTGCGCCAGGCGATGACGATGCTGCTGGACCGCGAGAAGATGATCCGGGACATCTGGAAGGGCGTCGGCGAGGTCGCGCGGGGGTTCATGAACCCGAACTTCGAGGGCTCGGCGCCGGACGTCAAGGCGTGGCCGTACGACCCGGCCCGGGCCGTGGCGCTGCTGAAGGAGGCCGGCTGGGAGGACCGCGACGGCAACGGGGTGATCGAGAACTCCGAGGGCCAGGAGTTCGTGTTCGAGTTCGTGTTCTTCACCGGCGGCGAGATCGCGCAGCGGATCGCGACGTTCGTGCAGGACGCGTACAAGGGCGCGGGCATCCGCGTGGTGCTCAAGGGCATCGACTGGTCTGTGGGCGACACGGTGCGCAAGCAGCGCGACTTTGACGCGATGATCATGAGCTGGGGCGCCAACGCGCCCGAGTCGGACCCCAAGCAGATCTTCCACTCCGACTCGATCAAGGACCAGGGCGACAACTTCGGGCAGTGGAACTCGCCCCGCGCGGACGCGGCGATCGACGCCCTGCGGCGCGAGGTCGACTTCAAGAAGCGGGTCGAGCACTGGCGCGAGTTTGACCGGGCGATGCACGACGAACAGCCGTACACGTGGATCCGGCTGGCGCCCGAGTCGCGGATCATCAAGCCCGACATCGGCAACGCCCGCCAGTATCCCAAGGGCATCGAGCACTGGGAGCTGTTCCGCGCGGGCGGCCCGCTCGCCCCGGCCAAGGGGCAGTGACCCCGCTCTCCCGCTTCGCTCCCGTCGCCCCCGGCCGCACGACGTCCCACCATGACGACCTACCTGCTCCGCCGCATCCTGCTGATGATCCCCACGCTGCTGGGGATCACGTTCCTGGTGTTCATGCTGGTGGCGCTGGCTCCCGGCGGGATCGGTGCGGCGGTGATGGCGCAGGCCGGCGGCAGCTTCCAGGCGAATTCCGCGGTCGCGGTCGAGGCCGCGCGGCTCGAGGACCGCTACGGCCTGTCGGACCCGAAGGTGATCCAGTACCTGCGCTGGCTCGGGCGCATCAGCCCGGTGAAGTTCGGGCAGCGTGACCAGGTCATGCCCAGCGGCGAGGTGATCCGCTCGCCCAAGCCGATTCCCCAGCCGCCGCTCGCGTCGTGGTTCACGTCGGCCCTGCCGGCGGCCGACCCCGGTGAGCCGGTGGTTCCCGCAGCGGCGGAGGCTGACCGCATCCGTCAGCACCGCGAACTTTCGCGCCAGTATGGCGAGGCGCGGTTTGCGGCGGTCGCCGCGAACCGGCTCCTCGAGGGGCGGCTGGTGACGTACGCCAAGGCGGCGAACCATCGGGACGCGATCACGAGCGACAACCGGCCGGACCTGGGTGCGCTCGCCCGCGTGACGCCGGACAAGAGCGTGCCCGCGTGGGCGGAGGTGCAGGCCGCGGGCGACAAGGCGGTGGAGGCGTACGCCAAGGCGATCAACGTCCAGGCGCGGTTCGCGGCGTTCTTCGCTACCAAGCCGTTCCCCCAGGCGGGGGTGGGGATCATCCCGGGGGCGCTGAGCCTGGCGCCGCCGGACTTCGGGGTTGCGTTCAGCAATTCGCGACCGGTGCTCGAGCAGATCCTCGAGGCCCTGCCCGTCACGATCATGCTCAACCTCGTGGCGATCCCGATCATCTACATCGTCGCAATCCCCAGCGGCATCCTCGCGAGCGTGCGGCGCGGGTCGGTGTTCGACGTGGGCCTGGGCTCGCTGTACATCGCGTTGTACTCGTTCCCGGTCGTGCTCGCGGGTGTTCTGTGCGTGGGCTTCCTGGCGAACAAGCAGTACCTGGGGTGGTTCCCGGTTGCGGGCATCAACGCGCAGGACGCGGCGACGTACACGTTCCTCCCCCACTACGTCGAGAACGACGGCTGGCACCGCGGCTGGCTCGTCGATCGCATGTGGCACATCGGCCTGCCCGTGCTGTGCCTCACGTACACCGGCTTCGCGGTGCTGAGCAAGCAGACGCGGGCAGCGATGCTCGAGAACCTGAACGCCGACTACGTCCGCACGGCCAAGGCCAAGGGCGTGGCCGCGAAGGACGTCGTGTTCCGGCACGTGCTGCGCAACAGCCTGCTGCCGCTGATCACGATCTTCGTGACGGTGTTCCCGGCGATGCTCGCGGGCTCGGTGATCGTGGAGCGCATCTTCACGATCCCGGGCATGGGCACGCTCCTCATCACCGCGATCAACAACCGCGACCTGGAGCTCATCCTCGCCAACACGGTCATGGTCGCGGTCGTGAACCTCACGGCCCTGCTGCTGGCCGACATCCTGTACGCCCTGGCCGACCCGCGCGTTACGTACGACTGACCGTGCCGACCCCGCGACGCCTCCCCGCTCTCCCCGTCCGCTCCCCACCACTCCAAAGCCCGACCCCGTCACCGCCGCGATGCCAACCACCGCCCCCTCACCCTCCGCCGCACCCGCCGCCGTCACCGGCGTCCAGCTCATGCAGGGCATCGGCGTCGTGCCGGCCAAGGCGTTCTGGCCCGACGCGTGGTCGCAGGTGCTCAAGCGGCCCGCGGCCGTATGCGGGCTGGTCTGGATCTCGATCGTCGCGTTCTTCGCCGTGTTCTCGCCCGTGCTCGCGAACGGGCACCCGCTGGTTGTCCGGCACCTCGACGCGTCGGGGGCCGTGACCCGCACCTCGTACCCGCTCTTTGACTTCCTGTCCGCCCTGGACGTGATCCTGCTGATCCTGGGCCTGGTGGGCATCCCGCTGGCCCTGCTGCTGCCGGTCTCGACGCGGGCGCGCCGGTTCAAGTGGCTCGCGTCGACGTTCGTGATCGCGCTGGTGACCATCGTGGCCGCGGCCCTCATTCAGGGCGCCATGAACGCCCCCGAGGCAAGCCCGTCGCTGCGGGCGCTGCGCACCGCGGCGTACGGCCCGTACGCGGCGGCCGCTTTCGGGCTCGCCCTGGCCGCGTTCGTCACGCTCGCGCTGCCGATCGGCGTGCCGCGTTCGCGCCGCCTGATCGCCCTGCTCGTGGGCGGCATCGCGGGCGTCGCGTGCGTCGCGGCGACGTGGAACCGGCCCGCGCTCGAGTCGTTCGATTACCAGCGCCGCGCCGTCGCGGGCGAGATCTCGGCCACGTACACGCTCGTGCCGTTCGGCCCGCAGCAGCGCTTCAGCGAACTCTCGCGTCAGCCCCCCAACACCACCTTGGGCGAGGGCCTCGGGCTCGCTCCCGACCAGCCCGGCGCCCGGCACCGATTCGTCCTTGGCACCGACGCGTTCGGTTCGGACGTGCTCGCCCAGCTCCTGCACGCGTGCCGGCTCTCGATCTCCATCGGCCTGGTGTCCACGGGGATCGCCCTCACGATCGGCGTCACGCTGGGGGCCCTGATGGGCTACTTCGGCGGCTGGGTCGACCTTGTGCTGTTCCGCGTGGTCGAGATCTTCATGGCGGTGCCGGTGCTGTTCCTGCTCATCGTCGCCGTGGCCGTCATCAAGCCCGAGTTCCGCACGACGTACACGATGATGGCGATCGTAGGGTGCTTCAGCTGGACGGGCATGGCGCGGTTCACGCGCAGCGAGTTCCTCAAGCTCCGCAACCAGGACTTCGTGCAGTCGGCCAAGGCCGTGGGCCTGCCGCTGCGGAGCGTGCTGTTCAAGCACATGCTCCCCAACGGCGTCGCGCCGGTGCTGGTCGAGTCGAGCTTCGCGATCGCCGCGGCGATCACGGTCGAGGCGGTGCTCAGCTACCTGAACCTGGGCCCGATCGACCAGGCCTCGTGGGGCAAGCTGCTTGCCAGCGCCGTGAGTTCCGAAGGTGAATTCAAGTGGTGGCTCGCGGTGTTCCCCGGCCTGGCCATCTTCCTCACGGTGCTCAGCTACAACCTCGTGGGCGAAGCCCTGCGCGACGCGATCGACCCCAAGCTGAAGAAGGCCCGCGTTTAAGCGGCGGCGGTCGACCGGGGCAGTTCCGTGGCGACGCCGTGCGCAGTGTCGTGCGTCAGCGTCCTGCACCGTGCCGCCGCGAGCGAGTCGCAGTCTCACACGCACTCCACGCGGAAAGTTCCCTGGTTTTCGCTCTGTTTGACGGTGCCCGCTGGTGTTCGGCCGGTTCTTGAGTAGCGTGTCTTGGCGGGCTCACGCCGACGACGACGAGCGTGGCCTACGCCATGAACGCCGCGGGCGACATCGTCGGCTCCAGCGGGTTCCAGGCCGTGCTGTGGCACGACGGCGCCACGACGCTGCGCCGCGGGCGGTCGTGCATCATGTCACAAGGCCCGCCGGCTCAATGCCCCTCGTCCTTCTGCGGCTCATGGGCATCGCTCCCGCCCTTGCCCGCGGCGTCCGCCGTCGCGCGCCCGCCGGCCTTGGCGCTGAACGCCGCCACGAGCTCGTCCTGCCAGGGGTGCTCGCCCATGAACTCCACCTTGCCGCTGCCGATCTCGCACACCGCCCCCACCACCTTCAGCCGTCCCTCGCTGATCGCGGTGCGGATCTCGGGGCTGTAGCGCAGCAGGTCGAAGATCGTCTGCCAGACATTCTCGCGGATCGCCGCGGCCGTCACCGCCTCGGGCGTCGCGCCCTCCATCTGTCCCTCCGCCCGCTCCACCGCCGGCGCGATCCGGCGCACCAGCTCGCCCAGCGCGCCGCTCGGGTTCGCATGGCTCGCGGCCGCCGCGACCGCGCCGCACTTGGTGTGCCCCATCACCACCAGCAGCGGGATGTGCAGGTGCTCCACGCCGTACTCGAGCGTCCCGGTCTCGCTCGTGCCCGCGATGTTCCCCGCCACCCGCACCACGAACAGCTCGCCCACGCCCCGGTCGAACACACGCTCCACCGGCAGGCGCGAGTCCGCGCACGTCAGCACGGCGGCGAACGGCTTCTGCCCGTCGCGGGCGAGAGTCTCGCGCCGCGATGCGCCGGTGTTGGGGTTCTCGGTGCGATCGCCCGCCCAGCGTGCGTTGCCGTCCTTGAGCGCTTTGAGCGCCGCGTCCGCGTCCATCGGCGCATCGCTCGGGCCCGCGGCGCTGCGCTTGGGTGCACGCTCGGGGCCGGGCTCGCCCTCGCCGCCCTTGGGGGCGGGCTTGGGGGCGTCGACGCGGTGCGAGCCGCTCGAGAAGTTGTCATGCTCGTCGTCGAGCGCGGGCCTGGCCTTGGGTTTGCCCTCGCTCTTCTCGGGGGCCGGCGCCTTGTCCCCGTGGTCCTTGGGCTCGCCCTTTGCGGGCGCGGGCGGCTCCGCGTGCTTGGCGTGATCGTCCTCGCCGGACGGGAACGCCGACGCGGACATCCCGGCGATCACCACGAACGGTGCCGCCGCGAAGACCAGCCGAAGCCACGACGCGCGCTCTCGAGCCATGGGAGGAACCTCCTGTGTGAAGGTCCCTTATCGGCCGACCCCGCACCCGTCTCAACCGGGGACGTCCGATAGCCTCGGCTCGCACGGGCCCGCCTCGAAGGCCGCCCCCGCAGCGCAGTGCTCACCGCTTGCGGGCCACGACGTGGTACACGTGCCAGTGCTTTGGCGTCCCCGCGCAGTCCGTGTCGAGCTTCTCGTCCTCGCGCAGCTCCTCGAGCACGAACCCCTCGAACAGCCCGTCGAGTTCGCTCCGCCGGTGGTGCGTCCGGTCCGCGATCACCGCCCACGAATCCCGGTCACCGAACAGTTGGCCCGCGAACCGCCCGCCCGGTCGGATGGCCGACCGCACCCGCGCCCACACCGGCGCGAACGCCGCGGGCGGGCAGAACGGCAGCGAGAAACTCGCGTTCACGAGGTCGTATCCCCCCGGCGCATCCCATGCCCCCCACGCCGGTCCCGCCCCCGCGGTGCCCGCCGCCAGCGCCTCAAACGTCTGCACCCGCGCGTCCACGCGCGCCCGCTCCTGCGCCGGGACGCGCTCCAGCAGCAAGTCGATCCCCTGTGCGTGCCCGTCCAGCGCCGTGACTCGCCAGCCGCGCCGCAGCAGTTCGAGCGTATCGCGACCCTCGCCGCACCCCAGATCGATCGCGGTCCGCACAACCGCCGCGCCCCTCGCGTCCGCGGCGGCCTCGCGCTCGAACAGTTCCAGCGCCTTGAGCAGGGTCTCGCGGGCCGGCTTGCCGAGCACCGCGCGGAAATACGCCGGCCAGTCGCGCTTCGCCGCGAAGTCCGCCGCCTTGCCCGGCCGACCCGGCGGCGCTCCCTGCGGGCCCGTGCCGCTGGCGGACGGAGTGGACGAACGATCCGGCTGGGGGGTGGGCTGGCTCATAACCTCGCCACGAATGTACCCGACCACACAGGACTTCATCCGGGCCCTGGCCGCCGCCGGCGAACTCCGGCGCGTCGCGGCCGGCGTCTCGCCGGTCGAAGAGATCGCCGCCATCGCCGACCGCGTCAGCAAGTCCGCCGCGCCGAACCTTCCCGGCCCCGCGGCCCGACGCACCGACCCCCGCCACCACCACGCCGGCGGCCCCGCCCTGCTCTTCGACAACGTTGAGGGCTCGGACATCCCCGTCCTCATCAACGCCTACGGCTCCTATCGCCGCATGGAAATGGCCCTAGCGGCTGCCGGCCCGAACCTCGAAGCCATCGCAGCACGCATCGGCGAACTCGTCAAGCCCGAGCCGCCCCGCGGCCTGTCGGACCTCATCGCCAAGCTCAGGCTTTTCGCCCCGCTGCTGCGCATCCCGCCGCGGCGGCGGCGCGGCTCGGGCCTGTGCCAGCAGGTCGTCCGCACCGGCGAAGCCGTCGACCTCACCCGACTGCCCATCCTCCGCTGCTGGCCGCACGATGGCGATTTCGCCGCCCTGGGCTACCCGGCGGACGTCAACGACCACATCCCCGACCTCGGACGCGGCGACGACTGGGACGCCCGCTTCCGCGGCCGCTACATCACCCTCGCCGGCATCCACACCATTCACGCCGACGACGTCGACAACCCGCGCCCCTCCAGCCACAACATCGGCATGTACCGCGTCCAGCTGCTCGGCCAGCGCCGGCTCGCGATGCACTGGCACATCCACCACGACGGCGCCCGCCACTGGCGCTCCTGGAAGTCGCTGGGCAAGCCCATGCCCGTCGCCATCGCCCTCGGCGGCGAATCCGTCCTGCCCTACGCCGCGACCGCCCCGCTTCCGCCGGGCATCAGCGAGCTGCTCCTGGCCGGCTTTCTCAACGGTCGCGGCGTCGAGATGGTCCGCGCCAAGACCGTGCCGCTCTGGGTGCCCGCCAACGCCGAGATCATCATCGAGGGCTACGTCAGCCACCAGGCCGGCTCCATCGGCTATGACCCGCGCCGCGACGGCCCGATCGGCCCCGGCGCCGTCTTCGAGGGCCCGTTCGGCGATCACACCGGCTTTTACTCGCTCCCCGACCGCTACCCCATCCTCGAGGTCAGCGCGATCACGCATCGGCGCGACCCGGTGTATCCGACAACCGTCGTCGGCCTGCCGCCGCAGGAGGATTACTTCCTGGGCAAGGCCACCGAGCGGCTGTTCCTGCCGCTGCTCAAGACGATCGTGCACGACATCGACGATTACGACCTGCCGATGTTCGGCGCGTTCCACAACTGCGCCGCCGTGCAGATCCACAAGGCCTACCCGCTCCAGGGCCGGCGCGTCATGCACAGCGTGTGGGGCGCGGGGCAGATGGCGTGGACCAAGTCCATCTTCGTCGTCGACCGTGATGTGAACGTGCACGACACGCCCGCGGTGCTCGCCGCGGCCGCTCGGCACTGCCACCCGCTCCGCGACGTCGAAACCGTGCACGGCCCGCTCGACATCCTCGACCACGCCGCCCCGCGCCTGGGCGCGGGGATGAAGATCGGCTTCGACTGCACGAAGAAGATCCCCGGAGAAGAGGTCGCGGGCGTACCCGTCCCGGTCGACGGGCGCGAGCCGGTCCGCGGCGAGACGGTCACCACCGACGAGGTCCTTCGGCGCGCACGCGCCGCCGACGGCGTCCTCAGCGCCACGCTCGCCGGTGACGACGGCTGGCTCATCGCCCGCGTGCGCAAGACCGCCCCGGGCGACGGCGTCGCGGTGCTCGAGCGGCTGTTCGCCGCCCTGGGCGACGCGGCCAGGCCCACGTTCGTAATCGCGATCCCGGAAGAAGCGGACGATTCACCCTCGACGCGAGACGGCGGGCCCGACCTGGACGCCCTGCTCTTCCACTGGCCGGCCCACTGCGACGCGTCACGCGACACCGTGCGGCACACGAGCCCCGCGGGCGTGCACCGCCTGGGCTTCGACGCGACCCGGAAACTCCCGGGCGAAACCCGCAACCACCAGCCCAGCCGCGACTGGCCGCCGCTGCTGAAGGTGCGCGACGACATCGCCCGGCGCCTCGACGAGCGCTGGAGCGAGTACGGCCTCAACGAACCCCGAGCGTGAGCGAGAGGGCCTCCGCGCCGGGAGACCGGCACCTCCACCACGAGCCCCGACCGTCAGGCACGGGGTTCCTCGCTTCTTCTCCACCCCTCCGCGGCCTCACACCCGCGGCTCGCGCTCACACCTCGTACACCACCGCCACGAACACGTCCGACGGCGTGAACTCCGTCACCCGGTGGCTCACCCCGCCCTGGCGAGCCCAGTCCGGCTGCGCCAGCACCTCGCGACCCGCGATGTTCCCCAGCACGCTGACCACCTTGGCTCCGCTCTCGCGCAGCCAGCGGTTGATCTCCGCTTCGAGGTCGGAGAGATTCCTGCGTTCCTGGCAGAAGAACTTGACCTGGTGCATCGGTGGCCTCGCTCAAACGGCCCGCCCCGCCGCACAGTCTACCGCGCAAACTCCACCGCCCGCGTCTCCCGCAGCACCGTCACCTTGATCTCCCCGGGGAACGTCATCTCCTCGGAAACTTTCTTCGCGATGTTGTACGCGATCAGCTGGGCCTGGTCGTCCGTCACCCGCTTGGCGTCCACCATCACCCGCACCTCGCGACCCGCCTGGATCGCGTGCGCTTCCTGCACCCCCTGCTGGCTCATCGCGATGTCCTGCAGCTCCGTCAGCCGCTGCACGTACTTCTCCAGGCTCTCACGCCGCGCACCCGGCCGGGCCGAGCTCACCGCGTCCGCGGCCATCACGATCGGCGTGTAGAACGTCGTCGCCGGGATGTCGCCGTGGTGCCCGCCGATCGCGTTGAGCACCGCCTCCTTCTCCCCGAACTGCTTCGCGAAGTCCATGCCGATCTTCGGATGCCCGCCCTCCATCTCGTGGTCCATCGCCTTACCAATATCATGCAGGAACCCGCACCGGCGCGCCAGCGTGCCGTCCAGGCCCAGCTGCTCCGCGATGATCTGGCACAGGTACGCGACCTCGATCGAGTGCCGCAGCACGTTCTGCCCGTAGCTGGTCCGGAAGCTCAGCTTGCCCATCGCCTCGCTGACCTTGGGGTGGATGCCGCGCAGGTTCACCTCGAGCACCGCGTCCTTGCCCGCCTTGAGCACCCGCTCGTCCATCTCGGCCTTGACCTTCTCGACCACTTCCTCGATCCGCGTCGGGTGCATCCGACCGTCGGCGATGAGCCGGTTCAGCGCCTCGACCGCCACCGCCTGGCGGATCTTGTCGAAGCACGACACCACGATCACCCCCGGCGTGTCGTCGACGATGATGTCCACCCCCGTCGCCTTCTCGATCGCGCGGATGTTCCGCCCCTCGCGCCCGATGATCCGGCCCTTCATGTCGTCCGACGGGATCGGCACCGACCGCACCGTCGAGTCGCTCGTGTGCTCGGTCGCGTACCGCTGGATGGCCATCAGGGTGATCTCCTGGGCCTTCTTCTTCGCCTCGTTCTCGGCGTCCTCGATGTGCTTGGCCGCGACCTTCGCCATGTCCAGCCGCACCGCGTCCTCGAAAACCCGCAGCACCTCCGCCTTGGCCTGGTCCTCGCTGTACTTGGCGATCGACAGCAACCGGTCCTTCTGCTGCTGGATCACGCCGTCGAGCTCGGCCTCCTTGGTCGTCAGCCGCTGCTCGCGGGCCTTCAGTTGCTCGGCCCCGCGCGACAGTTCCTGCTCCTTCTGGTCGAGGCTCTCGAGCTTCTTGTCCAGCAGGTCCTCGCGCTTGGACAGCCGCTTCTCGGTCTCACGCAGCTCCCGCCGGAGCGTCTCGGCTTCCGCCTCCACCTGCTGCTTGCGCTCCAGCACCAGCCGCTCGGCCTCGACCCGCGCCTTCTCCGCCGTCGTCGACGCGTCCTGGCGGGCCCGGCTGAGCGTCTGCTCAGCCTCGGCCTTCGCCTTGGCGAGCGTCTGGCCGCCGATGAGCCGAACGACCACCACCCCGATCCCGGCCCCCACCACCAGCGCGCCCACCAGCGCCGGCGCCACCCACCCCGGCAATCCCTCCGCCAGCATCAGCGTCCCGAGAAGCACGGTCGCCATCGGTCCAACCCTCCACTCGCGGCCGCGCCCCTGCGCGCACCGGACAAGGTCACCTCGACCCGGCGCTGGGGTCGGTGCTCGCGGCACGCCGATCGATCTGCGGCCAGTCCTTCGCCGATCCGCCGCGACGCCCGCCCTCGGGCGCACGTCGCGGCCGTCCCTCAGCCGCACCCCCCGCCGGGCGACGGGCATACCGCCACGCGTCCCGCTGGGGGAACGCGCACCGGGGCTCGTCGACTCGTCTGTGGGGGCGTGAGCGGATGCATGGGACGCGGACGAACAGGGAGGAGCCGAGGATCGATCTATGCACGCCGCGGAGCGGTCCCAGCGGCGTGGGCGGTCGCACACATCGCGGCCGGGGCCTGGGTGGCCCGGGCGGGCGGCGTGCGCGGCGCCTCAGAACGGCGTGCCGTCCAAGCGGACGGCGCCGGGATATTCGGACCGGCACACACGCCGGCCCGATCCTCATTGTAGCCGATTGCGTTCAGGAACTGTCAAGGACACCGACCAACCCCCTCCCCCCACCCCCCGGCACGCCCGGCCGGACCGGTCGACCGGGGTCGGTGGGGTAAACGCCGCGGGCCGGTCGGTCCGATTACGCTAGTCCCCGATCCTTCTTCCTCTGATCCTGGAGAGCCTTCATGCGAACGGTGCAAGCGGTGGTGGTCCCGATGGCGGCGGCGTGGCTGGGCCTGGTCGCCTGTGCGGGGCTGAGTTCGTGCGCCCGGAGCGAGCGGGTCGAGGTGACATCGGGAGAAGGGGCCGCCGAGACCTGGCCGGCGACCGCCCCGACCATCGACATCTCGAACTTCAACGGGCGCGTCGACCTCGTTGTCGACAGCCGCCTCAACGCCCCGAGCGTGAGCGCCACCGGCATCTCGGAATCGACCGACTCGGGCGAGGCCAACGACCTGTCGCGCCTGAGCGTCCAGGCGTCCCTCGCCGCCGACGGCTCGGTGTACAAGGTCGTCGCCGGCCGGCCCGACGGCATCGACGACGACGTGCGGCTGGAATTGTCGATCCGCGTGCCCTCGGCCGGCTCGATCAAGGTCTACAACCGCGGCGGGCCGGTCAAGATCACCGGCGCCCCCGCGGGCGTCCAGGTCGAGAACGGCCGCTCGCCCGGGCAGGACGACGATGACCTCGACGTCCTCGAGAGCACCGAGGCCTGGATCCAGGTCCGCACCGGCGGGGCCATCGAACAGCCCGTGGCCCTCGTCACCGATTACGGCGACGTCACCCTCATCCTCGGCAACGCCGCCAAGGGCGACTTCACCATCCAGGCCCCCGGCGGCATGGCCTACGCCCGCGCCCGCGTCGGCTCCTTCGACCGCTTCCGCGGCAGCGCCCACGAGATCACCGCCCGATACAACCAGGGCACCAACCCCGTGCTCCTGCGCACCGAGCACGGCGACGCCTACGCGCTCATGATGGAAAGTCCTGAGACCTACTCGCAGCGGATGTGGTGACCGAGGCCGCGGCGCCTGGCGTCTCACGCCCGCTAGCATCGCGCATGGTGATCCACCGTGTGCTGGTGTGCTGCGTCGTCGCCGCGGTGCTGAGCGCGGCGATGGGCTCCGAGTTCCGCGCGGGCGCCTCCGGGGCTCTGGTCGCAGACGAGGTCAAACTTCCGCCGGCCGACACCGTCTCCGGCTACGTCGCCCGGCTGCTGGTGAACGAAACCCCCTTCCCCGGCGAGAAGAGCTGGGTGAGCGAAGCGGACACCAAGGCCGCGATGCTCGCGATCCTGTGCGTGGTCGACGCGCGGCTCAAGCACGTGCCGGCCGGGTACCGCCAGGAACAGATCGCCGCCCAGAAGTGCGCCACGCCCATCGACGTCATCACCGCCGGGGGCGAGAAGGGCCAGTGCGACGGCTTCTTCCTTGACAAGAACGGCAAGCCCGTCACCGTGCCCCGGGTGGAGGAGCGGGTCGAGTCGCTCACGAAGATCGCGAGCAAGGGAGAGCCGGGCCGGTTCGCGCGGCTGCTGTCCTACGCGTCGGGGCTGGCGACGGCGTACGTGAACGACGGGATGATCGGCGCCGACCGCTTCGCCGCCCTGCAGATGGTCGACACCACCCCGGTGACCGGGCGCGCGTACTCGTGGATGACCGACCACGCCGACTACAACCCCGGCGGCAACTTCGTTCGAATCCCCGACAGTGACGACGGCTCGCTCGGCGGCAACCGCTTCTTTACCCTCAGGAAGGTGAAGTGATGACGATCCGCACGATGCTGGCGCTCGCCCCGATCGCGCTGATGACAATGACGGGGCCCGGGTTCGCGCAGCAGGCCACTTCGGCGAAAGCGCCCGAGCAACCGGCGGTCCCTGCGGCACAGCCGGCCAAGCCGGTGCCCGCGCCCCTGCTCGACGAGGCGTGGCTGCGCGAGATCGTGCGCCACCTCTACCGCTGGTACATCGACGAGCGCGACATCGACGCCGTGATCCGGGCCAAGGACGTGGTCTTCTGGGTGCGCGAGCTGCGCCCGAAGCTCGACGAGGGCGACCGATCGCTGTTCGGCGAGGTGGTGCTGCCGCAGTTCAAGCTGCGCGTGCGGGTGAAGAAGGCCGACTACACCATCCCCGAGCTCAACGTCACCGTGAAGAACGACGGCTACCGCATCACGAGCGTCGCCCGGATGGAGGACGAGGCCGCCAAGCCGGCGGGCGCGGCCGAGGTGACGATGAACTACGAGCAGCTCCGCGATGCACTCTTCAAGACCCGCTCGCTCGCCGCGTTCCCCGAGGGCGATCTCCTGGAACGCCTCCGCGCCGGCGTCCGCAACCAGCTCGCCAAGGAGCAGCCCGAGGCTCTCGCGCCCGGTCCCGGCCCCGCCCCCGCCCCGACGCAGGTCGTGTTCATGGCCCCGCTCTCACCGGTCGCGAACGAGACGTGGGTCTTCTGGGAAACGGGGCGCGCCCTCATCCGCTTCGCCTCCGACATCGACCTCACCAACCCGGCCGTGTGGGACCACGAAGAACTCGCCGTCAAGATGTTCCCGCTCGACCAGAAGGTCGTGGTCTCGCTCGACGAGGTGTCCGGCAGCAACGCCTTCATGACCCGCGACGAGGCGGGCCGGGTCATCTTCAACTGCGTGGTGCTCGGCAAGCGGATCGAACTGACGCCGGGGGTCGCCGGGGAGAAAAAGTAACGTCAGATCGACCCCGCCGCCGCCCGCACCATCGCCAGGTCGTGCGCCCAGTCGTACGCCTTCCCCAGCGTCCCCCAGTCAAATTCCCACGACCGCTGCTCCACCTCGTTCCGCAGGTGGATCCGCCCACGCCGGTCGAGCGTGCAGAAGTCCAGCAGCTTGCCCGCCAGGTCCCCCGCGGCGTCGCTGTACGACCGGCCGCGCCGCCGCAGCACCGACAGGCCCCACCGCTCGTGATCCGGGAACACGTCCGCCACGTACCGCCCGAACCCGGCCAGGTCGCTCGTGAACGCCGGCACGCCCATGGCGACGCACTCCAGCGGCGTATAGCCCCACGGCTCGTACGCGCTGGGGAAAATCCCCAGGTGACACCCGCGCACGAACTGCTCGTACTCAAGCCCCCACAGCGGGCTCTCGGGCTTCACGAAGTCGGGGTGGTACACGACCTTCACCGGGTCGTCCTCGCGGTTGGTGATCCACAGGTTCCTGATCTGCGTCAGCACGGGATCGCTCGCCTCATCGTCAAACACGTGCGTGCACACCGGCGGGTTCCCGGCCCGCTTCAGGGCGTGCTGCGTCCGCCGCACCCGCAGCTTCCAGTACTCGTCCACGAGCTTGTCGAGCTTCACCTGCTTGCCCGCGGCCGTCCGCCGGAAGAACTTGTCGCCGATATCCGCCGTGATGCGCGAGCACACGTCGCGCAGCTCGTTCAGCACGCCGCGGGCCTCGAGCACGCGCGGGTTGATCGAGCGCGTGTCCCGCCGCGTGATGACGAAGAACACCACGTTCACGCCCAGCCCGGCCCCCTTGAGCATCGCGTTCAGCCGCGCCATCGCCTCCAGGCACAGGTCAAAGCCCTTGTTGCGCGGCTCGTACCGGCCGCTCGTGAACACGTACAGCGTCTTGTCGAGGTCGAAGCTGTAATGGGGAAAGAAGTGCCCCATGACAAAGTCGTGGATCCGCTGCTTGAACTGCGCGTGAAACGTCTGGAAGTCGTGCCCGACGTTGTAGCGGTCGATGTTGAGCCCGTTCGGCAGCACGAGGTCCACCTTCCGCCCCAGCAGGTGCTCGCACTCCTCCCCCGTGATCGGGCTCACCGTCGTGAACACGTGCGACCCGTGGGCGCACGCCCGCTCGATGCCGTGCTGGCACTCGATGTTGAACTTCTTCGCCTCCTCCGCCTGCTTGTAGAACGGCAGGTGGTCATAGAACCACTCGTCCCCCGACGCCGCGTACCGCCCCAGCAGCGTCGCGTGCGTCGTGAACACCACCGCCGCGGGGATCTGCTCGCGCCGCATCATCGGGATCGCCAGCCCCCCCATCCACTCGTGGCAGTGCACGATGACGCGTCCGGTGGATTTGCCCGCGGGGGCGTCTTCGGCCGGTGCGTTGGCGCCGCCGGTGGAGCCGCCCCGCCAGTGCCGGCACACGCTCGCGCTCAGCCGCCGCACCGCGTCCGCGAAGCTGACCACCGGGTCGATCAGCCCGTCCCGCCCCCACGGCATCGGGATCTGGTGGTCCGACCACAGCCGGAACTTCACCGCGTCGTGCCGGTCCAGCGGCAGCGCGTGCTCGATCAGCAGGGTCTTGGGGCGACCCGGGATCATCCAGCGGCCATGGTGGACGACGAGCCCCGCCGCCCCGAGTTCGTCGATGACCTTCTGGAGCCAACCGGTGGGCGCGGTGGGCTCGAATTCAAGTTCGGCCTTTTCGTGCACGTAGGGGCCGACGAGGAGATACCGCGGGCCCCACCGGTCCACCATCCGCGAAGCCTTCGACCGGATGACCTGGTAAATCCCCCCGAGCTGGTTGCACACCTCCCACGCCACCTCAAGCAGCACGGCGTTCGCCGGCGCCTTCTCCGACTCGGCTTCGGGCCCGCGCCCCGGGGGAGCGGTCATCGGGGCGGAGTCGCCGTCGGGACCATGGGCCATCGGGCTGGAACGGATGGTGATCCGGGACATCGGCCGGACTGTACCCATCCGCACGCGCCGCCGGTGACCACGCGCATCGCCGCCTTTGCGCGCGCATCCGCGCACCACCCCGTCCGCATCCCACGGATTTCCAAAATTTTTTTATCTCTTTGCCGGTCCACCACTTAGCCACTTCGCCGCGTCGCGACGTGACGCCTTTGCGCGCGCAAACGTGCGCGCCCGCCCCTTAGGTAGAGGCCGTGTGTGTGATCCGGCCCGGTTCGATCGCCGACGTGCACGGGGAGGATGGACATCGGGAGGGGCGCAGCCCGCAAGGTCGCCACGACCCCTCCACCCACCCGGTCGGTCACACGTCGGCCCGCATCGCGCCGGGCTCGTCACGCACACGCCTCCGCGTCGCGGCCAGCCCGCCCTCCTCCCGGAGGACGGGCCCCGCGCCGCTCGCGCCCGCGTTGCCCCCAGCAGACCGACCCAACGCACGCGAGAACCACATCCCGGCATCCAGGTGCACCCGCACGGCCGCACATGCAAGGCCCGGCGCCCCGGTTGCGCGAGCGCAGCTGAAGCGCGACGTCGTCGTCACGACTCAGGTGCTCTGCGCCGACGCTTCGGGCACGTGCCATTGGCCGCCGCAGGTGATGCACTGGACTCGCGCGGGCGCGAGCATGCGCCCCCTGGCGAGCGGCACGCCGCACGCAAGGCAGGAGTCGTCAGGGGTCAGTTGGCGAGCCATCGCGGCGAGTGTGCCCTCGGCCACGGCCCGGACGGCGCACAAACGAAGGAGCAGGATGATCCCAAGCAGCACAAGCCCGGCCTCGCGCCGGAACTCGCCCTCGGGGCCAAGCTCAAGCTTCTCGAACGCCACGGCGTACGCCATGAGAGTCGACCCCGACGCGAGAATCGCCGTCATCGCCAGCCCGGCCCGACGCCACGCCGCCGCCCCGGGCGCGGAGTGCACCGCGGGCGGCAGCGCCGCCCCCCACAGCCACCGCTCCTTGATCCACCGCGCCCGCCGCCGAACCCCCGCGGCATCCACCACCGACGGCGTCCACGCAAGCACACGCCGCAACACCGGCGTGGCCGCGGGACTCGGCCCAGGCACAACCACGGGCGCAGGCCGCGGCCCCGTGTCCCACGCGGCCCCGCATTCGGGACACACCCGGCAGCCGTCGAACTCAGGCGCCAGGTCAGCGATGCCGTACCCGCAGGCGAGGCACATGCCAGGCTTGAGAAAGAACCCCCGCGAATCGACCAACGCACGCTCGGCGGACCAGCGAAGGGCGGTGAAGCGGAGAAGGAACCACATGAAGCCGAATACCCACACGAAGTGGAACAGCGCGATCACCGGGAAGGGCAGGATGCCCTTGAATGCGCGAAAGATGGGAAAGCTGAATCCGCCGCCGAGACCCAAGACGATGGGGAAGAGCGTCGACCCCACAGGTCGATCTCGCCAAATCGCTTGGCCCGCAGCACTCATATGGGGATTGATGGGTGAGAAACGAAAGAGGCCGGGAATGCCCCGTACACGCACGACAACGCCGCGATCGTCACGTGTGAGCACGTGCCAGGCAAACCACCGCCACGGCGGGTGGAGATTGTCGCTGGGCATGCACGAGGATATGTGGCGAGACCGGTGGTTCGTCCGCGCACGTTGCCGCGCAGCGTCCACGTCTGTGGCCCCCCGCTCGCGCTTGCGGCTCTTACTTGCGGAACCACCGCGTGATCGCGTGCATCCACACCGACCGCCCCATCGCGGCGATGCTCTCGGTGAGCGGGATGTTCTTCGGGCACACCTTCACGCAGTTCTGCGCGTTGCCGCAGTCCGTCACCCCGCCGGGCGACATCAGCGCCTCGAGCCGCTCGGGCGCAAGCTGCTTGCCGGTCTCGTGGCTGTTGAACAGCCGGGCCTGGTTGATCGCGTGCGCGCCGACGAACGCGGTGTCCCAGTCCGCCGGCTGCTCGACGAGCGTGAACTGCGGGCACGCGTCCAGGCAGCAGCCGCACGACATGCACGTGCTCATCACGTACCGCTGCTCCTGGTTCTCCGGGGTCTCCTTCGGACCCGCGCCCAGGTTGTACGTCCCGTCGATCGGCACCCAGCTCTTCACCCGCTTGAGGTTGTGGAACAGGCGCGAGCGGTCGACCCACAGGTCGCGGACCACCGGGAACTTCTGCATCGGCTCGAGCGTGATCGTGTCCCCCTCGCCCGGGGCGTACTCGTCGATCAGGCACGAGCAGCTCTGGCGCACCTTGCCGTTGATCACCATCGTGCACGCGCCGCACACCTCTTCCAGGCAGCCCGAGTCCCACACCGGCGGCGTGGTCCGCTGGCCGTCGACGGTGACCGGGTTCGCGGCGATCGCCTGCAGGCAACTGATCACGTTCGCGCCGCGCTCGACCGGGACCTCAAAGGTCTCCCAGCGGCTCGGCTTGCCCGGGCCGTCGCAGCGCTTGATCGTGATGCGGACCTTCCGCCCCGGCTTGGCCTGGGCCCGGTTCGAGGCCCGCTGGGCCAGTTCGGCGGCGAGGTGCTTGGGATGGTGGGTTCCGTTGGAGGTGCTCATGCGTACTTCTTTCGGAAGGCTGCGGGTGGCAGAGTCGTGCGGCGCGGTCCGTGAACTTCGTCAACAAGGCGTTTGAACGGCGCCCGAAGCTTGGTGGGCAACTTCGCGGCGAACGACTTGTCGAGCGGGATCCGCTCGATCAGGTCGATGACGTGGGCGATGTCCTTGGAACGCCGGACGCTCTCGAGGCCGACGCCGAGCTTGCCGCGGATCAGGTCCGCGAGGCCGATGACCTTCACGCCGTCGATGGTGCTCAGCCGCTTCGGGGGACCGCCGAGCAGGTCGGGCCCGACCATGTGCACGGACAATTCGCCGACGACGTGCTCGCGCTTCGAGGCGTCCCACATGAACCCCGCGGCTTCGAGCTTCTCGTGCGTGGCCCAGAAGTCCTCGCTGTAGATGTCGATGTCGTAGGTGGAACGCCCGCCGCCGTGGAGGATCACCGCGACCCCACCGACGACCGGACAGTCGGTGGCGAACGTCACGCGCCGTGCGAAGGCGACGACCTCATCACGCCCAGGGGCCGGGCCGCGATCGGCGGGGTGCCGGGAGCCGGCGTGGCCGCTTGCTTTCCTCGTGGACTTCTCCGCCATGGCTTAGCTCGACGTTCCCGCCAGCGAGGGCTTCAGCGAAGCGGTCTTCGACGCCGCGCCCGCCCCCCCGCCATCGTCCTTCTTGCCGTACGTGCGCGCCGTCGGCAGGATCAGGGCCGCGTCGATCGGCGTGAACTCGACGCTCGTGCGCCGCGCCCCGGCATCAAACTTCGCGACGGTGGTCTTCATGAAGTTCGCGTCGTCACGCTCGGGGAAGTCGGTGCGGTAGTGCGCCCCGCGGCTCTCCTTGCGGGCGCTGGCCCCAAGCGCGATCGCCTCGGCCAGCACCAGCATGTCGCCCACGGTCCGGGCGTGGCTCAGCGACTGGTTCGTCCACGCCGCGGCGTCCGGCAGCGCCGCCCGGGCGTACCGGTCCTTAAGTTCCGCCAGCTTCGCCAGGCACTGCTCCAGCCGGGCCTGCGTGCGGACCACGGTGCACGCCGCGGTCATCTCAACGCCCAGTTCGCGCCCGATGACGTACGGATTCGTCGCCGGATCGCCCGCCGCCGCCGCCTTGGTGGTCCCCAGCAGCCGCGCAACCTTGGCCTCTTCGGCCCGCACGGCGTCGTCGTACGAACTCTGCGCCAGCCCCGCGGCCGGGTTCTTGCTCGGGGCCTCGTTCGCGAGGTACTGCACCACGCTGAAGCCGCAGAACAGGCCGTCGAAGATGCAGCTGAGCAGCGCGTTGGCGCCCAGGCGGTTGGCGCCGTGGTACGCGAAGTTGACCTCGCCGAAGGCGTACAGCCCCGGCACGTTGGTCATGGCGTTGTTGGGCGCGCCGTACGCCATGCCCTGGCCGGGCGCGGCCCCGATCGGCGCGGGCGAGCCCGACTTGTGCTTGGCCCGGGCCTGGGCGGGCTGGTAACTGCCGGGCGTAAAGCCGGTCCACAGGCCGCCCATCGAGTAGTGGACGGCCGGGAAGATCTTCATCGGGGTGAAGCGCGGGTCGTCGCCCACGAACTTCTCGTAGATCTCCAGGATGCCGCCGAGCTTGCGCGTGAGGTACTCGGGATCCTTGTGCGTGAGGTCGAGGTAGACCTGGTTCTCACCGGCGACACCCATGCCCTGGTTGACGCAGATGTCGAAGATCTCCCGGGTCGCGATGTCGCGCGGGACGATGTTGCCGTAGGCGGGGTACTTCTCCTCGAGGAAGTAGTACCGCTCGTTCTGCGGGATGGTCTTGGGATCCGCGCCGCTCTTGGGGTGCGGGCCCCAGCCCCCCCCGCCGCCCGCGCCCTTGATGCCGGGCACCCAGACGCGCCCGCCCTCGCCGCGGGCCGATTCGCTCATGAGCCGCAGCTTGTCGGCCCCGGGGATGGCGGTCGGGTGGACCTGGATCATCTCCGGGTTGGCGTACCACACCCCGGCCTGGTAGCAGCGGGCCGCGGCGGCGCCGGTGCACACCACCGAGTTCGTGCTCTTGCCGAACACCAGGCCGCAGCCGCCGGTGGCCATCACCACGGCGTCGGCGCGGAACGCGCGGATCTGCATTGTCCGCATGTCCTGGGCGACCACGCCGGTGCAGCGCCCCTCGGCGAGCACGGGCCAGAGAAATTCCCAGAACTCGTACTTGGTGACCTTGCCCTCGGACTCGGCCCGGCGCACCTGCTCGTCCAGGGCGTACAGCAGCTGCTGGCCGGTGGTCGCGCCGGCGAAGTGCGTGCGCTTGAAAAGGCTGCCGCCGAAGAGGCGCAGGTCGCGGTACCCCTCGCTGGTGCGGTTGAACGGGACGCCCATGCGGTCGAGCAGGTCGATGATGCGCGGGGCCCAGTTGGCCATCTCGAGCACGGGGTGCTGGTCGGCGAGGAAGTCGCCGCCGTAGATGGTCTCGTCGAAGTGCTCGTACTCGGAATAGCCCTGCTGGCGGGCGACCTCGTTGCAGGCGTTGATGCCGCCCTGGGCGCACACCGAGTGGGAGCGCTTGACGGGGACCATGCTGAAGAGGTCGACCGGGATGCCGGCCTCGACGAGGCGCACGCACGCGGCGAGCCCCGCGAGGCCCCCGCCGACGACGATGACACGATGCTCCGCCATGGGATGCGTTCCAGCGTCCAGCCCCGCCCCGGGCTGTCGTGGGGCCGTTGCTCGGTCCCGTACGGGGACAATACGCGCTCGACGGGGGCGGATCCCCCACCAGCGCTCGCTCAGGAGGTGGATTCGCCGGGGCCGGCCGGCCGATGCACCCGAAAACGCACGCCGCGTCCGGGGATCGCGAGGATCCCGGGACGCGGCGAAGGGGAAACCGGGGGATGTCCTGACGTGGCCGGCGGTCAGTGGACGACCGCCACGGCCTGTTCGATGGCCTCGACCACCTGACGCACTTGGAACGGCTTCTTGAGAGCCCCGTCGAAGCCCGAGGCGCGGAGCCCCTGGAGCTGGGCGTCGGTGAGCTTGCCGCTCATGAGGATGATGCGGGTGAGTTGCAGGTCGTCGTCCTGGCGTACCATCTTGGCGATGGCCCGGGCGTCGGCGTCGCCGCCCGTGCCGCCCATGTGGACGTCCATGACCATGACGTGGGGCTTGAAGCGCTCGCACTCCATGCCCGCGGCGAAGCTGGTCGCGGCGGTGCGGACCTCGTAGTTGGTCTGCTGCTTGAGGACGGTTTCGAGCGTGTCGGCCACGCCGGGCTCGCTGTCGACGATCAGGACGCGGGTCTTGCCGCCCGTGACGCCGTCGAACGGGATGCCGTGCTCCTTCATGAAGCGGACGAGCTGGGCGACGGGGATGCGGCGGTCCTTGGATCCGGGGATCCGGTAGCCCTTGAGCTGGCCGGAGTCGAACCATTTGGAGACGGTGCGGGGGGCGACGTTGCAGATCTTGGCAACCTCGCCGGTGGTGAGAACGTCCTTGTCCACTGGCAGCATCGCGGATCCTCGGGTACGGCTTTGGGGGAGGAAAGGGCGCGGTGAGGACGCCGTCCGTGGCGGCCCCGCCGTGCAGAGGTGAGGATCGGCCGCAAAATGGGTCGTCTTGACCCCGCAAGGTTCCCTATTCGGGAGAACCTGCAGCGGACGTGGGCGGACCGGCCGTCGTGGGGGGCGTCGGGAGGGGCGTCGGGAGGGGCGTCGGGGAGCGGGTGACCACCCGGGGCGCGGGGGCGGCCGGGCGAAGACTGCGCGGCTTCCATCGACCCGGGCGTGGCGGGTCGGGGTGGACATCCGCGGGTGCGGCCGGGCGGGGGTGCAGGGGACGCGGGTGTACCTAGTCCCTTGCCTGATTGACACTTGGCGCGGCCCCCCGGTACAGTGGCCGCTTCGCCACCGGCCCCGGTCGGCATCCGTCGGGATCCGGCCGGGGGGGTTGCGTCGTACCTTGCCTTGCCACATTCGAGTCCCGATTCAGCGTCGCTGGATCCGCTAGGAGTGCTCCCCGGTGTCGACCCCCAAGACGGCCGCTTCGATGGCCCGCACGACCGCTCAGCTCGTCCGCTCGGCCCGCCGCGCTCTTGTGGTGGCGGTGATCGCCGGGACGGCGCTCGCGGGGACCAACGTGATGGCGCAGGATGCGAAGCAGCCGACGGCTCAGGCGTTGCTGTCGGACTTCGTGCACCACGTGTACATCAACAAGCAGGACCTGGCGGCGAGCAACGCGCAGGCGCTGCTGGACCTGAACCTCAAGCCGGCCGAGTTCCTCAAGCTGGTGAGCGAGAGCGGCCCGCAGGGTCCGCAGCGGTTCGACGAGGCGATCATCCGGGCCCAGCAGGGCACCGGGACGCAGGACGTGGCGGCACGGCTCCTCAAGCTGTACGAGCAGGGCAAGCTGGACGTCGCGCGGAACGCCGACGAGATCGCCAAGAACATCGGCCTGCTGGTGGGGAACCAGCGGCAGCGGCTGTTCGCGATCGACCGGCTGAAGGCGGCCGGCGAGTACGCCACCCCTCAGCTCCTGCAGGCGTTCATGCGCCGCAACGACCCCGTGCTCCAGGCGCAGGCACGCATCGTGCTCGAGGGCCTGGGCCAGCAGGCGGTGGCGCCGCTCACGGCGGCGCTGATGGGGCTGGACGAGGCGAACCAGGAAGCGGTCGCCTACCTCCTGGGTGACATGCCGTACCGCGAGTCGCTGCCGGCCCTGTACGAACTGCGGGAGACGACCAAGTCGGCCCAGGTGAAGGCCGCGGCCGAGCGGTCGATCGCCAAGCTGGGTGGGTCGGCCGGGGCGACCGCGTCGTCGATGTACGCGGCCCTGGCGGAGAACTACTACAACGAACCGGCGTCGCTGACGAGCTTCCCCGGGGAAGAGCAGCAGCCGGTGTGGAGCTTTGACCCCGGGACGGGGCTGTACGCGACGACGGTGGCGACGCCGGTGTTCCACGAGATGATGGCCATGCGGCTGACCGAGCGGGCCTTGCGGCTCGACCCGGCGAACGCGGGCGCGGTGCCGCTGTGGATCGCGTCGAACTTCTCGCGCGAGATCGACACGCCCGACAAGTACGACAACCCGCTGTACGCCGGCCGGCGCGAGGCGATGTACTACGCCGTGGCCGCGGGGGCGGACGTGAACGAGTCGGTGCTGGCACGGGCCCTGGACAGCCGGGACACGCCGCTGGCGCGCCGGGCGGTTGCGGCGATCGAAAAGACCGCCGGCGCGGGCACGCTCTGGACCGGACGCACGCCCGATCAGCGCAAGCCGCTGCTGGATGCGCTGGGCTACCCCAATCGCCGGGTGCAGTACGAGGCGGCGCTGGCGCTGGGCGCGGCCGGACCGCGTGCGGCGTTCCACGGCTCCGAGCGGGTTGTGCCGATCCTGGCCGGCGCGGTGCGTGACGCCGACGCGCGGTACGCGCTGGTGCTGGCGGGCGACGTCGAGCAGCAGTCGGTGCTCGCCGACGCGCTGCGGAACGCCGGGTACACGGTGCTGGCGCCCGCCCGGGCCCTGCGCGAGGCGGACCAGGCGATCGCCGAGGCCCCCGCGGTCGACCTCGTGGTGATCGACCAGTCCGCGACCGTGGCGCAGAATACGGTGCTGGAAGTCCGCGGGACGCCCAAGCTGGCGGCGACGCCGGCCCTGGTGCTCGCCACGCTCAACGACACGGATCAGCTCTCGCGCACGTTCTACGGCGACAAGCTCACGCAGATCGGGCGTAAGGGGATCAACCCGCAGCAGCTGGCCGCGGCCGCCGAGCAGGCGGTGGACGCCGGCGCGGGCGGGTCGGTGTCGCCCGAAGAAGCGGAGATGTACAAGTCGCGCACGCTCGACACGCTGCGTGACCTCGCGGTGTCGGGGAACCCGGTGCTGAACGTATCGGACGCGGCCCCGTCGCTGATCACGGCCCTGGGCACCGCCAAGGGCGACCTGCGGCTGCGGATCGCCGAGGTGCTGTCGTACGTGTGCGACAAGGGCGCGCAGGTGGCCCTGGTCGACGCGGCCCTGGACGCGGGCGGCGCGGAGCGGGTCGCCCTGCTCGGGACGTCCGCGGCCTCGGCACGCCGGTGCGGGAACATGCTCGAGCAGCGGCAGGTGACCAAGGTCCTCGAACTGGCCCGCACGGGTCAGGGCGAGCAGGCCACGGCGGCGGCGGCCCTGGCCGGCGCGCTGCGGCTGCCCAGCTCGGACCTTCTCAAGCTCATCGTCGAGACCAAGTAATCGCCCCGTGATGGCCCCGCCCGGCGGGGCGCGCCCCCGGCCACGCGCAGGGCGGGTATCGCTCGGACCCATGGTCCGATAGGCGAAGGGCGGCGCTGCGCGCGTGCGACGGGGCGGGGGTGCAAGCGGGCGGGCGCGGGTCTTTCACCCGTGGTAAGCGCCGGCGGCGGCGTTTGCGCCCCCGGCGGAGGCCGCAGAAATTGACACTGTGCTCGTGTAACGCCTTAACCCGGCGCGTGCAGGGGTCGATGACCTTGGCAGCCGCGGGCGTGTAGCCCGCGTCGCCCACGCATTGATCGCCCGGCACTGGCCGCCGGGCGCGAGCAATTCAGGTAGTCGGTGGCAAGGAGAAGCACGCATGCGTACACGAGTTCGTCGAGCGTTCACGTTGATCGAAATCCTGATCGTGGTGGTGATCCTGGGCATTCTGGCGGCGATCGTGGTGCCGCAGTTCACCAACGCGAGCCAGGACGCTCAGATCTCCAACGTGCAGACGCAGCTGCAGACGATCCGCAGCCAGATCGAGCTGTACCGGGTCCGCAACAACGGCGCGTACCCGACCTTCCTGACCGATCAGTGGACCGACCTGGTGAGCCCGGACTACCTGCGCGGCGCGCCGGTCAACCCGCGCACCAACTCCTCCACGATCGCCGCCGCCGAAGGCGCGAACGTCGGCTGGGTGTGGGACGCCGCGACCAACGAGATCTCCGCGGCCTACTTCGACGAGGCGACCGGCGCCTGGACCGGCCCGTAACGCGCGAGGCCGCCTGACGAGTGCTGAATCACGCGCGGCCGGCCTTCCCGACGGGAGGCCGGCCGCTTGTCGAGGGAGGACCGCTCGGCGCGCCACAGCGTCGAGCGGGACCGGAGATCGCCATGCCCGGAGTCGCAGCCAGTACGTGCCGGCGGGCCTTCACGCTCATCGAGATCCTGATCGTGGTCGTGATCCTGGGGATCCTGGCGGCGATCGTGGTGCCCCAGGTGACGAACGCGACCGAGCAGTCGGCCGAAACCGCGACGTACAACGAGCTGCAGAAGATCCGGCGGCACATCGAGGTGTTCCGGATCCGCAACAACGGCAACTTCCCCAGCGTGGTCGCGGGCGACGGGACGTGGGGCCAGATCATCGGGCCCGACCACCTGGGCGCCCCGCCCGTGAACGCGTGGGTGGGCGGGGCGGCGTCGCGGGTGATCACGATCGGCACCGCCCCCGACACGGCGTACCAGACCGCGTACGGATGGATTTATGATCCCGCAACGGGCACAGTGTGGGCGGGCTCGTTTGACGCCTTCGACCGGCCGATACCCCGGTAACCATCAGACCCCCCCACTCCGGCCCGCGGGAGATTGCGCACATGGATTCGAGCACCGACCATCCTGGACTCAAGCCGAACCGGTACCTCAACGCGGTCTTGACCGCGATCGCGTGCCTGCTGGCACTCAACCTGCTCGCCGGGCGCACCGAGCTGCCGACGCCCAGCGCCGCGTCGGCGCAGGAAGTCCGGCCCAGCGACCTGCCGTTCAACTCCGGCGAGCAGCGCAACCGCCAGGCGGCGGCGCTGGACTCGATCGACATGCGGCTCGCGGCGATCGAGGCGAAGCTCGAGCGGGGCATCAACGTGAAGGTCACGGAGATGCCGCCGGTCAGGCTCGTCGAGGACAGGAGCAGGGACGCCGGCGACCGCAAGGACAAGCCCGCGCCCAAGGTCGAGGTGCGGGGCGGCCCCGCCGCCGCGGCCCCGGCCGCGCCCGCCCCGGCCCCGGCCCAGCCGGCTCCGGCGGCTGACCCGAAGTAAGCCGCGTCCGGCCGGCGCGGAGCACATGGACACGAACCGTCGAGGCACGAAGGGTGGACCCGCCATGCGTTCGAGCATCGCTGAGGTGGATGAAATGTCGGAGCGCGAGGGGTTGAGCCGGCGCCGGCGCGGGTTCACGCTCATCGAGGTGCTCATCGTCGTGACCCTGCTGGGGATCGCCGGGGCGATGGTGATCCCGGCGATGGGATCGACCGGCGCGCTGCGGATCCAGGCGGCGGTGCGGACGATCGTCGCGGACATCACGGTGGCGCAGTCGGAGGCGGTGGCGTTCCAGGAACGCCGGGCCCTGGTGTTCGACGTGGACAGCTCGTCGTACCGCGTGATCGCGGTCCCGGGGAACACGCTCGATCCGGACAACAACACGCTCTATGACCCGAGCCGGCCCGGCGGGCGGTACATCGTGAACTTCACGGACGAGAACCGCTTCGGAGACGCGCGGATCACGGCGGTCGATTTCGACGGCCAGGCCGCCCTCATCTTCGACGCCATGGGCGGCCCCATCGTCGACCCGGGGGCGAACACGCCGTCGGCGGGCGGGGCGATCACGGTGACGGGCGGCGGCCAGACGTTCGTGATCCGCGTCGAAGCGTTCACCGGGCGGGTGACGGTGACGCGGCAGACGGCGCCGCCGCCACAGGCGGGATAAGCGGGCGTCCCGAGCCTTATAACCAATCATCGGGCCTTGTCGAACCGTGCACCCCGGGGCATGCTTGGGGAGTTCGCGTCGTCACTTGCGGCGCGGCGGGAGACGGCCGATGGCGCAGCATCAGACGAGCGGGACATCGACGGGGATGGTGGCGAGCCTGCGTCGGGCGGGGGCGTCGAGCAGCCTGGTGCGGTTCGGGGTGCTGACACTGATGCTGCTGGGGACGCTGTTCTGGGCGCGGCAGAAGCTGCTGTCGCCGACGCCGCGGACCGCGTTCGCGGATCCGGCGCCGCTGCTGGCGCAGGACGGGGCCGGCGAGGTCGGGCGGTAAGCGAGCGCGAGCGGGCGGGGCCATGTGCGGCGGCGGGCGAAGTCGCGCACCGCGCGGGGCGTGAGGGGACATTGGGCCTGGCGGCGCGGCGAGCGCGGAACCCCGTGATGCGGGGAGCCGCGGGGGCGTGTGTTCGGGAGTGCGGGGGATGACTTGACTGCCGAAGTGATCGGTCTGTGACGGCTTTGTGGGCTGAGCGGGGGCGTGGTTCTCGCGCCTTGCGCTTGGTTCTCGGCGTGGCGCAGTGGGGTGAGAATTCGGACGATCTCTGACGACCACCGGGGTTGGTCCATGACGGACGGCCCGGGCCCACGCTGGCGGCACGTCCTGAATGGGGCGGCCGCGACAGCCCACGTCGGAGAACACCATGCCTCGCCCAGACCAGAGCCGGACCCCTGCCGACCTCATCCGTTTTGCCGGTCGCCTCCCCGCGGCCGCGGCTGTTTCGCTCGGGCTGGCCGGGGCGGGGCTCGCGCAGGAGGGCGCGCCGGGGGCGGCGCCGCCCGCGCGGGTGAGCACGCCGGCGGCCCCGGGGCCGCAGGGCTGGGGCCAGGGCGGGGAGAAGCCGTCGGTGTCGGTGAGCGAGCACATGACGGTGGACCTGCACGTCAAGGACGAGGACCTGTCGAGCGTGCTCGAGATGCTGGCGATGCAGTCGCAGAAGAACATCATCACGAGCAAGGGCGTGAGCGGGCGGGTGACCGCGTCGCTGTACGGGGTGACGTTCACCGAGGCGCTGGACAACATCCTGCACCCCAACGGGTTCGGGTACATCGAGCAGGGCAACTTCATCCACGTGTACACGATCGAGGAGCTGGTGAAGATCCAGGAGTCGCTCAAGAAGCGCGTGGCGAAGGTGATCTACCTGAACTACATCAACGCCGAGGACGCGAAGAACCTGGTGGAGCCGCTGCGGAGCGAGCGGGGCGAGATCCGGGTGCCCAAGAAGACCGACGCGTTCACGATCCCCGAGACGGCGCCGGTGGGCAAGGACGATTACGCCCTGGCGTCGTCGATCGTGGTCATCGACTACGAGGACAACGTGGCGGCGATCGAGAAGCTCGTCGCCGAGCTGGACACGCGGCCCGCGCAGGTGCTCGTGGAGGCGACGGTGCTGCAGGTCTCGCTCACGGAGGCGAACGCCTTCGGCGTCGACTTCAGCATCATCGGCGACCTGAACTTCACGGACTTCATCAACACCGGCGGCGCGCGCTCGGCGGCGGACGCGATCATCACCGGCGGCCAGGGGTCGGCCGGCAGCGGCTTCAGCCCGCCGGACAACCAGGGCACGGCGATCGGCTCGCTGCCGGGCAACACGCAGGACGGCCCCGGCACGATCAAGGTGGGCGTGATCGCGGATGACATCTCGATCTTCCTGCGGGCCCTGGACGAGGTGACGGACACGACGATCATCTCGAACCCGAAGGTGCTGGCGCTGAACCGCCAGCCGTCGCGGGTGCTCGTGGGCCGCCGGGTCGGTTACCTCAAGACGACGTCGAGCGAGACGTCGACGGTGACCGAGCCGGACTTCCTGGACACGGGCACGCAGCTGCACTTCCGGCCGTTCGTCGCGAAGGACGGCGCGATCCGCATGGAGCTCAAGCCGCAGATCTCCGAGGCGATCATCCGCGAGGCGAGCGACGCGAGCGGCTCGGTGCAGACGATCCCCGACCTGGTGACGCAGGAGATCGTGACGAACGTCATCGTGCGCGACGGGCAGAGCATCGTGCTGGGCGGCCTGTTCCGCGAGAGCACGACCCTGACGCGCCGGCAGGTGCCGATGTTCGGCGACATCCCGGTGATCGGGGCCGCGTTCCGGGGCAACGACGACACGACACAGCGGAGCGAGATCGTGTTCGTGATCACGCCGAGCATCGTGACCGACGCCGCGGCGAGCGAGGCCGCGAACAGGGTCTTCGACGACGCGGAGCGGGTGCGGGCCGGCAACCGCCAGGGCCTGCTGATGTGGAGCCGCGAGAAGATGACCGCGGCGCTGAACGTCGAGGCGGAGCAGCTCGCCCGCGAAGGCGAGCACGAGAAGGCGATGTGGAAGCTGAACCGGTCGCTGTCGCTGAACCCCGGCCAGCCGGAAGCGTACCGGCTGCGCGAGCGGATCACGGGCGAGAAGGAAGTGTGGCCGAGCCGCTCGATGCTCGAGCACATCGTGGGCAAGGAAGTGAACGAGCGGCTGGACGCGGTGGAGCCGTCGCCGACGCCGATCAAGGTCGGCCCGCCCTACGGGAGCCACGCGCTGCCGCAGCGGCCGGTGGAGCGGCCGCGCCGGTTCCACCTGTCGCAGACCGAGCAGCCGGCCCGGCCGGGCGAGGGCCCGGGCGCGCCGGGCGGTGAGAACGCCGGGGAAGCCGGCAGCACCCCCGCCCAGCCGCAGGTGAGGGCCGACGAGCCGACGGCGGTGCCCAGCGCGACCACGGCGGCGGCGCTCGAAGCGCAGCAGCTCAACCTGACCGCGACGCTGACGCCTCACGGCCCGGCCGAGGGCGGGGCGAGCGCGCAGGCCGCGGCGGCGCCGGCGAAGGCGCGGGAAGATCCGCGGGCGAGGGCGGCGCGTGAGCACACGGTGACGCTCGTGAACACGCTGCGGAACCAGATCGAGCTGTACAGCGTGAAGAACAACGGTTCGTACCCGCTGCTGGGCTCGGGCGAGGCGTTCGGCTGGCAGCCGCTGATCGAGCAGCGCTACCTGCGGACGCCGCCGGTGAACCCGTGGGTGAACGGCCCCAACTCGACGCGCGTGGTGATGGGACGCGGCCCGGACAGCGAGTTCCACGAGGACTACGGGTGGATCTACAACCCGCAGACGGGGCAATTGTGGGCCGCGGCGACGGACGAGGACGGGCGGGCCCTGCCGCGGGTCGATCAGCCGGAGCCATCTCCAGGGGCGCAGGAGCCGTCGGTGGCGCAGGCGCCTGAGGCTGGGACTCCGGGCGGATTGGCCCGGGGCACGCCCGAGCAGGCGGCGCAGGGGGCGGCGGCCAGACCGGCGTCCGAGCAGCAGTCGGCGGCGTTCACGCCGGCGGCACGGACGGGGGCGACGGCGTCGGGGACGCGCGGGTTCTTCCGGTCGTTTGCGCGGAGCTTCTTCACGACGCCGGTGGCCCCCGTGGCGCCGGTGCCGCCGGGGCTGCCGCAGACGGAGAACGCGAGCGTGCCGAGCGAGGACGACACGCAGTAAGTGCGCGTGGCGGCGGTCGCCGCCGTGCGTGAGCGGAGACGGATGGCGGGGTCGCGCGTGCACATGGCCGACCGGGCTTGAGCGCGGGGCCCGCGCGACCGATAGCAACAGGGCCAGCCCATCCACGACACAGAATCGGAGCAGACATGCGCCGCACGAACGACCGTTCTCGGACCATCGCCGGGTTCTGCACGCTGCTGGGGGCCGTCGCCCTGAGCGGCCTGGGCGGGTGCGCCGGGCAGGGGCAGCACAACCAGGAGTTCGCCGAGCAGGCGACCAAGCGGATGGACCAGCTCAAGAGCGGCACGCAGTGGTCGCTGGCGCAGCAGCAGTTCCTGGCGGGCGACTTCACCAAGGCGCTGCGGAGCGTGGACGGGTCGATCGCGCTGAACGCGGAGGTGCCCAAGGCGCACCTGCTGCGCGGGCGGATTCTCACGGAGATGGGGCGGCTCGAGCCGGCCCGCGAGTCGTTCCTCGAGGCCGAGCGTCTGGCGTCGGTGGGCGAGGAGCACGGCGCGGAGCACGCGCAGGCGGAGTATTACCTGGGCGTGCTGCACGAGCGGTTCAACGAGCCGCAGAAGGCGTACGAGCGGTACACCAAGGCGCTGGAACTTGACCCGACCAACGCGCAGCCGCTGGTCGCGGCGGCGGAGATGCTCGTGCAGATGGACCGGCTGGACGAGGCCGAGTCGCTGCTGGAGAAGAGCCGCACGACGTTCGAGTACAACGCGGCGATCCGCCAGTCGCTCGGGCAGATCGCGATGCTCAAGAACGACCCCGCCAAGGCGGCCGAGTACTTCAACCAGGCGACGATCCTCGCGCCGGGCGAGGCGACGATCGGCGAGGACCTGGTGCGGGCCCAGATGCAGTGCGGGCGGTTCGGCGAGGCGGAGATGAACCTGCGCCGCATGATCGAGAGCGCCGAGCGGGCCAAGGACGAGCCGCGGCGCGACCTGCTGCACATGCGGGCGCGGTGCCTGATGGCGATGAACCGCCAGATCGAGGCCCGCGACGTGCTTCTCAAGCTTACCGGCGACACCGAGGGCTCGGCCGACGTGCCGGCGTGGCTGGCGCTCAGCGAGGTGTCGGCGGCCTTGAACGACCTGGGGCGGCTACGCACGGCGTCGAGCCGGGTGATCGCGCTGGCGCCCGATCGGCCGGAAGGGTACCTGTTCCACGCCGTGTGGAACGAGCGGACCGGCAAGACGTCGGCGGCGCTGGTGGACGTGAACCAGGCCCTGGTGCGCGGCGAGTCGGCCGAGGCCTACGCCCTCAAGGGCATCATCCTGAAGGACCTGGGGCGGGTGCGGGAGTCGGCGGCGGCGCTGCAACGGGCCGCGGAACTCGATCCGACGAACGCGGACCTCGCGCAGCTGAGCCGGCAGGTCAGCACGTCTCTGGCGCAGACGGTCGACAAGGACCAGTGAGCCGGGCGGGCTCGCGCAGGGCGCGTGACGGGACGGTCAGGCCCGGGCTTCGGTCGCGCGGATGCGCTCGACGAGGCCGGTGGTGCTGCGGCCCTTGACCATCTCGATGAGTTCAACGCGTCCGCCGCGGGACAGGACGAACTGCGCACCGGGGATCTGGTCGACGCGGTACTCGGCGCCCTTGACCAGGACGTCGGGCTCGACGGCGCGGATGAGGGCCTCGGGGGTGTCCTCGTCGAAGAGGACGACGGCGCCGACGCAGTCGAGGCCGCCGAGCATCTCGGCCCGGTCGATCTCGTTGTTGATCGGCCGGTCCGGGCCCTTGTTGAGGCGGCGCACCGAGGCGTCGGTGTTCACGGCCACGACGAGGAAGTCGCCCAGGCCCGCGGCCCGGCGGAGCATGGCGAGGTGGCCGGCGTGCAGGATGTCGAAGCAGCCGTTGGCGAAAACGACGCTGCGCCCGTCGCGCTTGTGGGCCCGCACCTCGACGAGCAGCTCGTCGCGGGTGCGGACGCGGTTGCGCCCGCGGGTCATGATCTCGGCGTGGATGCGCTCCAGCGGGATGGGAACCACGCCGAACTGTTCGACCTCCAGGCCGGCCGCGGCGTTAGCGAAGCGGACGGCGTCGGTCCACGTCATACCGTTGGCGCGCCCGGCGGCAAGGGCCGCGAGCACCATGTCGCCGGCGCCGGTGACGTCGTAGACCTGTCGGGCCTGGGTCGGCAGGACGACGGCGCTGTCGGCGCCGGTGTGCTCCGCGGCAACGTCACGCGCCAGCAGCAGGGCGCCGTGGCGGTCGAGCGTGATGACGCAGGCTTCCAGGTCGAGCGCGCGGAGCAGACGCTCGGCGATCGGGGCATGGGCGATGGGCTCGGCGTCGTCGAGCGGACGCAGGTCCAAAGCCAGGGCGGCCTCGGTGCGATTTGGGGTGATGACGGTGGCGCCGCGGTAGCGGGAATAGTCCTTGATCGCGGCGGGATCGACGAAGACCGGCACGCCGGCGCGCCGGGCCCGCAGGATGGCGGCCGAGCACACCTCGGGCGAGCACACGCCCTTGGCGTAGTCCTCGATGCACAAGGCGTCGGCGCCGACCAGGGCACGGTCAAGGGCGTCGAGCACGGCGCGGGCCGCGGCGTCGGAGAGCGGAGCCCGGGACTCGTGGTCCTCGCGGAACATCTTCTGCGGGTGACGGTGCTGGGCGAGCCCGATCAGGCTGCGCTTGCGGGTGGTCGGACGGGCCGCGTCGGCGACGAGGCCGGCGGGGTCGACGCCCGATTCGCTCAGCAGTCGGCGGAGCTCGCCCCCGGCGGCGTCAATGCCGACGACGCCGACGGCGCGGACCGTGCCGTGCATGGCCTTGAGGTCGAGGCAGACGTTCGCGGCCCCGCCGGGGCGGTTCTCCTCGCGCTGCACGTGCAGGACGGGGACGGGGGCTTCGGGGCTGAGCCGGTCGGCGTTGCCGTAGACGAGCTGGTCGAGCATGAAGTCGCCGAGCACGACGGCGGAGAAGGGCTTCCAGGAGGCGAGGTTGTGCAGGAGCGAGTTGGGCATTCCGGGGGAGTTTAGGGCTCGGCGCCGTCAGTTGCGGGAGCCCGCCGCGCACCCCTGGACGAGGTCGAGCAGCTCGCGCTCGCCGCGTTGGAACTCGAGCCGCAGGCGGGCCCGGACGACGGGGCAGGGCCACTGGGCCGCGGGGACGGGGGCGAGTTTCACCCAGTCTTTCTCGGTGACGACGATGGCCTGGGCCCCGAACTGCCGGGCCGAGTCGGCGATCTTTCGAACCGTGGCGGGGGCGAAGGGGTCGTGGTCGGGCAGGGCGATCATGCGCATGCTGCCCATGCCGCCGAGGCCTTCGATGACGCCCTTGAGCGCGGCGGCGAAGCCGCGGGGGTTGCCGATGGCGCAGACGCCCAGGATGCGCTTGCCGCGGAGCCACTCGACGGGGTGTTCAGCGTCGGCCCCGCCGACGAGGTGGGCGACGCCGCTCCAGCGGTGGGCGACGACGCTGACGGGGCGGCGGGCGTGGACGCGTTCGATGTCGCGCTCGAGCGCGGCCAGCGTGCCCGAGTCGACCAGTTCGGCGTGGGTGATGACGACGGCCCCGGCCCGCGAGAGCGAGGTGACGGGCTCGCGGAGCCAGCCGGCGGGGATGAGGCGCTGGCGGAAGACGTCGGCGGAGGCGTCGACCAGGACGATGTCCAGGTCGCGGGCGAGGCGGCGGTGCTGGAAACCGTCGTCGAGCAGGACGCAGTCGACGCGCGTGCCGGCGGAGAGCAGGGCCGAGACCGTCTCAAAGCGTTCGGGACCGACGGCGAGCGGGACGTGGGGAAGTTCGGCGCGGTAGACGCGGGCCTCGTCGGAACGGGCGATGCCTTCGACGCCCCCCCCACGCGAGCCCTTGGGGACGTAGCCGCGCAGGGCGATGCACGGGACGCGCCCGGCCCCGAGCAGGGCGCGGGCCAGGTGCAGGACCATGGGCGTCTTGCCGGTGCCGCCGGCGGTGAGGTTGCCGACACTGATGACCGGGACGGGGAGGCGGCGGACGCCCTTGCCGGCGTCGAAGTCGCGGTTGCGCGAGCCGATCGCGTAGGCGTAGAGGGGCTCGGCGAGGCGGCCGAGCCAGCGCAGGGCGGCGGGAAGAGGGCCTTGCACCGAGCCTCCCGCGCGAGCGGGAGGTGTTGCGGGTGGGGACGAAGGCTCGCGCACGGTACACAGTACCTCCCGCTTGCGCGGGAGGCTCGGATCAGGAACAGCCCCTCCACCGCCCCTAAACTCCCCCATGCCTCACGCTCTTGTTCTTCGTGCTCCCGGGACCAACTGCGACTCGGAGATGGTGCGGGCGTTTGAGCTCGCCGGGGCCAAGGCCGACCTGGTGCACATCGACAGGCTCATCGCCGAGCCGCAGCGGCTCGACGACGCCGACCTTGTGGGATTTCCGGGTGGGTTCAGCTACGGCGACGACATCGCCTCGGGGCGGATCTTCGCGGTGCGGCTGCGGGAGCGGCTGTATCCGGCGCTGCGGGCGGCCGCGGCCCGCGGGTGCCCGATGATCGGGGCCTGCAACGGCTTCCAGGTGCTCGTGCAGGTAGGACTGCTGCCCGGGCCCGAGGCGGCGGGCCAGTGGCCCGAGGATGCGGCCCCGGCCCAGACGTGCGCCCTGGCGGTGAACTCGGGGGGCTCGTTCATCGACCGGTGGGTCCGCGTCGCGCCCGACCCCGCGAGCGTGTGCCTGTGGACGCGCGGGCTGGGCGAGGCCTTCAGCGACACGCAGGACGACACGCTCATGCTCCCGATCGCCCACGGCGAGGGCCGCTTCGTCGCCGACTCGGTGCGGACGCTGTCGCGGCTCAAGGCCGCGGGGCAGGTCGCGCTGCGGTACGTCGGCGACGTGAACGGGTCGGAGGAGGACATCGCGGGGATCTGCGACGCGAGCGGGCGGATTTTCGGGCTCATGCCGCACCCCGAGCGCTACCTCGAGTGGACCCGGCACCCCTACTGGACGCGCCTGGACGCCCGGGTCCGCGGCGAGGAGACGCCGGGCCTGCGGATGTTCCGCTCGGCGGTGGAGTCGGTGCGGGGCGTGACGGTGTGAAGCCGGCCGGGGGGTGCGCCCGGGGCGGTCGGTACCACGCGGGTTGGGCGCGGGACAGGGTTGGCGGGGGGACATCGGGCTACACTCGGCCCATGCCCCTGGCCTCGACATCGGGTCTTTCCGCGAACGCGACGCTGGCGTCGGTGGACATCGGCTCGTACCTGCCGGTGCTCATCCTCATCGTGATGGCCGTGACGTTCGGGATCGCGAACGTGGCGATGAGCCTGCTGCTGGGTCCCGCGCGGGACGGGGCGGTGAAAAAAAGCACGTACGAGTCGGGCATGAACCCGGTGGGCACGGCCCGCAAGCGGTTCAACGTCCGCTTCTACCTGATCGCGATGGTCTTCCTGGTGTTCGACATCGAGATCATCTTCCTGTACCCGTGGGCGGTGACGTTCCCGAACCTGGCGCACGGGACGAGCGAGTCGGCGGTGTGGCTGGGGCGCATCCTGTTCTTCCTGCTGACGACGGTGGTGGCGTACATCTACGGCTATCGCAAGGGTGTGTTCCGCTTCGACTGATCGGACGCGGGAATCGAGATTCTCGGGTGCGCCTGCTGAGGGCTGCGGCTCGTAGGGGCGAGGCCGGGCGGTGTTCGTGCCGGTGTGGTGACCGGGTCAAGACCGCCCGTCGATAGTGCCTGTGGACGCCACGAACGCGTCCGCAGGAGGCGGCATGGGTGAGGTCCGGGAACAACCTTCACGCTCGGCGAGTCCCGCAGGGGGGACCACGAAACAGCGGCTCGAGCGGCTGATCGCCGGCGCGCTGTTCACGGTCGTGTACCAGCCCATCGTGGACTTGGGGAGCGGCCGGGTGGTCGCGTGCGAGGCCCTGGCGCGGCCCGCCGCCGAGTCGGGGTTCGACAACCCCGGTGAACTCATCGGGGCCGCCAGCGACGAGCGCATGGCGTGGGAGGTCGAGGCGGCCCTGCGGGCGGCGTCGCTGGCCGGGGTGCGCGAGTTCGAGGCGAACGTGTCGGTGTTCGTCAACTGCTCACCGGACGTGTTCACCGACGCGCGGTTCGCCGACGCCCTGGGGCTCGAGGTCCGCACGGCCGGGGTCGACCCGTCACGGGTGGTCATCGAGGTGACCGAGCGGACGCACGAGGGGCGCGAAACGGAGATGTCCGCGCAGGTGGCCCGGCTCAAGGCCCGCGGTTTCGCGGTCGCGATCGACGATGTGGGGGCGGGCACAAGCGGGCTGTCGCGCCTGGTGAACCTGCGCCCGGAGTGGCTCAAGCTCGACCGCGGGCTCATCCACGACATCCACACCGACGAGTTCCGCAAGAACCTCGTGCGGTTCTTCGGCCACTTCGCCCGTCTCAGCGGCGTGCGCGTCATCGCCGAGGGCGTCGAGACCTTCGACGACCTCGCGGCGGTCGCGTCGCTGGGCGTGCGGTACTCACAGGGCTACCACTTCGCCAAGCCCGGCACGCCCGCGACGGTGCTGTCGCAGGAGCAGGCTGGGGCGATCGCGGCTTCGTGCGCCGAGGCCAACTGGGCCCTGCCCGAGGCGGTCGGGCGGGCCGGGCTGCGCCGGCTCATCCAGCCGGCCCGCAGCGCGCAGGGCGCGTTGTTCGCCTCCGAAGCGGCGGGCGAACTCATGCGGACGCCGTCGATCGAGGGCCTGGCCGTGTTCGACGGGCGACGGGTGCTGGGGTGGATCTCGCGCGAGCGCGTGCTGGCGGCCGCCCGGCGCGGGCCCAAGACGCTGCTGTCGGCGTGCGTGCGCCCGACGCGCTCGGTGGTGTCGCCGGACATGTCGCTGAGCGAGGCGGTCGAACTGCTGTGCATGCGCGACGACGAGGCACTTGGCGACCCCCTCGTGGTGATCGACGACGGCAAGCTCGCCGGCGTGGTGCGGGCCCGCGACCTGCTCCGGGCGGCGTCGCGCCAAGGCGACCGGGCGACGTGCGCGACGATGCTCGTGGGCTTCGCGGGTCGGGCCGCGGCGGACCAGTTCATCGCCGAACTGCTATCACGCCCGACGGCACGTGCGGGCGGCGGCGCGCCGATTGACGCGGTCATCGTGGATGTGCAAGGGATGGCGGACTTCAACGCCGCGTACGGGTACGAGCTGGGCGACGTGGTCATCCAAGCGCTCGCCGAATCCGTGCGCGAGGTGCACGGGGCGACTCGCCCGGGGGTGTTCAGCGCGCACCTGGGGGACGACCGGTTCATCGTGGTGGGCCCGGGGGTGTCGGACCTGTGCGATCTGCACGCGATGGAGAAGGCGTTCGGCGAGCGGACCACCCGGCTGCTGCTGGGCAACGACGGGCAGAATGCGCACCGGCCGGCGGCGGCGGAGGGAACCGAATCGGTGCTGCGGGCCGGGCGGGACACGCTGCGGCTGCGGTTCCTGCTGATCCATGACGTGGTGGCGCGGATCCGCTCGCCGCGGGAGATCCCGGCGATCGAGCGGCAGCTGCGCGAGAAGCTCGCCGGCCACGGGCCGGTCGAGCGGGTGGGCCGGGCGGTGCTGGTGCGGGACGACCGGCTGCACTCGGCGTACCGCAAGTCGGCGTAGCGCCCCGCCGGTCACTACGATCACGCCGATGCAGGCGCCCAGTGAGCGACGACGACCATCCGGGCCGCGCCGAGCGACCCTTGGCGAGCGGATCACCGCGGGCGTGGCCGCGGGCGTGTGCCTGGCGATCCTGGTGGTGGCGTCGACGCTGGCCCCGGATCCAAGGGGTCACGGGACGCACGAACAACTGGGGCTGAACCCGTGCGGGTGGGCGGTGGTCACGGGGTGGCCGTGCGCGACGTGCGGGATGACGACCTCGTTCGCGTGCGCCGCGACGGGGTCATGGCTGGGGAGCCTCAAGGCCCAGCCGATGGGGACGGTGCTGGTGGCGGCGACCGCGGCGACGTTCTGGGGGGGGCTGCACGTGGCGATCTTCGGGTCGCGGATCGGGGCGGTGTGCGCTACCCTGCTTCGCGGGCGGGTGCTGGGGGCGGCGGCGGTGGCGTGGGTGCTGGCCTGGGCGTACAAGGCGGCGACCTGGAACCCCTGACCGAACCGGAGCGAACTGCCCGTGATGCCGCAGACGAATCGAAGGACTGGCCGCGGGACGCGGGCCCGCGGCGTGCGTGGGGCGATGGTCGCGGGCGTGGCCGGGGCGCTGGCGGCGATGGCGGGGTGCTCGACGATCGGCGGGCTGATCGGGGGCATGGCGCAGTCCGACCGGCTGCACTCGACGCAGACGGTCGAGGCGAAGTACCCGGGGCTGGCGGGCAAGTCGTTCGCGGTGGTGGTGGCGGCGGACCGCTCGGTGCAGGCGGACTTTCCGCAGGTGGTCGGCGACCTGACGATCACGATCTCGGAGGAGATCCGCAAGCACGCGGGTCCGAGCGGGTGGGTGCCGCCGCGGGACGTGCTGAAGTACCAGTACGCGCACCCGGGCTGGTCGGCGATGTCGCTGGACAAGCTGGCGGCGGAGTTCGGGGTGCAGCGGCTGATCTACATCGACCTGCGGGAATACCGGCTGAACGACCCGGGCAACGCGTACCTGTGGGCGGGCGTGGCGTCGGGAACGGTGAGCGTGCTCGAGGCCGACGAGCCGATGTCGAGCGAGTTTGCCTTCCAGGAGCCGATCTCGGTGAAGTTCCCCGACGGGAACGGGTTCGGGCCGCAGCAGATCCCGCGAGAAACGGTCCGGGACGCGCTGTCGCGCCGTTTCGCGGACCGAGCGTCGTGGCTGTTCTTTGCCCACGAAGAGAAGTACTACCCGGAGTATTGAACGGCCATGGGACGCGCAGGCACGCTGTTGGTGCGGGTGGCGGCGGTGGGCGCGATGGCGCTGCTGGCGGGGTGCAACATCCTCGGGCCGGCCGGCTTCTTCATCATGGGCCCGGAGCGGACCCCGGCGCAGTACGAACTTGACCCTGAGAAGGCGGTCGTGGTGTTCGTCGACGACAGCGGCAGCCTCGTGCCCGAGCGGACGAGCCGCCGACAGATCGGCAAGACCGCCGAGCGGGCCCTGCTCGACGAGGCGGAGATCAAGCGTGTGATCTCCAGCGACGCGGCCCTGGCCGTGGCGGCCCGGGAGAAGTTCGGCCAGCCGCTGGGCGTGTCGGAGATCGGGCAGGCGGTTGGGGCGGACGTGGTGGTGTACGCCCTGGTGACGTCGTTCCAGCTCTCGCCCGACGGCGCGTCGTTCCAGCCGTCGGCCAGCGCGCTGGTGCGGGTCGTTGACGTCAAGACCAAGGAGCGGATCTGGCCCGTGGGCGACCAGACGGCCCAGCAGGTGGCCGTGGTGTCGACGGAACGGCAGGGGCCGCCCCCGACAAACGTCGGGCAGCGCTCGCAGGCGGAGCGGGTGCTCGCCGGGCGGCTGGGGGACGAGATCGCGAAGCTGTTTTACGAACACCAGATGGACCAGGCGAAGTCGCGCGTGGGCGGCTCGTCGGGCGACGAGCCGAGATAATCACACGCGTGCTGGTGGCTCACCTGATCGATGCCGACGCGGGCGAGGGCGGGGTGCTCGCGTGCGCGCACGCCGTGCGGGCGGCCGGGCCGGGGGTCGAGCAGCGCGTTCTCGTCCTGGGGGCCGGGTGGGTCGCGGCCAGGGCCGAGCAGCTGGGCCTGGCGAACCACCGCGTCGTGCCGATGGGCGGGCGATCAACCGCGGTGCACGCCCGCGCGGTGCGCCACGCCCTGCGCGGCCTGGGGCGGACGGTCGACGCGGTGCAGGCCTGGTCGCTCGCGGCTGCGCAGGTCGGTGTGCGGGCCGGACTGGGGGCGCGGCTGGTGGTGTGCGGCGCGACGCCGCGGAGCGCGCCGTGGCTGGCGGACGTGACGGTGGCCCGCTGGGGGTGGCAGGACGAGCACGCGTGGCGCGAGGCGGGCGCGGTCGACGTGCGCGAGCTGCCCGAGCCGGCGCTGGCGCCGGCGTGGGACGCCCAGGCCGACGGGTACGCCCGCGTGCGCGAGGACCTGGAAATCGAGCCCGAAGACGAGGTGATCGCCCTGCTGTGCGACCCGCCCGCCGACGGCGACGCCCGCCGGTTCGTCTACCTGCTCGGGCTGCTGCACGTGGGCGGTCGCCGCATCGTCGGGCTGGTGCCCGAGGGGTGCTTCGCGCTGGACCGCGCCGCCCGGTACACGCGGGCCCACGGGCGACGCTGGGGGCTCATCGCGGTCCAGGGGCCGATGGTCCGGGCCCTCGCGGGAGCCGACCTGGCCGCCCTGGACGAGGCCCGCCCCGACGGCGCGGCGCTGCTGGGCTCGGTGGCGCGCCGGATGAACGTGCCCGTGGTGAGCATCGGGCCCGGGCCCGCCGCGCCGGAGGTCGCACGCCGAACAGCCCAGCTGGCGATCGAAGCGCTCGACCGGCGCGGCGAGCGCGTGCGCGCCGGGACCGAGGATGCAGCTGACGGGACCGGGTTCGAGGGGGTGCTCGAAGAGATCTGGAAGGACGCGGCCGGGGCCCTGCACGTCCGCCCACGGTGACCTCGGGGCGTACGCTGGGTCGATGTCTTCACGCGGAATCGGCAAGCAGGAACATGCGCCGGTGCGGCCCGCCGCGGCGGGGTCGTCGAGCGTGCTGTTCGTGTGCCTGGGGAACATCTGCCGCTCGCCGCTGGCCGAGGGGCTGTTCGTGCGGCACGCACGCGAGCGGGGCGTCGACGGGCGGTTCACGGTCGACTCCTGCGGAGTCGGCGACTGGCACGCGGGCGAACTGGCGGATCCGCGGACGCGCAAGGTCGCGGCCCGGTACGGCCTTGAGTTGACGCACCGCGCACGGATCATCGACCCGCGCGAGGATTTCGCGCGGTTCGAACTCATCCTGCCGATGGACGACTCGGTGCTGCGGTCGGTGCTCCGCCTGGGCGGGCCGCCCGAGCGGACGCTGCTCATGCGCAGCTTCGAGCCGGGCGCATCGGGCGAGCCGGCGGACGTGCCGGACCCGTACACCGGGACGGAGGCCGATTTCGAGCACGTGCACGCGGTGCTGGATCGCTGCTGCAAGCGGCTGCTGGAGGTCCTGATCGATGGCTCGCAGGCGGGGTAAGGCGTTCACCCTCATCGAGCTGCTCGTGGTGATCGCGGTGATCGCGATCCTCGTCGGGCTGCTGCTGCCGGCGCTCGGGGCGGCCCGCACCGCGGCGCGGTCCACGGTGTGCGCGGCGCGGCTCGGCCAGCTGGGCGTGGGCCTGGGCATGTACTTCAACGACTACGACCGCACGCTCCCGCAACTGCGCGTGGACGTGGGCGGAGGCTTCAAGGCGAACATCGGCGCGCTCTTCGGCGGCAAGAAAGGCTCGCTGCCGGCGTACGGGATCAACGAGTACGGGGCCGAGCGGCGGCCGCTGAACGCGTACGTGCACGCCGGGCCCGTGGCGCCGGACGCGGACCCCGGGACCATGGAGATGGAAGCGTTCCGCTCGCCGAGCGACGCCGGCGGAGACGTGCCCGGGATCGGCCCGGTGGAATCGATGTACGACCTCGTGGGCTCCAGCTACACGCTCAACGACCACGCCCTCGACGGCGAGGACGCGTGGACGCTGATCCCGCCGCAGGGCGGGAAGATGCCCGAACTCGTGACGCCCACGCTGACGTGGATCCTGGGGTCGCACCCGATCTACAACTACCAGCAGGGCGGGGACCGCGGGATGCGCTGGTACGGGCGCGGTCGGGCGGACGAGCCGGCACGGGCGAACCTGCTGTTCGGAGATCTGCACGCCGGCGGCGGGCTGGTGGTGAGCCCGGGCGTCGTGAACACGACCCCGAGCTACACGTTCCTGCCCAGCCCCGACTGGCTCGACCCGTAACGTCGGGGATCAGCGCTTGGGAGGCGGCGTCGTCGGCTTGGCGGGGTCGGTGCGGGTGCCCGGCGGGGGCTCGTCGCCCCGCCTGGCGGTGCTGGACGCCGTGAGCAGGATCTTCTGCTCGGCGACCTGCAGCTCGGGCGTGGTGAGCCAGCCCCAGAAGGCGGGGTAGCCGTGAGCCACGACCGTGGTCGGCGGGTGGAACTGGAACGCGAACGGCAGCGTGAGGCGCAGGTCCTCGATGGAGCCAAAGTACTCCCACGGGCGGTCCAGGGCGGGGACGCGTGAACCGCTGCGGCGCTGACGGAAGGGGTCGACGGGAACCCACAGGGCCTCACGGGCGGTCTCGTCATAGAGCGCGAACTCGACCCAGCTTCGGATCGCCGAGGCCCCGCGCTTGCGCTGCAGGAAGTTCTTCTTGTCCTCGCGCCCGTCGTCGTTGTCGTAGCCGATGACGGTGCGGGCGGGCAGGCCGGCGACCCGGTACATCGTCGCGAGGAAGTTGCACACGTCGTGCTCGGAGCAGCGGCCGGTGCGGGCGGTGACGACGGCGGGTTGAAGCTCCACGCCCTCGAAGGCTCCCTGGTCGCCGAAGCGCAGGCCGTCGCCGCTGGTCTGCACGTGGCCCACGACCTGGCCGAGCAGGAACTTGGCCAGCTGCACGGGCGTCAGCGCCTTGGGATCCTTGCCCCCGGTCCACTTCTTCAGCAGCGCCTGGATGTCCGGGTCCTGGTGGTCCAGGATGCGGTTCTTCGCGGCGTCGGCGAGCGGGTCGGGCTCGAGCGTCGACGCGGCGGCCCGCGGGAACTTGCCCGGCCACTTCACGCCCACCGCCGACTTCTCGTCGAAGCGCGTGCTCCACGACGTCATCGGAATGACGACCTTCAGATCGACCTGGCGGCCGGTCATGTCCTTCATCTCCCACCGGCCCAGCTGCGTGCCCGACTGGTAATTCTCGGCGAACGCGCCCTTGGTGGAGACGACCTTGTCGTTGAACCTGAGCTCGCCGGTGACCTTGGCCATGTCGGTCGCGCTCGAGGCGCAGCCGCGGATGACCGGGAAGACGACGGCCGCGGTGTCGAAGCGCAGGTTGCCGATGACCGGCACGCCGCGCGAGTCGAGCTCGTTGTACGCGTCGACCGTGACCTGGGCGGTGAGCGAGAGGTCCTTGGTGTCGCCCCTGACCATGAGGCGTGCGAGCGGGCCCGCGGCCGGTGCGCTCGGCTGGGGAGGCGTCCCCGGGGTCTTGGGCTTGTTCTTATCGTCCTTCTTGCCCAGCTGCACGCCCAGCGCCGGGGCGCCGGCGGCGAGCACGAGGGCCGCGAGCATCGAGCGACGAGAGATGTGGTCCATGCCCCGAGCCTCCGACCCCCCCACTCCCTCGTTCTCCGGACTTCGAACAGATTCGAACGCAGCACGCCGAGAACACCGAACGTCCCGCCCACCGCTACGCGGTCACTCGCGCCTGAGTTCCTCGATCGTGGGCAGGTCCTTGAGCGTGGCGAGACCGAACGTCTCCAGGAACTTGCGGGTGGTGGCGTAGAGCAGCGGACGCCCGATCTCCTCGGCCCGCCCGGCGACGGTGATGAGGCCGCGTTCGCTCAGCGAGCGCAGCACCTCGCCGCACGCGACGCCCCGGATCGCCTCGATCACCGCGCGGGTGATGGGCTGGCGATAGGCGATCACGGCCAGGGTCTCGAGCGCGGCAGGGGAAAGGGCCGTGGTCGCCCGGCCGGACTGGTACGCCGCGACCGCCCCGGCGAAGCGCGGCAGGGTCATCACGCGGTAGCCGCCGGCGACGAGCTCGACGCGGAAACTCCGGCCGGTCTTCTCGTAATCGGCGTTCAGCGCCGCGATGGCCGCTTCGATCTTCTCGCGGGCAAGGGCGGCTTCGGGGGCCTCCGCGGGTTCCGCGCCCTCGGGCTGGGCTTCCGCGGCCTCCTTGGCCTTGCGACCGCGCGGCTTGGGGGCCGGGTCCTGCGGCAGCAGGGCGCCCGCGAGCTTCGCGGCCGACACCGGCCGGTCGGCCGTGAGCAGGATGGCCTCGATGGCGCCGGCGTGCTCGGCGCTGTCGGTCGCGGGCGTGGGTTCGTGCGCGATCGCGTCGGTCGGGGGCATCGGGCGATGGTAGCCGGGGGCGAGAACACGTCGCTCGGGGTATGCTCCGCACTGGCGGCACCAGGGGTGCAGAGGCTCGATCGGCATGAGCTACGACAGGCGCAAGGTGCTCCGCGCACTGGCATCGCACGGCTTCATCATCGTGCGCGAAGGGGGGCGCCATACCATCGTCCGGTCGCCAACGGGGCAGACCGTCGCGATTCCTCGCCACCGAGAACTCAACCGCCTGACCGTCAGGGGAATCGCGGAGGACGCCGGGGTCGAGTGTAACGCGTTCCGAAAGGACATCGGGTGAGCAGCTATCACGTGAAGGTCGATCGAGACAAAGGCTGGTATGTCGGCCGCGTGCTGGAGCGCCCCGGCATCACGACGCAGGCACGCACCCTTGACGGTCTGGTCGAGATGTTGGCCGACGCGATCGCCGAGCTTTGGGGCGAGCGCTCGCCGGGCCTTGAGCTCATCTTGAGCGCAAAGGCCGCGAAGCCTGAGCCCAAGAAGCAGCGCCGCTCGGCCGCCTAGCCCCGAGCCCCTTGACTGCCCCTTCGAGCCGTCGAGGTCGGTTCCGGAGGTTCCGAGCTCGAGTCTCCGTCGCTGGGAAGGCCGTCCCAACACCAACGGATCCGCGAGAACCCCTGTCCGGTGAGAAAGGCGTGAACGGCCCGGGCCAACTCATGGACATCAGCGGGCAGAGCGGAGGGCTTGCGTCCCAGCAGAGACAGCAGTCCCGGGGATAGCGCCGGCGCGATCTGCATGAGCCACCCGCCTTCGGGCATTTCCTCCAGGCAGACCAGCAAGTCGGCCTGTCCTCGCCGGCATTCGACGCTCCAGCCGGCATCACGCCAATTGTCAGCCTCGGAGACTGACCAGCCGGCTCCACGCAAGCAAGCGGCCATCGCGAGCAGGATCGGACGTCCGGTCGGGCTGTCGAACTCCGGGTCCGGCGCTGACGCCCCCACGAACTCCACGTTCTGTGAAATCGGCATCGTCCCTGGTCCCCAGTCTGTGGCCCGTCTCAGTTCACCTTGTTCTCCGTCCGCCCGGTCTGCTTGTAGACCTTGACGATGCGGACGACCTCCTCGGCCACGGCGTTCTGGGCCTGGTCCGTGGAAGCGCCGACGTGGTGCGTGCAGTACACGCCCGGGAGCCTGGCGAGCTCGTTGGCCCACGCGGCGGTCGGCTCGGCGGGCTCGTGGGCGAAGACGTCCAGCCCGGCACGCACGCCCCTGGTCGTGACCGCGTCGGCGAGGGCGGCCTCGTCCACGACGCTCCCGCGGGACGTGTTGATGAAGTACGCGCCCTTCTTCATCGCGGCGAAGAACTCGGCGTTGGCGAGACGCTCGCTCTGGGGATTGGCCGACACGTGCAGGCTCACGGCGTCGCAGCGGGCGATCATGTCGAGCAGTTCCTTGCGTGAGGCGCCGCCGTATTCGACGCCCAGGTCCGCGGCCCGCTCGCGGGTCATGTTGAGGGAGTTGGCGACGACCTTCATGCCGAAGGCCTTGGCGCGGGTGCTGACCTCGCGCCCGATGGAGCCGACGCCCACGAGGCCCAGCGTGAGGCCCTTGAGGCCGCGGGCCTTGGAATATTCCTTCTTGCTCCACTGCTGGCCCTGGGCCAGGGCGCACTGTTCGGGGATGCGCCGGTCGCACGCCAGGAGCAGGCCGAAGACGAGCTCGGCGACGGCGACCGCGTTCATGCCCGGGCAGTTGCACACCGCGACACCCTTGGCGGTCGCGGCCTGCAGGTCGATGTTGTCGTAGCCGGCGCCGGCGCGGATGATGAGCTTCAAGGCGTTGCCGGCGACGATCGCGGGGGCCTTGACCTTTTTGCCGCGGACGACCAGGACCGTGGGGTCGAGCCGGGTGACGACTTCGGGGAGGGCTTCGGCGGTGACGGCGGGGTCGAAGACGACCTCGCACCCGAGGCCCGCGAGACCGTCGCGCCCGGACTGCTCGAACTGCTCGGCGATCAGTACCTTCATGGTGACTCCTGCGATGAGAGGGCGAGTGTAGCGGGCGCGGTGCGTGTATCGAAGGATGTGGGGGCGGTGCGGAGGTTGAGGAGTGGCAAAGTGGCGAAGTGACAAAGTGGCGAAGTGACTGCACTCGCGTCCGGGGCCGCAGCACCGCTGCGCCACTCCGCCACTCTGCCACTCTGTCACTTCGCCACTTTGCCACTTCTCGTCCACCCGCCACTTCCCAAAAAGCACGCCGCCCCGGGACACGGCCCGGGGCGGCGGTTGATTCAGACGATAGATGGACGGTCGAGATTACTGCGGCTGACCGGTGCTGATCTCGTCGCCGTTGTAGTCCTGACCCTTCTGGCCGCCGCGGCACCAGGCGTAGTAGCCGGTGACGAGCTCGGAAGCGCCGCCGCTGCGGGTCGGGAATTCCCACGGGCGGGGAACGTAGTTGTACCGCAGGGGGAGGGCCTGGTTCGGAATGTTGGGGTAGAAGCCGGGATTGGCGTCGGCGGTCTTCTCGACGCGGACCGAGATGTCGCCGAACAGCAGCGGCTGGGTGACTTCGGGGTAGGCGTACCAGAGGATGCGCTTGCCGGCGTGGCGGCCGTAGCCGTCGTACATGAGCACCTTGTTGGACGGGAACGCGATCTCGTCCTGGTTCCGACGCCCGAGCGGGCCGTTGTTGATCTGGTAGGTGTAGTGGTTGGTGAGGGCCGACTGGACGGTCAGGATGGAGCCCAGCCGCTGGTCGAGCGAGTACGCGGCGGTGATGTACTGGTACGACGCGCTGTAGGGCCAGCGCTGCAGATCGTTGGAGCTGCCGTCGCTGGGGCGCTGCGAGGTGGGCAAGGCGAGGAACGCGGCGGCGGCCTGGGCCGGCGGGAGACCGCGGACCGTGTCGTGCCAGAGCAGGCGGAGCTTGTCCTCGGGGCAGACCACCATGGGCTCGGGGAGCCGCTGCTGGAGGTAGTCGTTGAGGATGAGGTGGCTGTACAGGACGTGGGGAATCCAGTTCGCCGGGACGTTGATGTCGGTGCGCTCGGCCCGCTTGTGCAGGATCCAGATGGCCTGGTTGGCGGCGGCGTCGTTGTCGTCGGTGTAAGGCGGCGCGAAGGCGCCGTCGTCGGACTGGCCTTCGGTGCGGCTCCAGGAGAACGAGGGAGACCGCTGCTCGAAGTCAGCGCCGTAGGACGAGAACGCGGTGCCCATCTGCTTCAGGTTGGCCTGGCAGAGGGTCAGGCGTCCGGCCTTGCGGGCCTCGCTCAAGGCCGGCAGAAGAATTCCCACGAGCAGCGCGATGATCGCGATGACCACCAGCAGCTCGATGAGCGTGAACGCGCGTGCGCGACGACCACCGAATGTGAACATGTTCTTGACCATCACCATTACTCCTGCGCGGCTGCCCACAGAACGCAGGCGCCACGGGAACCGGGAGACACCCTCTTGGCAGAAAAATAATCGGAGATTCCGCCGAAGTCCACAAGAATACGGACGCGGGCGCAAAAGGGTTGCCTCGCTCCCGGCGACCGAACACAACCAGAACGGTTCCTGGCCGGGAGCAGGGTTGTCAGGCGTGAAGGTGTTGGCAGGCTGGCGTTGGGTCGGAGCGGGCGGGTTCCCTGGCAATGCCGGACCGGCACCGGTTGTCCACAGCCGGTGCCGGGCACTCCGGACAAACGTCAATTCACCGGCCTGGTCACTGGTTGCCGGTGTCGACTTCGGCTCCGTTGTAGTCCTGGCCGGACAGGCCGCCGCGGCACCAGGCGTAGTACCCGGTGACGAGCTCGCTGGCGCTGCCGTTGCGGGTGGGGACTTCCCACAGCCGCGGGGCGTAGTTGTACCGCAGGGGCAGGTCCTGGGTGGGGATGTTGGGGTAGAAGCCGGGGTTGGCGTCGGCGGTCTTCTCAACGCGAACCGAGGAGTCGGCGAACAGCAGCGGCTGGGTGACTTCGGGGTACGCGTACCACAGCACGCGCCGACCGGCGTGCCGGCCCAAGCTGTCGTACATGAGCACCTTGTTCGAAGGGAAGGCGACCTCGTCCTGGTTGCGCCGGCCGAGCGGCCCGTTGTTGACGACGTAGGTGTAGTGGTTGGTGAGGCTGGACTGCATCGTCATCACCGTGCCGCGACGCATGTCCATCGAGTACGCGGCCGTGATGAACTGGTACGAGGACGAGTACGGCCAGCGCTGGATTTCGGCCCCCGTGCCGTCGGTCGGCCGCTGGCTGGCCGGCAGCGCGGCGAACGCGGCCGCGGCCTGGGCGGGCGCGAGCCCGCGGATGGTGTCGTGCCAGAGGGAGCGGAGCTTGTCCTCGGGGCAGACGACCATGGGCTCGGGCAGCCGCTGCTGGAGGTAGTCGTTGAGGATCAGATGGCTGTACATCACGTGCGGAACCCAGTTGGAGATCCCCGTGATGTCGTCACGCTCGGCGGCACGCCGGATGATCGACACCGCCTGCGCCGACGCCGCGTCGGTGTCGTCGGCGTACGGCGGGTTGAACAGGCCATCGTCCGACGCCCCTTCGCTGCGAGACCACGAGAACGAGGGGCACCGCTGGTTGAAGTCCGCGCCGTAGGAGGCGAACGCGGTGCCCATCTGGCGCAGGTTGCTCTGGCACAGGGTGAGCCGTCCGGCCTTGCGGGCCTCGCTCAGGGCCGGCAGCAGGATGCCGACGAGCAGGGCGATGATGGCGATGACGACGAGCAGTTCGATGAGTGTGAATGCGCGACCACGACGACCGGGCATCGATCCGTCCATGCTGTTCTCCTTTGGTGCCGCGTGATGCGGCGGCCGCGCGGTGCGCATGAAGCGCACGGTCGCACGGCGTCATGGCCCGCCGGCGCGTGCCGCGCGCGGGCCACCTTCCCCACGTTGACAGATACGCTCAGCGGGGCCGGGAAGATCCCGATTCGGAGCCAAAGCACCGGAGAAAGCACGCCACCGGATCCGGTGGAACGTGGTTCAGCATCGCGAAGATGTCGGGGACCGCATCGCGACGTTCACACCCAGCCCAGGGCGTAGAAGATCGCGGTGAAGATGAGGTCGGCGATGATGATCGCGACGACCGACTGCACGACCGTGCCGGTGGTGGCCCGACCGACGCCCGCCGCGCCGCCGGTGACACGCAGCCCGTTGGTGCACGCGATCAGGCCGATGAGCAGCCCGAACACGGTGGCCTTGCCGATGCCGGTGAGAAAGTCCACCGGCTTGGCCTGCGCGAGCGTGTTGCCGATGTACTTGTCGGTCGAGATGCCCAGGGCCACGGCGGCCGCGGTCATTCCCGCGGCGATCGCGACCAGGTTCGAGACGACCGCCAGGCACGTCATGCTCACGACCGCCGCGGCGACGCGCGGGACCACGAGGAAGCGGACCGGGTTGAGGGCGTGGGCCTCCAGGGCCTCGATCTCCTCGCCGACGACCATGGTGCCGATCTCGGCGGCGATGGCCGCGCCCGCGAAGCCCGTGAGCACGATCGCGGCGATGAGCGGCCCCAGTTCGCGCATGACCGCGATGGCGGTGATGTTGGCCACGAGCTCGCGCTGGCCGAACTGGTCCAGCGGCGGGGCCATCTGCAGCACGAGGATGAGCCCGACGCAGCCGGAGACCAGCGAGACGATGAAAACGGACCGGACGCCGACGCGGACGATCTGCGCGACGATGGCGGGTCGGCCGATGCGGACCTTCTTCTGCGTGAACGAGCGCCAGAACCAGCGCAGGGTCTCGACCAGCAGCAACCAGGCGGCCCCGACCTGCTCGAGCAGGTCGAACAGGCGCCGGCCCGCGGTGTCGACGAGGGTCAAGGCCAGTCGCACGACCCCGAGGTCGCGGTGCTTGGCGGCGGGCGGCCGGGACTGGTGGAGTTCGCTCATAGCGCGGCGGTCACGTCGCGAGGGCCGCGTCCACGCTCGGGACGATCTTGAAGACCATGTCGAGCCGGGCGATCTCGAAAATGGACTTCACGCGGGCCGTCGGGGCCGCGAGGGTCATCTTCGAGCGCTGGTCGCGGGCGATCTTCATGGCCTCGACGAGGGTGGCCACGCCGGAACTGTCCATATAGGGGACGCCGGAAAGGTCGATCACCAGGGCCGCGGGCTTGCCCTGCTGCACCTGCTTGAGGGCCTGGCGCAGCGTGGGCGAGGCGTTCAGGTCGACATCGCCGGTCGGGGAGACGACGACGGCCGTGCCGCGCTGCTCCCACTTGACCTTGAGGGTGTCGGAGGCGATCTCAGGCATGGTCCTGCTCCTGGCGTCGTTTGATCATCGTCAGGCGCATGCCCACGGCGGGCGTCCCGTTCGAGCTCTCACGCCGTTCGTACTTCACTTCGTCCATCACCGCCTTGATGATGTGCACGCCGAGGCCGCCGGGCCGGACTTCCTCGAGATTGCGGCTTTTAATCTGCTCAGGGTCGACCTGGCGGGCCTCGTCCTCAATGACGATCTTGAGGGCCTGGGTTGGGTTTCCGGCCGCGCCGCCGGGCTGGGCGACGCCGCCCAGGGGGACCAGGCCGATCCAGATTGGCCGGTCGGACGCCTTGGCGTAGCCGTGGCGGATGACGTTGCACAGGGCCTCGTCGACGGCCAGGGCGATGTGCCCGCACGCCTCGTCCGAGAACCCGAGTCGGCGGGCGACGGACGAAACCATCTCGCGAGCGCCGCTGAGGTAGAGCGGGTTGCTCATCATTTCGATCCGGATCTCCGAACGTTCGGTGCTCACTGGTGTGGATCCGGCGCTGTGCGCCCCGCAGGCTCACCCGACCCGGTCTGCCCGCCGGCCGGGCGGGCCTCCCCTTCCTTCCATCGGTCATCCGGGGCGGGGAGACCGTATTCCTGACAGTACCACTTCTGCCAGCGATCGGCCGCCTCTTCCCGAAGGCGCGGGGGGTCGGCCGGGTCATACCCGCGCCGCTGGCCCGTGGCGTGCTCCAGGGCCGCGATGGCAAACACACGGACCGCCGGGTCGTCGCTGTCGAGCTGGGCGATCAGGCCCTTGAGTTCCTGCGGGCTGGGGTGTTTCGAGGCGTCGCCGATCGCTTCAATGCGGGCGGACGGCACCGGCGACGCCAGGTCCGGCGGCGGGCTCGAGGAACACCCGCCGAGCGTTGCGGCCCCCGCCATGGCGGCGGACACCATGGCCCGCCGCGCGCACTCTCGCCCGATCCTCATGGCCGGATCGTACCACGATCCCGGGGTCGACCGACGGGTGGGCCGGGCTTGAAATGGCCCTGTCGGCGGGGACGATCATCCATGGCGAACGCCCCCGTTCTCGCGCCCGACGCAACGAGCCCGTCCACCCCGGTCCAGGTCCGGCCCCCGGCCGGCATCCCGTCCGACCAGGTGGTCGTGGTCCTGGACTTCGGCGGCCAGACGGCCCAGCTCATCGCCCGGCGCGTGCGCGAGGCGGGCGTCTTCTCGCTCCTGATCGACCCGATGACGCCGGCCGCGACGCTCGCGGCCCTGAAGCCCCGCGGCATCATCCTCTCAGGCGGCCCCGCGAGCGTCTACGACGACGGGGCGCCGACGTGCGACCCCAGGATCTTCGACCTGGGGATCCCGGTGCTGGGCATCTGCTACGGGATGCAGCTCGCGTGCCAGATGTTCGGGGCCAAGGTCATCCCGGGGTCGCACCGCGAGTTCGGGCGTGCCAACCTCGACCTCCGCCGCCCCGGCGCCCTGCTCAAGACCATACCCGACCACACTACCGTGTGGATGTCCCACGGCGACCAGGTCGACGCCTCGAGCGTCAGCGGGGACGTGCAGATCGAAGTCCTCGCCTCCACCAGCACGTGCCCCTACGCCGCGGTGCGGGCGACCAGGGCCGGGCTGACGTTCTACGGCGTGCAGTTCCACCCGGAGGTCACGCACACGCCGCACGGCTCCGAACTGATCGGCAACTTCCTGTTCGACGTGTGCGGCTGTTCGTCCACGTGGCGGATGAGCGACTTCCTCGAGCAGTCGGTGGCGCGGGCCCGGGCCCAGGTGGGGAGCGGGCGGGTGATCTGCGGGCTGTCGGGCGGGGTGGACTCGGCGGTGTGCGCGGCGCTCCTGCACCGCGCGATCGGCGACCAGCTCCAGTGCGTGTTCGTCGACACAGGGCTCCTGCGCAAGAACGAGCGGCAGATGGTCGAGACCACCTTCCGCGACCACTTCCACATGAACCTGCGCGTGGTCGACGCCGAGCGCGAGTTCCTGGGCGACCTCGCCGGCGTCGAGGACCCGCAGGAGAAGCGCCGCCGCATCGGCCACCGGTTCATCGACGTGTTCAAGCAGGCCGCGGCCGACATCTCCGGCGCTCGCTTCCTCGCTCAGGGCACGCTGTACCCGGACGTGATCGAGTCCGGCCACGGGCTGGCGGGCAAGTCGGCGAACATCAAGCTGCACCACAACGTCGGCGGGCTGCCCAAGGACCTGGGGTTCGAATTGGTCGAGCCCCTGCGCGACCTGTTCAAGGACGAGGTGCGGACGCTGGGCCAGGTGCTGGGATTGCCCGAGCACCTCGTGTGGCGGCACCCGTTCCCCGGCCCCGGGCTCGCCGTGCGCGTGCTGGGCGAGGTGACGCGGGCGAAACTGGACGTGCTGCGCGAGTGCGATCAGATTCTGCTGGATGAACTCACGGCCGCGGGGCTCTATCGCCAGACCAGCCAGGTCTTCGCGGTGCTGACGCCGCTGCGGAGCGTGGGCGTGATGGGCGACGGGCGGACGTACGACAACATCGTGGCCCTGCGGAGCGTGGACACGACGGACTTCATGACGGCGGACTGGTCTCGTTTGCCGCACGAACTGCTCGCCCGCGTATCAAGCCGCATCACCAACGAGGTGAGAGGGGTAAGCCGGGTGGTGTACGACATCACGAGCAAGCCGCCGGCGACGATCGAGTGGGAGTGAACTGCTCCAAACCGCGGAGAACTCCCGCGGCCAGCATGCTACACAGTACACTCCGCTCATGCCCCACTGGGAATCTGTGTGTCGATCGCTCAATAGGAAGTTCACCGAGAAACTCCCGACTATCCGCCACGGCATGACATTGGCCCTTGAGGCCCTGCGGACGAAGAGAACCGCTTCTGAAGCGGACAGGCTTGATGGAATCGATTGGGAGTTCGACCTGCCCCGTCTGGGCAGGTGGTTAGAGACTTCCTTTCGGCACGCGAGAATGCCGGACGACATCGCTGGGCTTTGGTTCAGCGCACCGGACGTCGACCTGAACTTTCCACAAACCTTCTTTGTTGGCTCCAAGTCCTTTGACGAGCGGCGTGGGCGTGAGGATTGGGCGAGCGAAGCAGCGTGGACTCAAGACGAACTCGCTCGGGAATCCCGCAACATTCCCAAGAGCCACCCTCCGGACTTTGACATCAGGGCGCCGTGGGAGATTCAGCGGCGTCTCGGACTCGGTCCGGGGTTTGACAGGGACTCCGCCCACCTCGACCGCATCTTCGGGTTAGCAGCAGGCCTGAGCCTGCTGCACCTTGGTCTGCTCATCCGGCACGCGTTCAAACAGATCAATGTCGACCTTGTTCTTGGCAACCGGCACTGGCGCGGCGTGGGATACGGCTTTGCCAGCGGCGATCTGCTCATCATCGGAATACTGACCCGGAAGAAATCTCGCTGGGTGCTCCCCGGTCGCACCCATCGCGTTCGAGCTGGCGGATCAGTTGCGATCGCGACGGCGTCGCCTCTCGATATCGACTCAGGCGGATTCGACCCTGCCGCCTATCTCGATGCTCATCTTGACGTGAACGCTCGATCGCCTCAAGGACGCACGCCGCTGATCCGGTTGCTCGCTCAAACCAGCCCCGACTCCGCTACATGGGACCTTGTTGAAAGGTACCTCCGGCGGGGCGCGGACGTAAACATCGGGAGCGCCCTCGGGTTTATGCCCATGCTGGCGCTCGCGCGCGGTCCAACGGCATTGCTTCGCCTTGCCCTCGACGCCGGCGGTAGCCCGAACGCGGTCAATACCCGCGGGCGCACACCCTTGGTCGCCGCCGTCGGTTGCCCGTTCATGGCTCAGAACATCAAGTTGCTACTCGGCGCTGGTGCGAACCCTCACCATCGCGATGCACAAGGTCGCACGGTTGTCCACATGCTCGCTTCGGTTGGCGATGTGAATATGGATGCCGGGTATGTTGAGGCCGTAGTGCAAGCTCTGCATTTGCTGGTGAAGGCTGGAGTAGACGTTGATGAACGAGATGTCGACGGCCTGACGCCGATGGATGTCATTCGTTCGCGCCGCGCGAATGCCTCTCGGGCCGAAGTGGCAATCGTGCAGGCGCTCGCATCCCACTTCGCCAAGGCATCACGGAGTGCCAAGAGACAGCTAGGGCGTGTCTGACGGATGGAGCATCTTCAGGTATCGTCGGATGAAGGCGAGGGTGACGAAGCCCAGGAAGTTGTCGGCGAGCTTGTCGAAGCGGGTGGTGAGGTGGCGGTGCTCCTTGAGCCA
>JAESFG010000219.1_pt1 | contig 151364 bp, 145 predicted proteins | sample 9269371 | NCBI WGS metagenome assembly JAESFG01 (sample SAMN14506227, study PRJNA617093) | algae metagenome | isolation source: Aetokthonos hydrillicola CCALA 1050 (B3-Florida) and co-occurring... | place: USA: South Carolina | collected 2013-01-01 | reverse complement strand
ACTTCAAACGATGTCGCTTTTGGTTGAGGGCTTTTTCTTGCCATTTTCATACCACATATTCTCTGTGTTCCCTAGTTTACTTGAATATGTGACCCTCTCTAGCAAATTTTGCGGTTCTAGTTTTTTTGATTGCATCCATCCACATTTCCTTGCAGGAAGCTTGTTTCGTCCGCTCCTACCACCCTTGAGTTTTGGACATAAATTTTCGCTTCTTCCACTATACTTTCTAAAGCAAAGCTGGCTTCCAGCCTGAGTTTGTTCACCGTACCCAATGACATTGGGATTCCAAACACATCAGAGATCGCATTTTGTACCATTCGCTGACTATGACGATATAGCCCGCTTAAAACTGCGACCAGCGCTACCACTCCTACTCCATAGCCACTTGGGTTAATACCCTCTGGTAATGCCGCACGGGTAGCAGATCCACAGTTGTCGCACACCAGTTGGTGCAAGCGATGCTCATAAACTATTGGTTTTATCGGTGGAATTTCTACTACTTGGTGACGGTAAGGATTCCCATCAACTCCTATCAATTTCTCTCCACAACACCTACAAGTCTGTGGGTGGTGATTGAAAATTTCTTCACACTCTTCGGGTTCATATAAAAATCGACTGTGTCCCTTATGACCTGGCTGTCCACCACGTTTTTTCTCGCTCTTTTTTTTCTTTGGCGGTTTTTCGACACTGGGTGGGTCAGAAGATGGTGGAGATGATGAATTCTTTGATGTCGTGTTGATTTTTTCTTCCAGCTTCTGATTTTCAGTAACTTTTTCTGCTAACTCTTGTTCTGATTCCTTTATGCGCTGCCCCAATTTCTCCACCAGTTCTTTGACACTGGCTGGAGTCTTCTCCCAATCTGAGTTGGGGATTTCTATGCCGAAAATAAGGCACGTTAGTTCCATGCCCTTGACTCTACCATCAGTATGTACTTATTGTCTACGGTTACCTTTACAAACCCTGTGAACGGTTACCACAAAGCATAATTTCTCAGGTCAACGTGTACAAAGAGCGTGGTACGTTTCCAAAAAAGGTACTAAGATCCACGCTGATGTTAACGGCGCGTTTAATATAGGAAGAAAAGTAATCCCAAATTATTTTGATTGCTTGCAAGAAGAATTAAAGAGGGATAGAGGGTGTCTGGTAGTACATCCGAGGCGAATAACACCGACTTTTAAGCGTGAACATGCTTCCGTCAGTGTTGCTTAAAGACCTGTAAAGTAGCCTGTCTATGTTTGGCTATGTAAAAGGGAACTATAATAAATTAAAAAATAAAAACAATAATAAATTTAAATTAATCTCAATATACTAGGATATTGACTGCATATAAATTAGAGCAGCTTGTTGGTTAGCTATAACCATATTTTCACTTAGGGAACCCAAGTGCTATAGTTCAGGTCATACATGTACAGTTTTGCATAGGTATCACAGCAAGGCGACGGATAAGCCGTAGCCTTCTTGGGCATGGGAGTAGTGTCATCCAGTAGCTATTGATTGCTCAGCAGTCAAGGGTGAAAAATAATGAACATTAACTACATAACTACTGAGAAATAAAGCAAAATCTCACTTCCTCTTCACAGGAGTTAGATGAGTTTAAAGCTACTTTGCTCCCATTAACACCTTGTTGAACGTACGGTGTTCAGTACATTATAGACGCGAGTTTAACATGATACGTCAGGGACTTCAGATTCTGCAAGTGAAAAAAGATCGCATTCTTTCTACCAAAAGCTTCGCATCTAGGCTGCCTTCTCCAGTCAGTATAACTGCTTTATTAGTTGTTGCTGGTGGATTTATAATGCCACCCATTAAAGTAAGTGCTGGTGTTGTTAATAACCAAGGCACTCTGCCAAATACAGTGGCTCAAGTCCCTGCAAGTAAAAGCGTTATTTATGTTAATCCACAAACAGGTCAAGACACTACGGGCGGTGGTTACACAGAAGCAACTCCCTATAAAACTATTACCTATGCACTTAATCAAGCTCAAGCAGGTATAGTTATTCAACTGGCTCCTGGAACATACAGCAAAGAGAACGGCGAGCAATTCCCCCTCGAAATTAAACCAGGTGTCACACTGCGAGGAGATGAATCAACTAAAGGTCAGTCAGTATTAATTAGCGGAAGTGGTATTTATATCAGTCCCACTTTTGCCCGTCAGAATGTGACTATTCGTGCTGATAAAGATAGCAATATTACAGGTGTAACAGTCACCAACCCGGAAAATCGTGGTACCGGAGTGTGGGTGGAATCGGCTAATCCTACGATTACAAACAGTACCTTTACCAATAGTATCCGAGACGGCGTTTTTGTAACTGGTACAGCTAATCCCAAAATTGAAAATAACGTCTTTGTTCAAAATAAGGGTAATGGAGTTTCAGTAGCCAAATCAGCTCAAGGAGAAATTCGTAATAACTTGTTCCAGAATACAGGTTTTGGACTGGCAATTGGTGGTACTTCCACACCCCTAGTTGCGGAAAACCAAATCCTTGATAATAAAGATGGTATTTACATCTCAGAATCTGCTAAGCCTATCCTGCGTAAAAATGTGATCCAGAAAAGTACGCAAGATGGAATAGTTGTAACCGTCAATGCTTTACCTGATCTCGGTACAAACGAAAATCCAGGTGGCAATCTGATCACCAAAAACGCTCGTTATGATCTTAATAACGCTACCAAGACCAATAAAATTTCCGCTGTTGGAAACGAAATTGACGCCAAACGCATTGCGGGGCAAGTAAACTTTGTCTTTGCCAAAGCTGAACCGCTTTCAGGCGGCGGATCAGTCGCTTTCAAGGATGTACCAACAAATTATTGGGCAAAAACTTATATCGAAGCTTTAGCGGCTAAGAGCATTATTGCTGGGTTTCCCGATGGTAGTTTTAGACCAAATGACCCTGTAACTCGCGCCCAATTTGCTGCCATTGTCACCAAAGCTTTTCAGCCACAAGCTAAGCGTCAAACCACAGAGTTTGCTGATGTACCCTCTAATTTCTGGGCTTCTCAAGTTATTCAATCTGCTTACCAAGGTGGTTTTGTCTCTGGTTATCCTGATCATACCTTTAAACCTCAAGAGCAGATTCCACGAGTACAGGCTTTAGTATCTTTAGCAAGTGGTTTGGGCTTAAGCGCTAACAATCAGAACGTCCTTTCGATCTACAGCGACGCTTCCCAAATTCCCCAGTATGCAACTGGCTCCGTAGCTGCTGCTACTGCAAAGCAACTAGTGGTGAATTACCCCACAGTCAAGCAACTTAACCCTAATCGTCAGGCAACTAGGGCAGATGTTGCAGCTTTTGTTTACCAAGCAATGGTCAATGCTGGACGAGCTCAAGTTATTCCTTCACCATATTTGGTGAAAGTGCCTTAGGGGCATGGGGCATTGGGCATAGGGCATTGGGCATGGGGCATTGGGCATTGGGTACTGGCGACTTCATATTCTTCCTCTGCCCCTTGCTCCCCTGCTCCCCTGCCCCTCCGCTAAGAGCTCCGTGCTCATTCCTTCTCCAAGCGCCAAAGGAAAACCATCAAAGCAACTACTCCTATCTGGAGTGCCAAATTAGGTAAAGCATTGTTCCAATCACGTCTAGCCAGTAACTGAGAAAAGAAAGTGATTGTCCCTATCAAGCCAGAGGCACCACAAGCGGCATAAATAAACTTCCTTATCCCACGGTAGGGAGCTGCAGCTTCAGATCGAAGGCGGGCATACTGTTCAGGCTTAATAGGATTTTTAGAATTATTTTGCGCCATAATGGTTTAAATTATGCTATACTTCTAGGTTGTGTATGCCGATGTGGCTCAGTGGTAGAGCACTCGATTCGTAATCGAGCGGTCGCGGGTTCAAATCCCGCCATCGGCTCTTTTATCAAATTAGTATGGTTTTTTCAAGTTTTGTATAATTGGGTTTTTGTACAGGACTATTTTTACGCTCAGCAATAAAATTGTGAAACGGACTGAGTTAAGAGGGCACTTGTTTGAGTATAATGCGATTTCGCCCCTCTGATTTTGCTTGGTAAAGAGCTTTATCTGCTGCCAAAATTAAATTTGTTGGTGAAGATTCAAAACTGGGAATTGTTGTCGCTACGCCTACACTTAGGGTAACGTAGTCGCTAACAGATGATTGACAGTGAGCAACTTGCAGGTTTCTTACTTCAGCTTGCATCGCTGCAGCAACGTGAACTGCGCCAGCGGCATGGGTATGTGGCATGATCACGGCAAATTCTTCACCACCGTAGCGTGCTACTAAATCCTGTTTCTTTTGCGCTGTACGGCTTAAAACAGAAGCAACTTTTTGTAAACACATATCCCCTGTAGGATGACCATAATGATCATTAAAAAGTTTAAAAAAATCAATATCACACAAAATTAGTGATAGAGGCGCTTGCTCTTTTACTAAATGTAACCACTGATTGTTTAAATAATGATCAAAGCGACGACGATTAGCGACGCCAGTTAAGCCATCTAATGTGGCAAGTTCCAGTAGAGACTGGTTAGCAGCCTCCAGCTGTTTGTATAATTGTGCCTGTTGGAGTAACCGTCGTATTCGTTGGCGAAACACTGCCCAATGTATCGGCTTAGTGACGTAATCACTAGCCCCCGCCTCAAAAGCGCGGTTAACTGAATCCGGGTCATCGAGACCTGTGATTATTAGTATAGGAGTACGATCCCATAGCTTTGAGATTATAGGATTGCCGAAGGAAGCTTCACTTTCAAAGTCAAAGTTTGCTAGTGCTAAGGCCAAATTATCCTTGGCAATTTGAATTAGGTGTTTACAGCAGGTAAAGCCATCCATAACAGGCATGACAGCATCCAACAAAATCAGATCCGGTTTGACATTTGAGTAAGCTTCTAGACATTGCTGACCATCATTGACTTCAATCACCCGGTACCCTTGCTGTTCCATTGCTTTACGTAACAGCACCCGCATAGTTCTATCATCATCGGCTACAAGGATCACAGGAGGTTGATTGGGAGTAGAAAATGGCTGTATCCCTAACATGACTTCTGTTCCATGCATCCTGTTGAATAAGGTAAAATCAGAAAATAAATTGGTTTTCCGATCAATTCCAAAATATGATGCAGGAGCATTCCCTGGATCATAGTAGACTGATCAATGGTTATGTTGGTAACTGGTGGTAGATTAGTGGCCTGCATAGATAATCGATCTGGAACGCAAAAGCATTTTTTGCCTTTTTGTGATACCAAAGGCAGCGTTGGCTAAGAGTACTATTTATTTTTCCCTGTATCTATCATGTAATTGCACTTTTGTTCAAAAATTCAAATATATAGCTTTCACCGATTAGATTTGAAGTCACAAACTTTATAAACACGGAAGTGATGAATAAAATTGCTATAGGGTATTTAATTATACATAGTTGTTACAGTATTTTGTTGAAATTGAAATAAAAAATATTAAAATTTTTTAAAAAATTTAGATTTTTCTTAAAGCTACTAAGGTTTCCATATGCCAGATCCGTTAATGTATCAACAAGACAACTTTGTTGTTCTAGAAACAAATGAACCAGAACAATTTCTTACTGTCTCAGAGCTATCAGAAAAGCTAAAGAGCGTTCTAAAAAACATCAAGTTTTCGGATTTGCCCACTGATTTGCGATCGCTTGATTCTGTTGAAGCCCAAGTAAAATACTTACTTGATACTAGTTGTCAATTGGATCTTGGTCCTGGCCAATATTTACAGTGGTATGCAGTTCGTTTGGAAAAATGAAAGAGAGCAGGGAGTAGGGGCGAGGCTTTAAACCTTTACCTCTTTTCGTAACTTTTTACCAAGATAGTGCGGGAGGCTTTCATCCCCTGCCTTTAGGCTAGGGGATGAAAGCCGACACGAGGTGATTTATCCCCCGTGAGTACTCTTTTGGGGCAACTGTTTAACGTAATCCCTGACAACTTCCCCCATTGACACCCTTTTGCTCTGTGCATAAGCCCTTAAGCTTTCGTACTCTTCATCAGTAAACCACATTTGAAATTTTTTCTGTCTTGCCACTTGACACCCTCCTGATACGCTTCCATAATAGGAGTATAACGCAAGCGTCAACAAATGGTTAGAGGAACTCAAAAAGATTTAACCAAGCCGGATGCCATCACAGAACAAATACTTATCATTCTCGGTATGGCATCAAACAGCCTGTACAACACAGGAGTTTATCTGAGTCGTCAAAGGTATTTCCTAGACAAAAAAGCCGTTAGCTACGCCAAGCTATGCAGTGATTTAAAGACTGATGAAAACTATAAGATCATGCATTCCCAGGCTGGACAGCAAACATTAAACAGCGTAGCCGAGGCTTTTTCATCCTTTCGGGAATTGGAGAGGATGTCAAAGAGTGGGTCAAGGCTTTGAGGTGAACGCGGATCTTAATGGTGCGAGTAATATACTTCGCAAAGTAGCGGTGAGTCTGGGGCATGACCTCAGCCAAATCAGTAGGGGGTGTTTGACCCATCCCTGGCGGATCTACGCCTGAATCCCCCGAATAGAATTCGGGGGAGTGGCTCAACTTGTAGTTAACTGTTCTTGTAGACAGTAACTACAGGTGTTGATTAATTTTAAACGGTAGTTAGAGCCAATTCAATTTGATTGGGAGCTACCTCCGCGACTTTAACCTCTACTCTTGGGCCAAAATAGTTGATCATTTTTTCTTGCTTTTTCTGCCAAACATCGATTGGTACTGATGGGGAATCAAACTCTAAAATCAAGCTATAAGCTCCATTGAGATCCGTCTCTCTTAATCCAGTAATGACCGGTCTGTCATCGTCCGTAGCTCCAAGACCAAGAAAAGAGAGTGCTCTATCTAAATGACCTTTTTGCCCATAGCAATATCGAGTAATATCTGTGCGAATTTTTTTTTGAGTGGGAGTTGCTTGCTGCTTACGTAACTCTAAGACTGACTTTGTTGTAGGTTGACTGAAGGGCACAGGCTTGAGTTCACTCGCTTTAAGTGCTAGCCCTCCTAAAATGAGAGGAAACCCATAAAAGAAACCCACGAGATTCAGCGTAGCATTATTGGCAGCGTAGGCAGCGAAGCCTATGCTCGTTAATACTCCACCGATTGTTAAACCGAGTGTTCCCAAAGAAATTTGGCGTAACATGATCTTAGATTAGTATCAATTCTTAATATTTCAGTTTTATCAGAAAATATGCTAACTAAGTCAGTATCCTTAGCTTGAATCCACCTTAGTTCGATTTTGCGTTAACGTTAAGAACAGTTAAGTACGCCAATAAAGCAATGGATAAACAGACAATTAAACAAAGAGTTGCCGTAGTTCAAAGTAAACGCGATTACCTACTCACGCTTCTGGAGCGACCTAACTTAGGAACTTTAAGAGTAGATGTAAATCAGGCGTTGGAAGAAATGGATGAGTTATTTGACGAATTCAAACGGACTTTTCCAGAAACAGAAATAAATTAAGCTACCGTGAGACGACTAAGGCTGAAGAGAGGGACATAAAACACCTCTTTTCAGCCTTCTTCTGTATTTCTGCTTCTCCGGTTTCGTAGTTGCACCTTTGAGGTATCTCCTTAGTAGTAAAACCTGTGGGCGCTCTACGCGTTAGCATAAAAGCACAAGGTTCTAGCCTCTCGCCGTTCTTTTTCCTTGTCATACTTAGGGTTTGGGCAGCTTTACAGCGTATTTGTGCGCTTTCCCAATTGTCTAACTAAAGCAACTAGTTCAGTGGTTGGCACATCTTTTCTGCAAAAAGCATCTAGTGTACCCATTTGGCTTATTTCCTCGAATCTGGCATCTTCTACCGAAGAGTAAGCAATAATCTGAGTGTTTGGAGCGATTGTTTTAATATGACCAGATGCACTCCAACCATCCATTACAGGCATTTGTAAGTCAAGAACGATTACATCGGGGTGACAACGTTTAACCATTTCTATAGCTTCTTGACCGTTACTCGCTAAACCCACAACTTGAATATTTGCTTGGCATGAAAAAGCTAATTTTAAGGTCAAGCGAGTTAGCTCGTGATCATCAACCAATAATAGACGTAAGGTAGTAGGCTCACAGGACAACATTAACATCCAGGTGTATGAATAAAATTATTAAACAATAACTAGTACAGTTTATGGGAATAAGTGGTGTTATTGACTCTATCTAATGGTTGAATAACTGGCATTTATTAATCAAGTCATTTCGCTCTAAAGTAGCTGCTGTTTTTCCAGAATATTAAAAAATAATGCATGGGAGGGAATTGGGTGCCAATCAAGTAAGCTAGTTATGAATGCTTGTTACATTTTTTGCTCTTATGTTGCTAATAAAATTTAAGAACTAAAGTGTGATACAGATGAATCGATTGTCATAACTTTTAATAAAAAGGAGTCAGGAGTCAGAATGCACTACCCATAAAGGGTCGAGGGTCTAACTAGAGAGGAGAGACCGTCATAAAATGTTATATACTAACGCACACAGATATCACACCGCAACTCTCTGCGCCTCCGTGTTCCTACGTCTATTTTGAAGCCTGGGCGAAGAATCTTGGGTTAAGTTCATGCTGTGATAAAAATGAACTTTTTTTAAGCCAATTTTAAGATTTCTAGAAGCTATTTTTAGCTAGTTGTCAAAGTAAGAGTAACTTTTTTTTGAATTGATTAGATTAGAAGCGACAAGGGTAGTTGCGCCTGAAGCCATAGAAGTAAGAGTCTTTTGTGAGCTAGCTTCTGGACAATCTTCACAGGGTCGCCTTTGTATATAGCTACCGTCTGGCTGTAATTCCCAAGCTTGGCGATTATCTGCTAACATAATCCCTAAAATTTCTTGCAAATCTTTGGCAATATCTACGTCTTTTATAGGAGTAATAACTTCCACGCGACGATCCAAATTACGAGGCATCCAGTCTGCACTACCAATATATATTTCTTCCTCGTTGTTGTTATAGAAGTAATAAACACGGGAGTGTTCTAAAAATCGACCCACAATACTGATAACGCGAATATTTTCACTAATGTCTTTGATCCCAGGCCGTAAACAGCAAATACCTCGCACAATTAAGTCAATTTGTACCCCGTTGCGAGAAGCTTCGTATAAACTAGCAATAATTTCAGGATCTACTAAAGCATTCATTTTCGCAACAATGCGCCCGCTCATTCCATTTTGAGCATTTTCGATTTCGCGATGAATTAGAGCATTAAAGCGATCGCGCATATTTACAGGTGCGACTAATAGTTGTCGGTAAGACTTTTGCCTTGAATATCCTGTCAAGAAATTGAAAACATCTGTAACATCAGCACCCAAGTCCTCACGAGAACTGAATAACCCTAAGTCTGTATAAATTCGAGCTGTTTTATGATTGTAGTTACCAGTACCAATATGTACATAACGACGAATGCACTCTTGTTCACGGCGCACTACCATAATAATTTTGCAATGGGTTTTTAGACCCACCAAACCATAGACAACATGAACTCCAACACTTTCTAAACGCCTTGCCCAATAAATATTATTTTCTTCATCAAATCGGGCCTTAAGTTCTACAATTACAGCCACCTGTTTACCATTTTCAGCAGCAGCAATTAAAGCATCAATAATTGGTGAATCTCCAGAAGTTCGGTAAAGGCTCATTTTTATTGCCAATACCTTGGGATCATGAGCCGCATGAGTGATAAAGCGCACTACAGATGTAGAAAAAGATTCATAGGGATGGTGTACTAGTAGATCTCGCTCTCGAATGATGGCAAAGAAATCTTTTCCTTCTTCTATATGCCGTAGATTATGATCTAACGTAGGTTTGCTAATTCTCTGTAAACGAGGGGGAACCACCGACTGACGAGGTGGATCTTTAAGTTCAGGTAATGGCAAGGCCATAAAGTACATTAAATCTCGCAGACCTAAAAGACCCTCTACTTCATATAGATCACTATCTACTAATTCCAAATCCTGCAACAGTCTGTTACGTATTGCTTCCGGCGTCTCGGGTTGAACTTCTATCCGTACTGGATTACCACCTACACGTCGTCTTCTGAGTTCCTGCTCGATCGCTAATAGCAGATCATCAGCTTCATCTTCTTCCAGTGCTAGGTCAGCATCACGGGTAATGCGGAAAGGATGGTACTCCTGAATATTCATCCCTGGAAATAGACTTTCGAGATTATGAGCTATTGCTTGCTCCAGAGGTATACCGGTCCAGTGTACTACTTCTCCATTGTTGTCAAATTTTAACTCTGATGGTAAAGATAAAAATCGAGGCAGAACAGTAGGCACTTTCACTCTTGCGAAGAATTCTTCATCCGTTACTGGGTTTTTGACGACAACCGCCAGATTTAAACTAAGGTTGGAAATGTAGGGAAATGGATGGCTAGGGTCAACAGCCAGAGGCGTCAGAACAGGAAAGATTTGCTCGTTAAAGTAATTGTCAAGATAAGTCCGTTGTTTTTCCGTTAAATCTATGTAGTTCAGTATATGGATGCCGTGATCTGCTAGCTCAGGGCGTAAGATTTGCTCAAAGTATCTATGTTGCTCAGCTACAGTGGGACGTAGAGCCTTACTGATATCGTCTAGTTGTTGTTGCGGTGTGCGACCGTCAAAAGTTAACTGGGTAACTTTCGCTTCTACTTGTTGCTTTAATGCTGCCACACGCACCATGAAAAACTCATCTAGGTTAGATGTGAAGATTGCTAAAAACTTGAGACGTTCTAGAAGAGGAGTTCGTGGATCGAAGGCTTCATGCAATACTCTTTTATTGAACTCTAACCAGCTTAATTCTCTATTGAAATAGTATTTTGGCTCTGTGAGATTTATGTGATTGTTAGAAGTCTTTTTAGGTTTTGGCATAATGACCAAGGACTAGGTAGATGTAGCCGACATGACTTAGAAATGGATAAAAATAATAGTATTTTTACTTACTAACTTGTGTCTGTAAGTAGTCGACTTTCATGTTGTATATAAACCTAATAATAAACGATAAGGGATACTTTAAATCGATTACATTTAATTTTCCCTCTCCTGGTATATCCTGCTAGATTGCTATATTCCTAGTCTATTCAGCCTCCTTAAAATAACAAATATGTTCCAAGCTACTCGTCGTCGCCTTGCTCTTTGGTATACAGCAGTAACAGCTTTGCTATTGCTGCTATTTGCCAGTGGAGTTTATTTATATGTTCGTAGTACGTTAATTGAGCGGATTGACGATACTTTAAATCATGTTGTGGAAGTCGTTACGCGATCGCTTGTGATAGAGTCACCCAGTAATGACTTAAGTAAATTCGGGATTAATGTGGAAGCGACTTTCCAGGATAATAATGAGACTGTAGAAGATGACCATATCGACTTGGAATGGTTTAGTCCCACAGGTAAATTACTTTGGTCAACGTTATCGCAACCCCTCAATATTCCAATACACCCAAACAGGATGGGTGAAACCGTTAAAGTCAACAATCTCCGCCATACTCCACTATTACTACGACAAGTTACAGAAAGAGTGGAAATTGGGCGACAGGTACTAGGATATTTGCGTGTTAGTCATCCCTGGTTTGAAGTTACAAAACCCAGCCATCAACTGATGTTCGATTTAGCACTGGGGACTTGGTTAATGGTGCTTTCTGTTGCTGCCAGTGGCTGGTTTCTTTCTGGGAAAGCAATGGAACCAGTTTATGAATCATATCAACGCCTCAAACAGTTTACGGCTGATGCTTCTCACGAACTGAGGAATCCCCTTACTTTGATTCAAACCAATGTACAAGTCGCTTTGGCCGATTTAGAGTGGAGAGAAGTTGAGGATTCCACAGGCTTACAATATCGACAACAATTAAAGGTGGTCGAACGGTTAACGCAACGCCTAGGAAAGTTAGTGAATGATTTATTGTTTTTAGCACGGCAGGATAGTGGTACCAGTAAAGATAACTTTTCTACTTGTCCGATTGATGCTTTATTAATGGAAGTTGTTGAAGAACAGCAGTTATTAGCTGCTGAAAAAGAGATTAGCCTTTCTTTAAAATTGATTGATCCTCCTAAGAGCGGGGGCGATCCCCAATTAATTGACAATTGGTTCACACTCACTGCTGACTGGGATCAACTGGCGCGGTTATTTACGAATTTGATTGCGAATGCTTTGCAATACACCCCTGCCAAAGGATGGGTGAATGTCGAATTGACAAGAGTAGAAGCAAAAAATCGTGTTTCTGGGATGCGTCACAGCAGTACCATGCAAATTAAGGTGGCTGACACTGGAATTGGCATTCCAGCAGAAGCAATACCACGTTTATTTGATCGCTTTTATCGAGTGGATCCTGCACGCACTCATACATCAGGAAACACGGTAACAGGAAGTACCACTGGTTCAGGATTAGGACTCGCGATCGCCAAAGCTATCGTTGAAAATCACCAAGGTCAAATTCAAGTGGAAAGCACCCTAGGCATTGGTACCACTATCACTGTCACTTTACCCATCATTCTAGAGTCTTAATTAAGTAATCACGAATTGTTTCCTGTGGTAGATGAAATTGAGTAACTTTACTCAATAAATTTAACAAGAACGCATGAAGATTCGAGCCAATTATTAAGCTTTTAAGAGTTTGATATTGCCGCTCATAAAAATTCCTCTCGGTAGTTATATAGACTACTAGTTTATAATCGGAAAATTTTCTTCGGCTATTGATGTATAAAAACAATTGTGGAGGGTTAGATGCCAATTTCCATACAAAGAGATGTCGTCTACAATTTACTTAAAAACATTAACGAAACCGGTCAAGGTAAGCACGAAGTAGACTTTTCAAGAATCGAGTCAGAGGAGCCAGGATTAACCGAAACAGATCTATTGGGTCATTTAGATTACCTCAATCAAAATGAATATATCAATGCTGACTTCACAAATGATGGTCGTGTTCATCAGGTAGAAATAACCGATCAAGGGCGTCAAACGTTGCAAAGGCTTGAAGACAAGGCTCACAAAACTTCAGAGAAAGCATCATCAGTTGCAATAAACGAAAAAGATTTACCCTTCCTAGAAAAGGTTATGGCGAAGGGTCACATATCTGATATTTTTGATGCTAGAGACGTCACCGAAGTAGTTTTTAGAGTGATGCGCGACCTAATGACTACAGAAGCTGCTGATCACGTAGAATCAGAACTGCACAAAGAAGCAACCCACACAGAAGATAAAGCTTTACAAATGGAAATTGCCGATTTATGGCATGATACAAATCCTATTGTCGGATTGCTCAGCCGAGTACGTCCACCTTGGCAAGGTCCTGGTATTTTTAAGATTGATTCTGATCGCTTTTTATTTCGAGTTGCAAATGAAGGCGGATTACAACCAGATGTCAACCGTGAACAAGTAGTTAAGGCAGTCTTCTCTGCAACAAAAGATGAATTGTCGCAAGAAAGAATTGAGGAAATAGCTAGCTGGTTACCTGATCACGTTCGTGAACTTTGGGAACAAGCATAAGTCAAGCAAAGTCTTTAAGTGAAAGGTCAATCTTTGCTGGGAACTTAACTGTTACCAAAGAAGGTTCCTTTACTACTAAAGGCTGAAAAAGTATTCTTAGCTCGTGTTTACTTTCATTTCTTGAATCGGATGATACCAGGGACACGAGTTCTTACCTATTAAATAATAAACAATTTCTTTACTATTAATAAAGTGTAACATCTTTGAAAGAGGTCAAAATGGAAAAAAAATCTCAAAAATTTAGAAAATCTGGCGAGCTACTAGGTATTATTTGCGGAGGGTTACTAATTGCGCTACCATCAATTCCTCTAGTAGCATTAGCACAACAACAACCCAGCGGAAAAACTAATCCTTGCCCAAAGATTTTTTACGAACCACCCCATAACAACCAAGTTGCTGTTCCTCAAGGTTGTCCGCCTAACGATTTTACACGACGAACCAACCCCCAAGGTTCTAGTGCCTCTAGTTCTGCTCCGAATACTGTTCCAACGACTCCACCACAAGAGGAGAAAAAACAGAGTAGTCTTCCAAGCGAAGATACTAACGAAAATACGTCGCAGAGTTACAGTTCCACTCAAACTAGCCAGTCATCTACGACAGGTTCAGGAGAGCAAAACTACTCTAGCAGTCAACAAACTTCTATTACTCAAACATCATCACCACGACAAAAATCCGCCGTGGCAATAGTAAAACCCACAGACGGCAAAGTTTCTATCAGGCTGGTGAATGAGACAAATGCGCCTATTTCCTACCAAGCTATTGGTGATACAAAATCGAGAACACTGGAAGGCAAGTCAGATGTACTACTGCAAGGTTTACGTATACCTGCAACAGTAACATTCCACCGTCAAGATGGTGGGCTTTTGACGGTGACACCTCAAAACTCCTCTCAGCAAGGCACTTTACAACTTAGAATGCGCGAAACAACTGATTTTGGATTGGATAGAAGTGCATTGAGAATTGAACAAAATGGTGGCGTATTTCTAAATTAGTCTGCCATACAAACTGAGGGCGTACGGCGTACGCCCCTACTGGTCAACGCTTTAAAACTTTAACTAGTTTATCAACCAATAACAATTCTTGCTTCTCATCTTTTAGGATATGAGCAAGTGTGATTGCTCTTTGATAAAAATTGCGAGCAGTTGGGTAATCACCTAGCTGTTTATATAAATTCGCGTAGCTTTCAAAGGATTTCAACTCTTCGCGTTGATTATCGGACTCTTGAGCAAGTGTTAAGCGTTGTTTTAGCAATTCAAAGACGCGTTCATAGCGACCAACAGCGCTGTGAGCAGCAACTAGACCATCAATTGCTCTTAGTTCATTCAAATGATCACGGGAATCTTTCGCTATCCGTAGTGCCATCCCATAAGCGCTAATTGTATTTTGATAATCAGATGTTGCTTGATACGCATCTCCTAAATTGTTGAGGGTATTGGCTCGCGAAATGGGATCGTCTAATTGATAACGATATTTTAAAGCATCTTCATAAAATTTAATTGCCTTGGCATAATCTCCCAACCTCGCGGTAGCTAAACCTAAATTACTCAAAGATATGCCTTGACCTTCAATATTTTTTACTGAGTCAGCAATTTTCACTGCTTCTGTAAAGCTTTGAGCAGCCGCAGCAGGTTCTCCTTTTTGTAGCAGTAACGTGCCAATATTATTCAACCCAAAAATTTGACCTTGAAAGTCTTTGACATCACGAGCGATCGCTAACCGTCGGCGTAAGGCATCTTCAGCTTCTTTGGTTCGACCTATTTGGAGATAACCCTTGCCTAAAAAATCATAAATAAGACCTTGTGCTTTAAGATCACCTATAAAGTGATAAATTTCCAATGCTTCTAACCAATACTCAACTGCTTTATCCGAACTTCCTTGTTGGTATTGTTTTTCTCCTTCGCGTAGCAATCTATCAGCTTCACTCGTTGAATCCTGCAAGATTAAGGTATTTAGAGGACGATGAAGTTGTTCAGTAATATCAGCAGCACTTACTGCCGTTGGAGTCAACAAAAAAGCAATAAATAGAATGAACAATTGATTTGGTAAGATCAATTCAACTTCTAGTCGTCTGATACCCAAAATTTGCCTGGTGTAGATTGCCAAGAAGTTAAAGGGAAAAGCGCAAGGGATAAAAAACTTTTCTCCTTTACTCCAACCTGCTAAGTTAAGGTAGCGAACCCCTAGCTCGGACACCAATTTTTTCATTTTTATTTTCCCCTTATTTACGTCTTTTAACCCCCTCTTAAAAAAGGAGGGTAATGGTGAAGGAGATTTTTAAAATAAATATTATTGAATTTATTATTTTTAAAACTTAGATATTCAGTATTTATACGATGTTGCCAGGGGTTAGTAAATTCTCCCCTAAGTAAATAGCGCGAATATCTGTTGGTAATTTCTCCTCTAGCATACGATAACCTTGTTGAAGAAAATTGGCTACTTCGGCTGGGGCGATCGCCTCTCCTTCAGCTTGTAGATAAGCAGCAATTCGCGTTTCGCTCCAATGAAAAGTCTGAGCCATCAAGACTATTAATCGCAACATTGGTAGTAATTGATCAAGTGCCCGTTCTACATAACACCATAAGGGTGGAGAAGTGGTTTTGAGAGAATAATGAATTTCTTCAGTAGGTGGTAATTCAGTGTCGTTAATACTGCGAGCAGTCATATTAATCAGCCAATTTTGCAAAGTTAGGGTTTCATTGGTCTGTTGACTGTCGTTTAAGTTTAATCCACCAAGTTCATAGTGGATATGTCGCCAGGTAAGGGCAAAAAGATAATCGGCTTGGACAGGCGATCGCGCCGAATGCTGAATCAAGGTATAAACTATCGGGCTGTATCGACAAAAAATTGCTGTAAAGTACTTTCCAGAGTCAGGGTGACGCTGAAACAGACTCAACAGTTCTTGGTCACTGTGATGAAACAGCGACTTAACGAGTGGGTGATTTGCTTCAGGAAAATGAGGGATTTGCACGGTGATCGTGAATAAAAAACTAATCGTATAGTATTTTGATTGTGGTTTTATTGCAAATTAACAACCAGAGGGCTTTGTAATTGATACACTATAAAGAAGGACTTAATTTTAAGTCGAAATCGATCAAACCCAAAGCAGCTCCTTTCTACATTGCTTGATGTATTCATGGTTATAGCAGTTAGTGTTACTCAGTTCTTGGTCAGTCCTTTGACTCTGGGGTCTTTTTTGCCCTCTCTACCCTTAGATAGCCTCTTCTCTACCCAAGGCATTATGGTGATGCTACTAGCGGCATACGCTGGTGCTATGTGGCTATTCCTTACCAGTGCACCAAAAGTATATACCGTTATGGTATCGGATTTGGATATTGCGCGACAGTTGTATGAAGGACTGCTTGATCTACCAGTAGCTGAAGTGCCCTTGCACTACTACTACAACTACGAGCAAACAATAGGCGCAACAGGAGTTGATCCCCTTTATCTATCCAACAGTCCCTCTTTTTCCAGTGGTAGAATGACGAATGCTAGTGAGGGTCTTTGGTATCAGTTAAAGAAAAATACTCAACTGCACGTTATAACTGGAGCTAGCTTAGGTGACAAAAATCAACAGCGACACGTTTGCTTTGATCACGAATGTTTGGAAATGATTTTACTGCGAGTGGAAGCGCGTGGTTTAAAATTCAAGATCCGTAACCGCAAGCCCTTGAATTTCTTGGTTAAAGACTACGAAGGGCGTGTTATCGAAATGGCTGAAGTTGCAAATTAGTGCCTTGATCGGCTGACTTGGTTAAGATGTTTCAGGGGTAGGCAAAACTACCCCTGTTTTGCTTTTAGTACAATTAGAAAATTGTCATGCTCAGATAAGTGTAATTTAAAACAGAGTAATGACGACTTGTTGATCAAGGACAAACAACTATGAACCATCGTTCAGCCGCTGGAATCAAAGCTGCTCGAATACTGACAGTATCTGGATTCGTATTGATTACTTCTTTTTTTGTAGATTTTCTATTTCTGCTGTTCCCTTTTCAAGTAGCTAATAATTTATGGCAAATTGAGGTGATGACAGCACTAGTTGAGCGGGGAATCCTACCTTTGGTGGGCTTTAGCCTCCTGTTTGCTGGTTATTGGATTGATTCTCAAGAAGAAGATAGTCATCCACCTATAGATTTGAGATTTCCAGCAATAATACTGTCTGGTCTTTTAGGATTGATATTCTTGCTGATATTTCCTATACACCTTAATAATGTTCGTCAAGGTAGTCTTCAAGCAATAGAGCAAATAAATCTACAAGCACAGCAGCAAGAAATCCAGCTCCAAAATAGGCTTAACCAATTAAAAACTCAACTGAGTGATGAAAAAACTAAAGAAGCTTTAGAAAAGCAGAAAAGTGAACTTAAAACTCGTTATACTGATATACTCGGAGATGAGCAACTGTATCAGAACTTTCTTGATGATCCTACTGTTAGCCAACCTCTTAAAGACTTGTTCAAAAACTTTAAGGCTAATCCTCAAGAATTAGATCAGTATATTGAAAAGCAAAGTGACCCCCAAACATTTGCAGATCAAGAATTGAGCAAAATTCGCCAGATTAAAGAAGTTGCCGAGAAACAAGCTAGAGATAGAGCCTGGAAGTTTGGACTACGAATTAGTATTAGTAGTTCACTTTTATCTATGGCTTTTATTATTATCGCTTGGACAGGATGGACTAAAATCACCAAACCTGATCCTATAAGCCAGCCTAAAATAGAGGAAAGCCTTGCTACAAAATAATTTTTGTCGATAAGAGGCTATCTATCCCTATCCTCAACAATGGAGGATAGGGAATTGTGTTAACTGATTTAACATAAAAAATTCAGGAGTCAGGAGGAGCCATTGTTCAACAAGAGCAGTCAGAATTGTGTTGGACAGCATACCGAAATTTCCACCCGACTTCTGAATTCTTTTTAAAGATTTTACAGCACAATTGTTTTTTGATTTTTAAGAAAATAGTTGTTTTTTTATTTTCAAGCAAATAAGAGCTATAATAAGCTTTAGAGCGGGATTTTTCTGTAACAGTAGCAATTTTCAGGAAAATACATTCTTTGAAGATTTTCGCTAAAATTTTGCTAGATCATAGAGGGTCATTTCATTATTAAAAAAGGTAATTTTAAATGAAATCACCCTCTTATTATATGAGGTTTTTGGTAGTTCAGTAAACTCTCCATCTTTCTCTAAAAAGTAAATCCAAATGTTGAATTGATAACACAAGACTGAATAGACTATAGGACATTTGCATGTAGTGGTCTTGTAATCCAATACTAGCCAAATAATAGCAATATACCAACAATATGGGCGCAAAGTTACGGTTTGAATACGATCACTTTGAAGACATCTTGTCTATCAACACTCTACCCCCATACCCCGAACAAGAACCCGCAGAAATTGACTATGGTGTGATTGCTCGTCTTAACCCTACGACTGGAGAAATTGAGAACCTGGAAATTCTATTTTTTTCTAAAAGGTTATCAGAAAAAACACCATTTGAACTACCATTAAAAGCGAATTTTGACTTTGCTTTTAATAAGTAAGGTATTGACAGAATTCAGCAGTCAGAACTCAGAATTCAGCATGAATTTGGTAGGACTGTATTGCCCCCACACGCATTTCCATTGATTCTGAATCCTGAATTCTGGCTTCTGAATTCTTCTGTTACCTATTAGTCCGCTCTTTTAATTCTGTTAATTTCTTTTTGTAACTCCTCAATTTGATCACGTAACTTATTTACTTCTTCATCTTGGGGAGTTTCTACTGCCACATCAACGGCTCCGGCGGCAGGCGATCGCTGATAATTTCCTCTTTTAATCTGCTGATATTCGTCTGAGGCAGCCCATTGTTGTAAATATCGCAATCGTTCTACGGGGAAAGGATGACTGAGCATCGTACCTTGACCACCGTTATAAATCAAGAATTTGTAAATTTGATTGAGTCCGTCTTCGTCAAGTGCGTGATAATTTTCCGACTGACGGATAAACTCTTGTAAACTGCATTCATTGGCATATTTTATACTACCACCAGAGACTTTCATCATTGATGACAAAACTGGGTTTAATTCATCCAAAACCAATAAAGCGGCCCGATCTGAGGATAACTCGGCTTTACGCCGCCACTCATAAAAGGCATAAATTAACCCTTGGCTAACAAAATTACCTATACCAAAAGTTAACTCACCAATCATAGAGGCAGCACTCATCACCCACATGGCCATTTGAATTAGAATAGTATGACCACATTTAATATGCCCGAGTTCATGAGCTAGTACGGCCCTGATCTCGTCTTCGTTCAGTAACTCCAATATACCTGTATTGAGGACTATATAAGGATGGTCTTGCCCTAAAGCATAGCTATTTGCTAAGGGATTTTGTGTTAAATAGAGTTCTGGTTCAGGATAGATATCCAAATCGCGGACACATTCTCGAAAAATTTGGTAAATAGTAGAATATTGGCGTGGTCCAATTTGGATGGTGTTACCCATTAAATAAACTAACTGAGGGCGTTCCGCGAAAAATTCTACAAATTTACGAGCAGCAAAATCAAACCCCGGTAAACTGCGTAAAGCTTGCTCAGCTTGACGATCCAAGGGATGCCTGAAAGCTTCACTGGAAATTCCTGTATAGGTTGGCATAAATTTAAAGTAACTGATAGTTGGTCAGTGGATAAAGTAACGTATTCGTGTAGACCTCTTCCAAGTGGCTCTCCACTTGGTGGACAGTCTTTACCGAGACTAATTGTGTAAGTGGACACCGAAAATGGATTTGTCCACAATAACTTGGTCTGTTGGAGACCTAACACCCCCCTGTCTATAGTAGATAGAATGCAAGTCTAACAACTAAGTACGGAAAATTGTGGCGACAAAGGACAAACTCTAAAATAGAGGGGCTATCGCAAATAAAAATTACTTTGTATGGGATTAAAAGCGTGTGATTGAGGCAGAAGTTCATTTGTCACTACATAACTTCCTGCGATCGCAGGAAGGTTTCCCGTGCTGGCCCCATCATTTGACAATGGCAAGGCTAGTAGCTCGTGCCTTGCGTTTGGGACGCAGTGCTTTAATTCAAGTAGGGGCAGTTTGTGGCTATCAGGGGCGTTATCGTACCAGCTTTGTAGCATCAGCGTTGATGTGGCATGGTCCTGTAATTGTTGTCGCTTCAGTAGCTGTGCAGCAACGCCTTACGAAAGTCGAAATTCCTCGTCTGCAGCAGTGGTTGCAAGTTAATAAACCGATTAGAACAGGCGATTTTTGGCCAGGTGATGACTTCAAGGGAATTCTCTTAGTTTCTCCTGAAGCTTGGTTAAAAGCCCAGCTATCTTCACAAGATCATTTTCCAGAGGGTATCCCAACAATTATTGATGGTGTTGACGATCTAGAAGATTGGGTGCGTCATCAGCTGAGTGTGAGTTTGGACGCACATGATTGGGATCAACTTATGCTTGCTTGCCCTCAAAATGCTGAAGCAATTCGCTCAGCACGAGTGCAACTTACGCGAGAACTATTCCAGCATCCCCCTAATCCTTACGAATGCTATCTTATTTCTCCGTCAGAAGAAGAGATTTTACTTCGGCTTTATTCAGTGCTAGATCTTCCCAATCTACCCGAGGTTTGGAAACAATTTTGGCACCTATTTCAACATAGGAACGAAAATCTCTCACTTTCTAGCAAATTTTCTTCTTCAACCGCCCCTCCACTTTTATGGGCTACTATTGCCCGTCGTCAAGGTTTATTTTCTTTGCACTGTGCCCCAGTTGAATTAGCGAAAATACTATCGCCGATCTGGAAACGGCAACCTGTTGTGTTAGTTGGCAGCGCAGTAGAATCAGAAGCTGAAGCTCCCATATTCCGTCAGAATTTGGGTTTGGAGGAGTTAACTGCTATCAAGTTTGCGCCTGATAGTCAAAGGTCAGTAATTCAACTGTACATACCATATAAATTACCTCTACCAAATACACCAGAATTTCAAGGAGCGTTTATTCACAAAGTTCGCACACTGTTGTGCTTAAGTGCTACATCGTCGGGATTGACAGTAGTCCTGGTAGGAGATGTGCCTTTGAAGTCCCAGGTGGGGGCAATTCTAGCCTCTGAGTTTGGTTCACGAGTGCAGGTAGAAAAAACTTGTTTGGATGACAATGGTATTTTGGTCAGTGGTTGGGAATTTTGGCGAGAGCATCAAGCAGTCTTGCCTGCTCCACAGCTGTTAATTATCGCTACTTTACCACTGCCATCATTGGAGCACCCTTTAGTGGCTGCTAGGGTAGCTCATTATAAGAGATCGCACCAAGATTGGTTCCGTTTGTACTTGTTCCCAGTTGCTTTAAATGAACTTCAAAGGGCGATCGCGCCAGTGCGAGAAAATAAAGGTCTCGTTGCTTTACTTGATAGCCGTGTGGTTGTGCGTAGCTACGGTGCCCAAGTTCTAAATGCTCTGAGTCCTTTCTCACGTATTGATTATCTTGATCCCACTCTGTTTTCTATTGAAAACAAGGAAAATTCTGATTAGATTCTTGATTTAAGAAGGGAGCAGGGAACTCTTAGCAGGGAGCAGAGAAAAATGGCTTTTAGACTTCTGAAGTACATATTCTCTATTGCTCAATGACCATTAATAACTTTTTCTTAATTATTTCTTTATATGATTACAAATTATTAATTAATCAGATTTCCTAGCGTTTATTCCCGAGCAAGCGGTATCATCAGCCATATTGGGGTTAGTAGATAACGGTGTTACTCCTACGATTAAGTAGGAAGGTAGCCTTTATCTGACACCAAATCCCATTGACAAATTTGATTTTAAAGATTATGGGCGAAGCAAAGCGTCGTAAAGCCGCACTAGGAGAAAAATACGGTCAAGAAGAAAGGATCATGCCTTGGGTTCCAGTTACCAAAACCCAAGCAGAACAATTTGTGAAATGGTCAACTCGCGGTGCCTGGATAGGCATTGGCGCTATGATTGCACTGTGGGTAACAGTTCGTTTTATTGGGCCAGCTTTTGGGTGGTGGCAAGTTGTCTAAGATATACCATTAGGCTCTGTAGGGGAGTACACCAGTTCTCTCCTACAAGATACCCTTCAAAAGAAAGAATTAGGCTTGTCTTTTCCTAAAGTTTACTTTTTTCTTGGTATAGTTGAATACTTTTTGAAAATATTTCAAGGAAAATACTGCCTAAATGGCAACATAGTTTTCCTGACTTTCGTTATTATTTAATGATTACGTACAACAACGTAGGCTTGATATTTAGGATTGTTAATTAGGACAGTTCCCCCTGTCGGAAAACGGTAGGATCAGTAACTAGGCACCCAAACAAAATTGTAAGTTGCAACCACAACGTGGGGATCGACTACAAAGTGCTGGACTGAAGTCCAGCGGTCTGTGAAACTTGCGGATTAGCTCTATCGTTAAATAAGCGAAAAATAACGTAATGAAGCGTCTGGGTAACCAGAGTATAGGGATTTGACTGTAAATTCTCAATAAAGAGTCAATATGTATCTTTTCGATGCTTGACTTCTAGCCAATATGCGTTACTCTTAAATCGGATCGTTTGCCAGTAGCACCTACCCTGACAGAACTATGTAAAGATAATGCAAAGTTTAATTATTCTGTCTGATATTCTTAATCTGGAAATTGAATACTTTGATACGACAACCAAAATGTTTTTGGGATAACGTAAACAAGGTAGATCTAAATAAAAAACTCTATGTATGTCTGGGAATTGTAATGAATAGCATACAATACGAGTGGAAGCGAAAACCTAAAAAAATTATAAAACCGACTCAAATGACTGTGGTGTCTGGAGGAATAACGTGTTTCTAAGATTAGCACAACAACATAGACAGTTCGTCCAAGACTTGGTAATGAATCTCCAAGCCTTAGCGATTGTCTTAGAACGACGCGGATATCCAGCGTCCTGCTATACCTGTGGTGACCAGATGAACAGTGCTTCATTTATGGTTAGCCTCGGAGAAAACCATCTGATTCGCTTTCTAGTATCCGACTACGGGATCACGTGGACGGAGATGCGAGATGACCGAGAATTAATGAAGTTAGAGGGTGCTGAAGCTGTCAATCAATTACAGGAACTTGCCAATATGATTAAGCACCCTGTGCCAAGCTTTACAGGTAATAAAACTCTTGCTAAGCGAGCTTAAGGACTTTTATTTTTTAGTCAATGGTGCGAATTTTTGATCAAAAGTTCACTTAGCGACTTAGTTGGGAAGCATGGGTGGGTACTTCATACTTAATTCATTTCCAGTTAAAATGGATAATGCCACAATAGCGAAGGTGACTGAGGTTACCTCCCAGTGCTGTAGTATTAACTATGTCTGAAGAGCAACAAAATCAACCACAACTTCCTCCCACTGACGCCATTGACAGTCCGTCAACTCAGTTATTAGAAAATTGGTATAAGTATCCTGTAAGAGTACAACCTCATCATACAGATTATGCGGGCATTGTATGGCATGGATCATATATTGCTTGGATGGAAGAAGCTCGGGTGGAATGCCTCCGCTCAATAGGCATTCAATTTGCCGATTTAGTAGCTTTGGGCTGTGATTTGCCAGTTGTAGATTTGTCTGTACGCTATCATCGCTCACTTCATTTAGGTCTACCAGCAGTCGTAAAAGCCCGTATGGCTGAGGTAAGTGGTGTTCGGATAAAATGGGACTATATTATTGAATCGCCAGATAGTCAAGAATTATATGTGACTGCTAAAGTAACGCTAGTGGCGCTGGATCGTGAGAAAGGTAAAATAATGCGCCAGCTGCCTGCAAGCGTTCAAGATGTATTATCTCGACTTTCAACGGGAGTTAGGGGATAGGGCATAGCCCATAGGGAGCAGGGACGTTAGAAGCATGTTAACCCATCAGTTTTTCTAACCCTGAATACTAGCCCCTATCCCCCAGCAGCTAACACCTAACCCCTAAAGATTCTCTAGCTTGTAAAACTTCTTGTCTCGCCCACTGATCTGCTGCCAGGATATCGTCTAAAGAAGGATTTGGACGATTATCATTTTGGTGGCGATCGCACACCCGTTCGATACACCGAGGTATATCTAAAAACCTAATTTTTTCTGCCAAAAACAAAGCCACTGCTTCTTCATTTGCAGCATTTAACACAGCTGGCATTGAACCACCAGATTTACCGACAGCATAAGCCAGTTTCATGCAAGGATATTTATTGTGATCCGGTTCGCGGAAAGTTAAATTTCCGGCTTTAACCAAATCTAGTTGTTCCCAATCAGTAAAAATGCGATCTGGCCAAGATAAAGCATAAAGTAAAGGTAAACGCATATCAGGCCAACCTAGTTGAGCTAAAACTGAAGTATCTTGCAGCTCAATCAGCGAGTGAATAATGCTTTGAGGGTGAATAACAATTTCGATTTTTTCATAATCTAAACCAAAAAGGAAGTGAGCCTCAATCACTTCTAACCCCTTATTCATTAAGGTGGCAGAATCTATGGTGATTTTACGCCCCATAGACCAATTCGGATGTTTCAGAGCATCGGCAACAGTTGCCTGTGCTAACTTTTCTGGTTCCCAATCCCGAAAAGCACCACCAGAAGCAGTGAGTAAAATTCGGCGCAAACCGTTTTTCGGTACTCCTTGAAGGCACTGAAATATAGCAGAATGCTCTGAATCAGCTGGTAGTAATTTGACTCCATGTTTTTCCACTAATGGTAAAACAACTGGTCCCCCAGCAATTAAAGTTTCTTTGTTTGCTAAAGCAATATCTTTACCAGCTTCTATCGCGGCAATGGTAGGTAGTAACCCAGCACAACCAACAATACCCGTGACAACAGTTTCAGCGTCCCCGTAGCGAGCAACTTCGATCACTCCTGCTTCTCCAGCTAGTAGAATTGGTTGGGGATCAAGATCTTGTATTGCTTCTTTTAGTGCTGAAAACTTCTCTTTTGAGCAAATTGCTGCTATTTCCGGTCGAAATTGCCGAATTTGAGAGGCTAACATTTCTACATTATTCCCAGCAGCCAACCCCACAATGCGAAACTGATCGGGATACTGAGTGACAATGTCTAAAGTTTGAGTACCTATAGAGCCAGTAGAACCAAGAAGAGTAATTGCTTTCACAATGATTTATATAGTTAACTCCAAATTAACTATAAAATCTGGCGGGTAACTCTTAGTACTTTTTTATAGAAAAAATCCAGAAAACCTTTAAGTAGGTTGGGTAGAACGGAGTGAAACCCAACAATTCAATTAAATAAATGTTGGGTTTCGTTCCTCAAATGCCAGATTCCTACGGAGGGAGACCCTCCTGCAGAACTGGCTCCCCAACCTACTGGCTTTTTTGTATGAAAAATCTAGAAAACCATTAAGAGTTCCTAAATCTTTGCCAGTTCTTTACGCAAATTCAACCAACGAGTCATAGCTTGAGGTTGAGAAGTCACTTTTTTTTGTAGTAGAACGACACCACCTTGGACATCAACAAGTCCGTACCTTTTTTCGTTTAAAAGCTGGTCAATAAAAATCAAAAAATCTCGCAGCTGCTGTCGTTGGTGTTTAAAAGCAGGTTGGTATTGTTGTATAATCCATAGATCTGCAAAAGCGTAATCAACATCAATAATCTGTTTTGAATCAGTTTGTAATTGTAAAGCTGGCAAACGAATGATCTCACGTCTCGTTGCAAGATGGGGAAGTAAATCAGTGGTTGCAGAAACACTAGCATCTCCAGGAATAAAATTCATGAGTGAGCGAATATGTCCTACATGTTCCCACTGTCGAGTTAAAGAAATATAAACCCAAGGATGAATTGAGTCGGGAATTAAAAAATAAAAAGCTCTATTTGGACTAGAAGTTATTGTAATTACAAGTGAAAGAGCAATAAATCTTATCCACCAGCGACGAAAGCGCGGCTTAAATCTTTCTTGATGCTCAGACCACCACAAAATTGCACCATAAAATAACCCAGGTACCACAGTCAATGCATAGCGAACACTTATGGCAAGAGCAAGTACCCTATTTTGAATCAACAATACCAGTAATGGAGGACCTGTAATTATCCACGCGGAAGGAGAAATTGCAGGGATAAATGCTAAAGGTAACCACTGACCTAAAAGGTATTTCACCCGTCGATCAAAGGGAAGAAACAAGCTTTTAAAGAGTTCTTGAGGGTTTGTTAAGATAGCCCATAAAAGTTCTAGAGTACTAGGACTATTTTTCCCAGTCATGAACTGACCAAAATATTCACTCAAATAGAGTCGAGAGTTATCATTAGAAAACAAAGGCATAACAATATTAGTTACTGCTATGACGTATCCAAAGCTGACCCCACATAAAGCTAAACCCAAGCCTAGAGAGCGACGAATAAAAGTTAGATAAAGACCAATACCAAAAAGAATAATTCCTGTATCTTCTCGAATTCCTAACGTTAAAATTACGAATAACCAAAAAAGACCCCATCGGCGCTTTTCTAAAGCCAGTAATAAAGAGAAGACAAATAAAGGAATTTGACAATGTTCATAAAAATTAGCAAAAGTAGGAGAAATGACTGCATAACCACCGTAAAAACTGGCAGAGATCAAAACAGCAATTTTAGGAGGAAGATAATGACGAGCTAAAGCGTAGAGAACTAATCCAGCAGCAGTCATTAAAGCAACTTGTAAAACAACAAGAGTTACACCAGTCGGAAATAAAGCATATAGAGGCATCCACAGTAAAAAATCAATAACAAAATGCTGCCCCAAATGGCAATAAAAAACTGTATGTATTTGATTATCTTTAATAAAAGTGCTTGATTGCCCAGATGAGAGAGAACCTTGAAAAAAATGCCCGTGTATAGTATTCCAAAAAAGTTGGTCAAAAAGGGCTTGGTCATAAGATGCGAAAAAAGTATAGAAGCGATGAAGAGAAAAAACTAACATGAACACAAAAAAAATCGTTGCACATGTTAGTGTTATCTGAAGGCCTTTTCTATTGTTTAAAGTGTAAAATTTTTTGGACAACATAATTAAAAGCGAACAGGAAACAGGCAATAGCCCAACGGCACATAACAAATGTTTAAATTTATAATTTGGGAGTGCAAGATGCTTGCACTAACCTTCAAAAACTGGGATGCTACCCTCACGTTGATACAAATTGATACGAACTATCTCACACTTTCTGTAGTAAAGCAATATACTCAAATTTATTTTTGTATCCCAAATGCATCTGGGCTAACTTGTCGGATGAAAAATCTCAACTAGCTTCCTTATTCCCTTTTCCTTGCTCTAGCAAGTCTTCAACTGGTGGAGAAAAAAGAGGATGAGAGTAAATAGCATCCTCTAGCTCTTCTATAAAATTATTAATTTCCTGCCGTGTATTTCCTCGTTGGTTCCACCGTTTTTGGTTAGATGCGCCTAAGCTTTTAGACTCTAGAATTAAACTACAAATCTCATGTACAGAATCGTCGTTAAGAACTTTGGGGTTGTAAGTAACTGCCTCTTTTGTAACGACAAATAAATCCATATCTTCTTTGTTAAGCCATTCAAGCAGCCTGATTACCGCTGGATTGCTAGGTGAAAGAGGTTTGTATTTGTTAGCAATCCCCTCTTGTTTCTGCAACTCCAAAGCTTGTTGTCGTCGTAACTCCATCGCTTGAGCATTGGCTTTTCTTACCTCCGCCTTGTCGTAGTCTTGCACTAATGTTTCTACTTGTCTAACAGCGTCCAGGTAATCCTCTCTAGTAATTAGAATTTTGAGGTAGTAATCATTTTTTACAGATTGGTATTTTGGATCTAGAGAATTAAGAATCTCTTCTAACTGCGGTTTAGCATTTAACTGAGATTGTTTTCGGGCGAGTTCTTTTGCCCTGTCTTTGTCAGCAAAAAGCTTTATATCTTGCAAAGTTTCCGGCATAGCTTTCAGGAAACCTAAAACCCCTACCATAGATAGTATAGGGTACTGGCCATATTTGTTACTTCCCCACCGAGTAATGGGTAAAACGCCTTCAGTCTCTTGCAATCGTCTTCTGTGACTTCTAGAAATTGAGAAAATTGCTTCAAATAAAGCTATCGACATTTCTATTTCAGGTAGAATTTCTTCCTTTAGCCATTTACGAACTTTGGTTTTAGCTAATTTCTTAACTAAGCCTAACATTTGCCCTTTCTCTAAAGATCTAGGAATTTCACTGTCAACAGATTTTAGAAATTTAAACAAAGGCTCTTTATTAATTTTTTCTATTAAAGCATCAGCATATTGGGCTAAATCAGCACTACCATACTGCCAGTAATAGCAACTAAGAACATAATTAATTTCGCTATCATATCGAGCCGAAGTCACCGTTTTTGTACGAGACTGAGCATCTTTGAGAATGAAAGCAATTTCTTTGTTAGTTATTTTTCCCATAATTTTGATAAATCGTAAGGGGTTTATTAAATAGAATTCAGGAGTCAGGAGTCAGGAGTCAGGAGGAGCCAATAAGAGCAGGCTTTGTACTGAGCTTGTCGAAGTGAGGGTTTCCCTTTGTAGGAATGTGGCGTTCAGAATTCACCATGAATAGGTCATTTTAATATGCGTGCTAAATCTTTTCGTATTGGAGATGCTGCATGCAGGAATAATTTAGCAAGTACACAATTTGTGATACGTTTGAATCCTGCATGATCTTATTCTGACTCCTGACTCCTGACTCCTGAATTCTGACTTCTGAATTCTGAATTCTGACTCCTGACTCCTGAATTCTCTAGTAACATTTTATGGACAAAGACTTTTACTTACAGTATGCCTCTATAGAAGATAAGCATTGGTGGTTTGTTGGTCGTCGCTTAATTTTAGATCAAGTGATTCGTAAGCTGCGGCTGTCGAAAAACTCAAAAATTCTAGAAGCTGGCTGTGGCACAGGTGGTAACTTGAGAATGCTAGCCCGTCATGGCAACCTTGATGCTATGGAGTTAGAGGCAATGGCTTGTAAGCTTGCAAATGAACGGCAAGTTGTTCAAGTGCAGTTAGGCAGCCTACCTGATAACATTCCTTTTACTGATAAATATGACCTGATTTTAATGCTAGATGTTTTAGAGCATCTTGATGACGATGCCCAAGCACTGCGGACATTACATTCAAGATTAAAGCCAGGAGGTTGGCTATTAATCACTGTTCCTGCTTATCAGTTTTTGTGGAGTGAACATGATGACATTAACCACCACAAACGTCGCTATGTGTTGAAAGGACTGAAGCAGGTTGTAAGCCAAGCTGGGTATAGCATACGTTATAGCAGCTACTTTAACAGTTTTCTGTTTCCCATCGTTGCTGGAGTACGCATCATCAAAAAATTGATACGGAGCAATACCAATTCTGGGAATAGCAATGATTTACTTTTACCACCGAAACCTATCAATCAGTTTTTGAGTCTCTTGTTTGCTAGCGAACGTCACTTAATGGATCGGTTTAGCCTGCCATTTGGTGTATCGGTTTTGCTTTTAGCACAAAAAAATACACAAACTTATGAAACTTGACACTAAAAAGCATATTACTATTTAGAGTCAGGAGTGTGAGATTAATAAAAATAAAAGCTGTGACCGAGCAAATCTACTCTATAGTTATACCGATTTATAACGAAGAAGATAGCATTCCAGAAATGTATCGTCGGCTCACCAACGTAATGGCACAACTAGACGGCGAGACGGAATTAATTTTGGTTGACGATGGAAGTCGCGATCGCTCTTTAGAGATGATTCGGGAACTCCACAGTCGCGATCGCCGGGTGTGTTACCTGAGTTTTGCGCGTAATTTTGGTCATCAAACTGCAGTAACGGCTGGTTTGAACTTTACTAGTGGCAAAGCCGTCATTGTGATGGATGCTGATTTGCAAGATCCCCCTGAACTAATCTTAGAAATGCTTGAAAAATGGCGGCAAGGCTATCAAGTTATTTATGCTCAGCGATTAGTGCGCAAAAAAGAAACTTGGCTCAAACGCTTAACAGCCTACGTTTTCTATCGGATTCTCAGACGGCTAGCTGATGTAGATATCCCACCTGATACAGGTGATTTCTGCTTGATGGATAGGCAAGTTGTCGATATCCTGAATGCAATGCCAGAACGCAACCGTTACATTCGCGGTTTACGTGCTTGGATAGGTTTCCGACAAACAGCAATACCTTTTGAAAGAGACTCCCGCTTTGCTGGGAAAGAAAAATATACCTTCGCTAAATCTTGGGCTCTAGCTGTTAACGGAATCATTTCTTTATCCAAAGTCCCGCTGAGGGTTGCGACTTATTTAGGAATGCTCTCAGCAGGTTTAGCATTGTTAATGATATTTCTAGAACTCTATTGGCGCTTATTTGATGCCAGTTCCCCATTAGTTGGCTACACACTAATTACAATAGCGTTGTTTTTTTTAGGTTCCGTTCAATTATTTTGTATTGGGATTTTAGGCGAATATATTGGTCAGATATACGAAGAGGTAAAGGGGCGTCCTATTTACACTCTCAAAGAAATTGGAGGGATAAACCGAGCAGCAACAAAATCGACTGAAATGTCTAATCATCATCAAAAAAATAAATAGTAGGATAATTCTGTGACTCTGCAAGAATTTTTTTTACTCTTAATGTCAGTTTTAGCTAGTACATCGGGGCAGTTCTTCTTAAAATCAGGTGCAGTTAAGTTAGGCAAAGTCAATTTATCAAATGCTCTTAACCAAATTCTTAGCATTATAGCAACGCCTGAACTTTTAATAGGTCTAGCTTGCTACGCTATGGGTGCTGTTACTTATATCCTCTTGCTAACTAGAGTAAACTTGAGCATTGCAGCGCCGTCATCATCATTAGTTTATATTTTCTCAGTTTTGTTGGGCTATTTCTTTTTTAGAGAATCTATTACTCTCGTTCGTTTATTAGGTTTGAGCTTTATTGTTAGTGGAATTATATTAGTTATCTGGCGAAAATAGAATTCTTGTTATTTGTTATTCGGTAATAGTTATTTTTGAATTTTTAACGAAAAGTAAAAGACCTAATCCATAACCAAAAACTGTTAATTATGATGCATAATATATCTAAAAAGTTCGCTATCAATAATTCTCAATCTATAAATATTGCTTTTCCGATAGCAATGTGGCTATCTAGCAGACTAGCGATCGCCATCTTTATATTATTGATTGCTCCTGTATTTCCAGTTCCACCTGATAGTCCTCCTGCTACATTTAGCTGGAAAGCTTTTTCAGCATGGGACAGTATTTGGTATCAAAAAATAGCAACTGTTGGTTACGACTACGCACTTGATAATAAACAGCATTCTATAGCATTTTTCCCATTATTTCCTTTAATCATTCGCCTACTTATGACCTTCGGCTTCCCTTTTGAAGTTGCAGGTGTACTAGTATGCAATTTAACATTTTTAGGTGCGTTGATACTGTTATATTTTTGGGTAGCAGAGCATCATGGTAAAAATGCTGCTATGTGGTCAACTGCTGCTTTAGCGTGGTGTCCTTATTCACTTTACGGAACAGTCATTTACACAGAAGGACTGTTTCTATTATGTAGCACGGCAGCTTTACGCGCTTTTGATAAAAAGCAGCATCTCTGGACAGCATTCTGGGGAGCCTTAGCGACAGCAACACGAGTCAGTGGAGCTATGCTTATACCAAGTTTTTTATTTGTTGCTTGGAAAGAGCGCAGAGGAATAAAAGCCTACCTTGCTAGTTTAGCTGCTGGTACTGGTCTATTTTTGTTCAGTTTGTATTGCCAGATTAAATTTGGCGATGCTTTGGCTTTCTTTCATGCTCAAAAAGCATGGCGTCCTTCATTCGGCTTTGCACAGGATGGTTGGTGGGACATGTTCATGCAAATTGTAGTTGGTGAAACATATGATGACGGTTCTATTGAAAATATTTGGCATCCACTGCTGTTTGCAATGATTATTTGTTGTGGTTTTTTATTATGGCGTTTTCGTTTGCAGCTTGGTTTTGCCAAAATGCGCTACGGATTTTCCCTTTTATGGATGTTGCTCTGGTTTTTAACATACCAGCCTTTACCAGACGATCCATTCTCTGGCGATCCATTAGTTAAACTCACACTCATCTTTGGTGGACTCGTTTTGTTATGGTTCTCGCGTAGTCAACTTCCTCTTGTTGCAGTTGTATATGGATTTTGCTGTTTTGGCTTAATTTTTAATACAGGACTTACTGCTTCTGTTGAACGCTATGCATATGGTATTGTGTCGCTATCGTTTGCGTTTGGGCTGTTACTTGCCCGTTATCCACGATGGGGATACCCAGTTATCGTCTTTTTTGCTTTTCCACTCTTAAATTTAAGTGTGCGATTTGCTCACAAACTCTGGGTAGCTTGAGACAGTTATCAGTTATCAGTTATCAGTCAAGAATAATCTGTTTCTCTTTGGGTTTAAGCCCTTCTGCTCCCCTGCCCTCTGCTCCCTCCTAATAAAATGGAAAAAAAACTGATTATTCCGGGTGCTGTTGGTTGGCTCATTGGCATTAGTGCTTTAATTTTATTTGCTTCCAGCAGCGTACGACACCTTCTTTTTCAATCAACTGCTTGGGATTTAGGTATTTTTGATCAGGCTGTTTATTTAATCAGTCAAGGAGAGAAACCTGTGTCTTCTTTCCTTGGGTTTCATATTCTTGGTGATCATGCGGCTTTGGTGTTCTACCCCTTGGCTGTACTGTACAAAATTTTTCCGAGTGTCTATTGGTTATTTGCTGTACAAGCATTTGCTTTGGCAATAGGAAGTTTACCAATTTGGTATTTAGCAAGATTAGCAGGATTGAGTAATAACCTTGGAGTTGCGATCGCAACAGCATATTTACTATATCCACTCATATTTAATATCAATTTGTTTGACTTTCACCCAGATGTCATCGCACTGCCAGCGCTATTGGCGGCGGTGTTAGCAGCTAAAACAAAACAAATTTGGTGGTTTTGTGCAAGTCTGGTGTTAGTTTTTCTATGTAAAGAGGTATTATCTTTAACAGTGATCGCGCTAGGTGTTTGGCTACTGGTATTTGAGAAACGGCGTTTGTACGGTGCGATCGCAATTATCACAGGGATCATATGGTTTATGATTACCACCAAAGGAATCATCCCTTACTTTGGTGGTACAGCAGCATCAGTGGAACGTCATATTAGTCGATACAGCTATCTCGGACATTCATTTCCAGAAATCTTTCAAAATTTGCTCTTCCACCCAGAACTTATCTTCAACAAAGTTTTTTCTGTTGATAACTTGTTCTATCTGGTTTTACTTTTAGCGCCTGTTATCTGGGGATTTTCGCTTTCAGGAATAACGCCTTTGATTGGCGCTGTGCCGACTTTAGCGCTCAACCTTTTAGCTGATGATCCACTGCAAAAAGATTTAATTCATCAATACTCTTTACCTGCCATACCATTTTTATTTTTGATTGTGATTCAAAGCCTTGCTGTTGGCAAAGGATGGTTAAAACACAAACGTAACATCATATTATGGGCATTAGTAGCATTTTTGGCACTGGCAAAGTTTGGTTATTTTTGGTCTAGATATTTAATACCTATAGATACTTGGCAAGCGACACGAGACGCGATCGCCCAAGTCCAAAAAAAAGGTAGTGTCTACACCACGGCAGAAATTTCTCCACACTTATCACAGCGAAAGTTTATTAACTTGACAGATGCCCACTCTCCACCCATTGATTTAAATACCTTTGATTACGTCTTACTCAACGTCCGTCATCCTGGCTGGGCAAGTAGTCAAGAGTTTGCTACTAGCTTGGTAAATCAATTAAAAAATCAGCAATCCTTTAAGCCAAGTTATCAACGGGATGATGTGTATTTATTTGTAAAAAAATAGTCAAGGAAATGACCAGAAAAAGAGTTATCATTACATGTATTTTACCTTTAATTATATGCAGTGCCTTTATTCTTTGTGCGGCTTTCGGTATGTTCATGTATCCCGAAGCTTTTCATAAGTTTTTTTCTGAATCAAAATTACTTCACGAAATTCCTTCACAGCGTTCTCGTAGTTACTACTGGGATGTAGAGCTATACGCTTATAAAGCCCTGAATCCTAGTTGTGATGCTTTCTATCCTCTTTGGCCTTTTATCATTCGTAACTTGTTTCATCCTCAAAGTATAGAACAGGCTGCACACTATTTTTCAATAGTAGCAACATCTCTATTCTTTATTTCAAATTGGTTGCTTTTTTTTGTTTTTCAAACAGGATTAGAACGCGTCAAATTAGCTTTTTTATTAATGATTGCCTATACTGTGAATCCTATGGCAATCTTTAGAGTTATAGGTTATACAGAAAGCTTATTTGCAACCCTGAGTACTCTTTTTATTTGGATTTGCCTTCCTCAATTAAAGCTCAAAGAATATATAAAAATTATTTTTATTTCTATTCTCGCTTTTTTAATGGCTTTAACTCGCCCAGTATTGATACAGATATTATTTTCAAGCATAGCTGCCTTATGTACAATCTTTTGTTTTGAGATACTAAAACGAAAAGAATTTAATTTTAAAAAATTTCAAAAATATATACATGAAATTAAGATGACTCTCACAATATGGATATCATCCCTATTGGGATACTCTATATACGGAAATTTTTGTTTAAAAACTAGGGGAAATTTTTTTGCTCCTTTTCTAGAACAACAAATTTGGGGTAAAAAGTTAGGGCTTCATCTAGAATTGTTATTTTTTCCCAAGTCATTATTATTTGATATTTTGGGACTTTATTTTGCTTTGATACTTTTAGCTATTGCATTTATTTTTGTTTACTGTAAAACGATTCAAGCAGAACCCTATATATACAAGCCTGAATCATTTTTATGGAATATATTATTTGTATATCCACCTTTATTGGTTATTTTATACAGTTTTAATTATTTTAGATTCAAAAAAAATAAAGTAAATAAACTGGCAATTTTAGATTACACTTACAGTTTATCTAAAAACTATATTTTTTGGTTTTGCCTTTACTTTGCTGCTATTCATTCAATTATCGTATTCTTTACACAAGATCGTCTATTTAGTCTAGCTAGATTTGTATTTGCATTACCTTTCTTTTTTATGGCACTTGGATATATATATCGGTGTATTCCAGGTAAAACAAAATATAGTACTCTAATCTGGTTTACTTTAATTTCTGCTATTTTTCTAGTTCAACAATGGGTTAATTATGGTCAAAATAAATGGCTTGGTTAAAAGAAAGGTAAATTTCAGTACCGTCAGTTTAATGGTAGCTGGAAGTAGTTTAATTTTATTCATCTGTAGTAGCGTAAGGCACTTTCTTTTTCAATCAACTGCTTTAGATTTAGCAATTTTTGACCAAGCTGTTTATTTAATAAGTATTGGAGAGCAACCAATTTCATCTATTATTGATTTCCACATTCTTGGTGATCATGCAGCTTGGATTTTATATCCATTAGCGGCATTATACAAAATATACCCAAGTGTATATTGGTTGTTGGCTGTCCAATCAGTGGCTTTGGCGATCGCGGCTTTACCAATTTGGCTGTTAGCACGACAAGCAGAATTAAAAGATAACCAAGCATTTATAATTACCTCAGCTTACCTGTTGTATCCACTGGTATTTAATATTAATTTGTTTGATTTCCATCCAGATGTTCTTGCAGTTCCAGCATTGTTAATGGCAGTATGGTCAGCTAGAGGAAAGCATATTTGGTGGTTTTGTTCAAGTATTCTCGTAGTCTTTGGATGTAAGGCGGTATTGTCTTTAAGTGTAGCGGCGATGGGAGTTTGGCTGCTGCTGTTTGAGAAGCGACGTTTGTATGGCGCGATCGCAATTCTTAGCGGGATCGCTTGGTTTGTGATTGCAACCAAAGGTATTATCCCTTATTTTGGTGGTGCTGCGGCATCGGTTGACCGTCATATTTACCGGTATAGCTATCTAGGACACTCGTTTCCTGAAATGGCGCAAAATTTACTTTTTCATCCACAAGTCTTTTTAGGCAAAGTATTTTCCTCAGCTAATATAGGATACTTGCTGTTACTAGTAACACCTGTAATTTGGGGGTTTTCGCTTTCTGGAATGGCACCCTTGATCGGTGCTGTGCCAATTTTAGTCATTAACCTTCTGGCTAACTATCAACCACAAAAAGATTTAATCCATCAGTATTCTCTAGCTGTTCTACCATTTTTATTTGTGGTTGTAATAAACAGTCAAGCTGCTAATCGAGGATGGGTAAAAAATAAACGCGTCATCGCTTTATGGTCTCTATTAGCTTTTTTAGCCTTGGCTAAGTATAGTTTTTTTTGGTCAAAGTATCTTTCATCTCTCGATACTTGGCAAGCCACTCGGGAAGCAATATCAAGAGTAGAAACTAAAGGCAATGTTCTAACTATAGATGAAATTGCTCCTCATTTATCAGAGCGGAAATTTATTAGGTTATTATCTCCTGAAGCTAGAAGTATTGATTTTACTATATTTGATTATATATTGCTCAACACCCGACATGCCTTTTCGCGAGAGCATAAAAAATTAGCTGCTAGCTACGTAAATCAACTAAAGAGTCATCCAAAGTTTAAATTAGGCTTTGAGCGTGATGATGTTTATTTCTTCAAAAGAACGCAATAAAAAATAGGTAATAACTAAATCATTATTGGTGCTTTAGGAACTTCGTCAATATTGCACTCTAATTTTGTAAAAAAAACTACAAAGATTTTTTTATATTAATTTATTAGGAGTTATTTAAATGAACCAATTCAAAAATATAAGTCGCTATGAGTTGTTTTTTCCTATCTCAATGTGGCTTGCCAGCAGAATATTTATATGTATAGCTATGTTGATAATTGCTCCTTTGTTTAAACCGGGCGCACAGGGGTGGCATGTTTTTTCTTGTTGGGATAGCACATTTTATGAAAGAATTACAACTTATGGTTATGATTACTTAATTAATCAAAAAGAACTTGTATTCATTGTATTTTTTCCCTTGCTCCCTTTATTAACTCGAGCATTAATGAATTTAGGCTTACCTTTTGAAGTTGCAGGGACATTGGTAAACAACCTTGCTTTTTTAGGAGCGGCGATCGTATTGTATGCTTGGATGAGTGACCGGCACGGTGTAGGTGTTGCACGATGGACAACATCTGTGTTATTATGGTCTCCCCTATCATTATTCGGAACAGTCATTTATGCAGAAGGGCTGTATCTTTTGTTTAGCACGGCTGCTTTGAGGGCTTTTGATAAAAAACAATATACTCTTACTGCTCTTTGGGGTGCTTTAGCCACTTCTAGTCGTCCCACAGGAATAGCGTTAATACCTGCTCTTTTTCTGGTGACTGCCATTGAACGTAGAGGTATAAAAGCTTACATCGCCAGTATAGCTGCTGGAAGTGGTCTTTTTCTATTTAGCCTTTATTGCCAAATCAAACTTGGGGATCCTCTAGCATTTTTAGATCAGCAGAAAGCTTGGCGTCCAAAACTTGGTTTCGACTGGGTGCATTGGTGGAAGATGCTTATGCAAATCGTAGTAGGTTCTACTAATTGGAAGTATGGCTACATTAGAGATTTTTTACATCCAGTGCTATTTGTAGTTATTATTACTAGCGGTTTTCTATTATGGCTCTTAAGTCAAAAATTGTCCACTAGAAACATTCAATATGGGTTCTTTGGGTTGGGATTATCTCTGTGGTTGTTAGCAGGCGATCCTTTGACTAACATTGTAATGATTTTTGGTGGTATATATTTATTATGGCTTGTACGTGATACAGTTAGCTCTATTACTGTTGTTTACGGTTTTTGCGGTATCACTATGTTACTTGCATCTGGGGGTACAATTTCCTTAAATCGTTTGGCTTATGGTATTGTATCGTTGTCAGTTGCATTAGGTTTAGTGCTTGCTCGTCATCGTCGTGCGGGATACGCAGTTATCTGCATATTCTCGATTATACTAGCAAGCTTTGCTGTGCGATTTGCTCAAGGTCAATGGGTAGCATAAGTTTATTCTTTGACTGAGAGAAACTATCTTGAGTTAATTTGCGTCTAGCTTTAAAAAAAGGGGGTAAAAGCAGTAAGCGGCTGTCTAAAAAATTAACATTTTCTTGTAGCTAAAATAACGAGAAGTAGTATAATATGCTGCTTTCATTAGGAAACTAAGTTTTAGCCACACTCAAGCATACTAAATGTTTATATTTTTATAGTTAACATAGTTGTTGCTCATTTCCACTATGAGAAGTGGCAATTGTATAAAGTCAGCCTATCTAAGCTTGGTTAAAATCTATATAATTTATTTGTCTATTTCCTGAAATTCTGTTAATCTATACTAAAATTTCAGGATTCTCAGAACCTAGTTAAGTATCTAATACCTAAAATATCTGTGCTATGACATACTGTCATAACCGTAAAATGGCGGTTTGACCTGTGAAGGAGATATGAAGTGGAAAATAATAAGTCGTTAATTTGGCCGCAAGGGATAATAATTGCGCTAACTGTTTTGTGTGGTGCTTTTGGCGTTGGCTTAATTTTACCTGTCAACCCAAAACTGTCTAAGGCACAGAGTGAACAATCTATAAATTCAAAGGATCTAACTGCTGGAACAGAGACTCAACAACGTGTTGAAAAATTTAAGGCGGCGATGCTGACAAGTTGGCAGCAAGAAGCAAAAGCTAAAGGTATTTCGTACGATGTTGCAACACATTATCTAGGAGAAACAATTGATGAAGCGCAACTCAGTCCAGGTAAAAAATTAATTGCTCTTACCTTTGATGATGGTCCTTGGCCTGAGTCTACAGCACAAATATTAGACATATTGAAAAAAAATAATATTAAAGCCACATTTTTCCAAATTGGGCAAAACTTAAAGATTTATCCAGATTTGGGTAAACGGGTTGTAGCTGAAGGACATGTTCTTGGTAATCATACTTGGCACCACTGGTACCATTATATGAACCCACAAGCAGCAGCTTTTGAAATAGAAAGCACAACGAATTTAATTTACCAGATTACGGGAGTTAAAACTAATTTGTTTCGACCACCTGGTGGAATCATGCGTAATGGAGTCGTTGATTATGCAAAAAGCAAAAAATACGCTATTATCATGTGGTCATCAGACTCCATAGATTACAGCCGTCCACCTGTGCCAAGGTTAATTCGTAATGTCATGAGAGAAGCAAAACCTGGTGGTATTGTGCTTATGCATGATGGTGGTGGTAATCGTGCCCATACAGTTGAAGCTTTGCCAGAAATTATTAATAATTTTCGCAAGCAGGGGTATAGTTTTGTAACTATTCCAGAACTTTTAGAACAGCAAGATAAAGATAAGAAGACAACACCACCTACTAAACCGTCTATTCAGGCTCAAACAAAAAATAGGAAGACAGCTAAAAAGCTAACTCAGAACCCAGATAAGAATATAACGCCAGCTAAAAACCAATAACCGAAAATTAGAGGTAACTATAATTAACTGGTATTCAATTGATCTGTTTAACTATTTGATTTTATCAATATCGATTGTTATTATCGGTGTGTGTAGTCTTTTTTCCTAGTTAGCCGGATTATAAAGTTATTTTACATACTTCTATTGAACGCATTATATAGAAGACTTCAATCATAAGTATTGAGTTAGTCCGTGTCTCTACAGACGCGGATTTTTGCTTAAAATTTAAACCAGGTTTTAGCTGAAATATCTCTTCCTTAGCTTGCCATATATCCTTTGAACTCTTAATTTAGCAATATGCATTCTTGTTAAGTTTTTAATATCAGAATTGTGATGTATTTTGTAATCAAAAAAATCATTTATCTCTTCTAGAAGAACTTTAAAACGACGAGTAATATTTGCGCTTCTATACTCTTCAAAAATTCCTGGAGATAAAGTGAGAGGTTCCCATGATTGAAGTGCATTTGTGATACGCCGAATATCGTATTCTTTTGAATATCCAGCAATTTTATAGCAATTAAATCCAGGATCTAAATAATCAGATAGTCCACCATTAACACTTGAAAAAACAAGACACCCACAAGCGAGGCTTTCCATTGGCTGTAGACCAAATCCTTCACTAACACCCTGTTGCATCCAATATTCAGCAGAGTCATAGAGGTAAATCTTAGTTCGATTAAATAGTCCAGCTAAATCTTCAATATAAGAATCAACAACAAATACATTACAAAGTTTTTGCAATGCAGGAATCAATTCTTGCATCAAATACTCAGAAGATTTCCGAGTTTGAACTAAAACATCAATATCTCGGAAAAGGTTCAGATTTTGGAAATTATCACCAATTTCATTGGGTAGGTAGTAAATGAGAGAATTTGGTGATTTTTGTCCCCAATACCCCATTGTATTTCGGCTAACAGTGATGATAGGAATTTTTGAAGAAAGTCTAAATTTATAGCCTGCACTGTGAGCATGATAAACGAGATTGTATTTTTCAAGCTTGGCTGCAAGCTGAGCTATATCAAATCCCCAACTCATTACAAAAATGAGATCATCTAAATTTTTTTGCTTGAGCAGATCATCTAAGAAAAGTTTACCATCCTCCCTTTGACGATAAGTCACAATATCAGCGCTACAAATCCTCTTAGCAAGCTCAATTGTCTTTAACTCTGCCCAAAGACCACCACAAGCAAATTTACCATCTGTGCCAGGAAGTAAAAAGTAAAGTTTTCTCATTGAGGAAGAACTCGGAATACAAGAACAGACAAGATTAAATTAGATAAAATAGTAGTGTATTTGCTATAGTTTATATCCCATAAAACTATGACTGAACTTCTTCAACGAGTTATCGAAGAAATCCAGAAACTTCCCGCAGATCAGCAAGATGCGATCGCGTCCCGCCTCATAGCTGAACTCAAAGACGAACAGACGTGGACAGAACAGTTTGAGTCAACGACTGACGAACAATGGGATCGATTAGCTGATATGGTTCGGCAAGAAATTGTGAACGGTGATACGGTTCCATTAGACGAAGTTTTTCCGGTCAAGCAATGAAATCGAGTGTTACCAAAGCATTTCGTAAACAGCTTAACCAACTTCCTGCAACGGTGCAAGAGCAGGCTGAAAAAGCCTACGACCTCTGGCGTGAAGATCCGTATCACAGCAGTTTACAATTTAAGCGAGTAAGTCAACGCCAGCCAATTTATTCTGCTCGTGTCAGTCTAAATTATCGAGTTTTGGGGTTTCTAGAGTCAGATTGTTACATTTATTGGTTCTGGATTGGGACGCACGATGAGTACGATGAGTTGATCAAAAGACTGTAAAAGAATAAAAAATAGAGATGCGATCATTATTAAAAACCCTAGAAGTGCTATTACAGGAACAGCTCTGGTATGGCAGGGAATCAAAGGAGACATAATCTCTGTGCCTAACAGTTTTAGTTCTATAGGACTCCTATTTGATTTTATAACTCGATTGAAAATGGGAAAAACGGGAGTTAAAATATCTAGTATACCGGAATTAATAATCAACAATAATGCCTAGAACCAAGTTCCAGCCAGATAATGAAGTCGCATACGACAAAGTCCCAGTTCAATTTAAGGTTTTGCCTGGGGTAAGAGAAAAACTTAAAACAGTTCCGAACTGGCAAAAACTGCTTAGAGCTTATGTCGACCAGTTAATATCCGAAAACCCTAGTCTAAACGATGAGTCATAACTTTGGGACATTTATTTTGTAGAGCGAGCATCTTGCTCGCTTAATTCATTCAGATATATCCAGAAATAATGTAAGGGCGTTTCCCTTTAGGGGTTCCCGCAGGGTAAGCCGTAGGCTACGCCCCTACATTCAATGTGTTTAACCAACGAGCTGTTTTTCCTGTACAACTTCGCCGTTAGCTTCTACGCTATCAGCTTCAGAAGGTGGAACTACCTGCCAGAATTTTGGTAAAAATTCTTGCCAGTTATCCAAGATGAGTTCTGCTTTTGGTGAATTTGTGCGTTCTACATGCGCTTGAATTAACTCTCGCAGTTGCCTTTCACCAGCTTTTGTGATGACTCGCTGTATCTTCACAATTTCCTTGTTTACTAATTCAGGGAAGCCACCGTCTTCATCTAAGAAATAGGCAAGCCCGCCAGTCATCCCGGCTGCTACGTTGCGTCCTACTTTTCCGAGAACAACAATCACGCCACCAGTCATATACTCGCAGCAGTGATCTCCTGCTCCCTCAATTACCGCTGTCCCTTTGGAGTTACGTACAGCAAAACGTTCTCCAGCTAAGCCGCTAGCAAACAAGACTCCACCAGTTGCACCGTAGAGACAAGTATTGCCAACTATCACGTTTTCTGAAGGTTCATAGGTAGCGTTAACAGGAGGCTTAATAATGATCTCCCCTCCGTTCATCCCTTTACCTACATAGTCGTTTGCTTCCCCTTCCAAAGTCAGAATCATTCCGGGAATATTGAATGCACCAAAACTTTGCCCAACACTACCTTTGAAGTTCAGGTTAATTTGTCCTTCAAAGCCATTGTCACCATACACAGAAGCGATCGCACCAGCTAACCTTGCACCCACTGTTCTATCAGTGTTGACAAGATTCAAACTCTTAGTAGCACTAGATTGCTGGCGAATTGCAGCTTGAATATCTGGATCAGCAAGCAATTGATCATCTAAAACAAAGCCGTTGCTGTGTACTTCTTCATGATTTAACCAGCTTCGGTTTTTGGTAGCATCTGGTAGTTGAACTAAACAATCAAGGTTTAGCCCTTGTACTTTAGTTAGATGAACATTTTCGCGCACTTTTAACAAATCCGCCCGTCCTACGATTTCTGATAAGGAACGGTAGCCGAGTTTTGCTAAAAGACTGCGTACTTCCTCAGCAATAAAATAGAAGAAGTTGACAACGTGTTCTGGCATACCAGTAAAGCGCTTCCGCAAATCTTCCCTCTGAGAAGCAACACCCACTGGACAGTTATTAGTGTGGCAAATCCGTGCCATGATACAACCTTCGGCAATCATTGCAATAGAACCAAAGCCGAATTCTTCTGCACCCATCAACGCGCCCATTACCACATCCCAGCCGCTCTTCAATCCACCATCTACACGTAGAATGACGCGATCGCGCAAGCTATTTTCCATCAACACACGATGGACTTCTGTTAAACCAAGTTCCCAAGGTGAACCAGCATGTTTAATCGACGATAGGGGTGAAGCTCCTGTACCGCCATCATGACCAGAGATCTGAATGATATCAGCATTTGCCTTTGCTACACCAGCAGCAATTGTCCCGATCCCGATTTCTGCTACCAGCTTCACCGACACCTGCGCTTTCGGACTAATTTGGTGCAAGTCAAAGATTAGCTGTGCTAAATCTTCAATAGAGTAAATATCGTGGTGCGGTGGTGGTGATATCAAGGTCACTCCTGGTTTAGAGCGCCGCAACATAGCAATGTATGGACTAACCTTTTTACCTGGTAGCTGTCCACCTTCACCTGGTTTTGCACCTTGGGCAATTTTGATTTCTATTTGTTTAGCACTAACTAAGTACTCTGGTGTAACGCCAAAGCGTCCCGATGCAACTTGCTTGATGGCGCTAGAAGCCTGATCTCCGTTTTTCAATCCTTTTAAGTGCGGTAAAGTCGGTGAGTGACCAGACTCATCTACATCATCTAAGATTGTGAAACGTATTGGATCTTCGCCACCCTCGCCGGAGTTAGACTTACCACCAATCCGATTCATTGCGATCGCCAGAGTTTCATGAGCTTCCCGTGACAATGCTCCCAAAGACATTCCTCCAGTACAGAAGCGCTTGACAATATCACTCACGGACTCTACTTCTTCAATAGGAATAGAAGTGCGATCGCCTGCAAGATCCAGCAAGTCACGTAACGCTGTTACGGGTCTGTCTTGTAAGTATTTCTTGTAAACTTCGTAATGATCGTATTTCTTACCATCCAAAGCTTTATGCAAAGCTTTTACCATCTCTGGGCTATTCATGTGATACTCACCACCAGGACGGTACTGAACAAAGCCGTAATTTTCTAGTTTCTTTGTGGTAAGTTCTGGGAAAGCTTTGCTATGGAAAGAAAGCACCTCACCAGCTAGTTCTTCCACACTTAAACCTCCCACACGGGAGATTGTGCCAGAAAATCCCAGATCTAACAAATCCCGACCAATTCCAATAGCTTCAAAGATCTGCGCACCTTGGTAACTAGAGAGCAGAGAAATTCCCATTTTAGAGAGAATCTTTAACAAACCTGCTTCTACTGCTTTACGGTAGTTTTTCACAGCCTGCTCTAAACTAATAGCAGGAATTTTAGTCCCAATCTCCATTAATTTCTGAGTTTTGGGATCAGACCACCAGTCGCGCACAGTTTCCAAAGCCATGTAGGGGCAAACAGCAGTAGCACCGTAGCCAATCAGACAAGCAAAGTGGTGAGTACTCCAGCATTGTGCAGTATCGACAACTAAAGATGCTTTGGTTCGCAATCCCTGACGAATTAAGTGATGGTGAACTGCACCTACTGCTAACAGAGGAGGTATATAGCTGTATTCAGTACCGATTCCAGTTGAAACAGAAGCTTCTCCAACAAGAGGGCGGTCACTCAAGATTAAAATCTTAGCTCCAGCGCGCACCGATTCAGCTGCTTGAGATTGCAAAGTTTCTACAGCGGCTTTCAAACCTTTTGGCCCGTGAGAAATGTCAAACAATGTTGACAAATCAGCCGTTGCAAATCCTGACTGCTTGATCTTCAATAAATCTGCACTGCTGAGTACAGGTGATTCTAGTTTTAGCCTACGAGCGTACTCTGGCTTCGGCTGTAATAAGTTCCCTCGCTCACCTAATTCTACTTTTAACGACATCACCAAGCTTTCTCTTAGGGGATCAATTGGTGGGTTCGTTACCTGAGCAAAGCGTTGTTTGAAATAGTCATAGAGCAGGTGAGGTTTTTCTGACAACACTGCTAAAGGAATATCATCCCCCATACAGAAAGTTGACTCTTTGCCTTCTATAGCCATTGGCTGAATGACCATTTCCACATCTTCTGTGGTGTATCCAAAGGCTATTTGGTGGCGAAGCAGTGTTTGTCTATCAATCTGTTGATAAACAGTGTGATGCCCGTTACTTTCACCAGTTGTCCCTAAAGACTGATCATTTACTAATTCTCGGCGGTACTGTTTTAACCATTCTCCATATGGATTGCTTTGGGCAATGCGCTGCTTGATCTCCCAATTTTTGAGTACTTCATTGGTTTCTAAATCTACAGCGATCATTTGGCCTGGTCCAAGCCTACCTTTCTCAATAATATTAGCTTCGGGAAAGTCAACTACACCTGCTTCTGATGCCACCACAATGTAGTCGTCATTAGTAATGACGTATCGTGCTGGACGTAGACCATTGCGGTCTAAAGTAGCACCAACTTTGCGCCCGTCGCTAAACACTAAAAGTGCTGGACCATCCCACGCTTCTTGCTGACCACTATAGTATTCGTAGAAATCAATGATTTCTGGGTAATCTCGTAAAGAAGGTTGATTCTGGTAAGCCTCTGGAACCATAATCATTAACGCTTCCAATGGGCTACGTCCAGAATGTACTAGTAATTCTAGTACGTTATCAAGGTTGGCTGAGTCACTGTTACCAATGTAGACAAATGGCTTGAGTTCATCTAAGCGAGGTTTCCCTTGGGAATCGTTCCACACTGGATGATCCAAAGAAGCTTCTCGTGCCATCATCCAGTTGATGTTACCTAATAAAGTATTAATTTCACCGTTGTGACCCAAAAGCCGCATTGGTTGAGCCAACTGCCACTTAGGCATTGTGTTGGTGCTAAACCGACGGTGATATACAGCAAAGGCGCTTGTGTAAGCCGGATTTTTTAAATCGAGATAAAACTCTCCTAAAACTGCTGAACGCACCATGCCTTTATAGACAATTGTGCGGCTTGAAAGAGAACAGATGTAAAATTCCTCTGACCAGCTACAATTTAAGCTGAGGATAGCTTTAAAAATTCGGCGACGTATAATATAAAGTTGCCTTTCTAGCTCATCGCCGCTTTTGTCTTTTGATGCTACAAAAACTTGTGAGATCTGGGGTTGATGCTCTCTTGCTTGCACACCCAGTAGATGAGGCTGTACTGGAACTACTCGCCAGCCCAATACAGTTAAATTTTCATCTTCTACCACTTGTTCAACTGTTGCTTTAGCTATTTGCGCAGCTTCTTGGTCTCGTGGTAAAAAGAGCATTCCCACTGCAATATTACTATTGGATGAAAGTTCTATACCTTGTAGAGAACACTCTTGTTGAAACAAATTCCAAGGAATTGCAGTCAGTATTCCCGCACCATCACCTGAGTCTTGATCTGCACTACAACCACCTCGGTGTTCTAAGCAGGTTAAAGCTGCTAAAGCTTTTGCGATAACTTCGTAATTTGCTTGATTTTGGCGATGCGCAATAAAACCAACTCCACAAGCGTCTCGTTCCTCAACCAACCATTTTTGACCCTGATATATATTGTTTGTTTGTTGCTGATGCATCCTTGTGTCATTCATAGCTATCCCTGAAGTCCTGAGTTATAAATCTTGTCACTGCTCGTGAGAAACATTTTCTAAATTTAGAGAAAAAAAATTTTAACGTCGGGGTTTGTTTTTCTTCCACCCGTGTTAAAATCATTGCGGTGTCTTTATGTATTTATGCTGCTTTAAGTAAACTTTCCTACGTAAATTCTGAACTTGTGTATTTTCCCAATTCCCTCTGACCTTATAAAGATGTTTACTGGCTAAAGTCCCTCTGGGTTTAGCTGGAATGAAACTCCCTCATAATGCTGCCCCGGCTGTTGTTGCCAAAAATCCCCCTGATTCAGCTACAAAATCAGCGTATTACACTATATGCCCATTTGACAATTCCTATGGTTTTTCTGGTTCTATTGGTCGTTACTGGATGTTGCAGGAATGCAAAAGCACTTAAGTAGCAAGCAGTAAGGACGGGAAATGTGAATCTCAATTATATGATCTTAAGTACAATTTCATTCAGTTTTGCATTGGTGTTAGTTAACACGCTCAATTCTTTTCAAATATAAGAAGCCCATATATCTATTATTATCACGTTCTTGCTCGTAAATCAAAGTCATGGTTTCCGAACATTTTTAGAGATTGAATAAGCTTATGTCTAGAAAAATGGTTTCGCAGAATACCTAGCCAATCATGGTAAAAATACGTAATTACTGGCAAGAGCAATATCTGACCAGTATCAAAAATCAAATTAATAGCTCTTTGCTCAAGTTTCTCGTACTGCCAATACTTCCAACATTACTATATTTAACAGCTATCTGTACTGCTAGGGCTGGGGAGGTTGTTTCTTTAACAGCTTCGCAAAGTTCCGAGAAAGAAATATCTTATGGTGATCAAATTTCTCTCAATGGTCGTATATTACCTGGGGCTTGGTTGCAGAACCGTAGCACAGGGGGTTTCAACACTCAAATTAGCGATGCTGCTGCTAGGCAATTAATTGGGGTGGTTTTATTAAACAGCGCTAATCCTCTCAAGCAACCAATACAATGGTTTTCGTCACTGACAAAGCCTGTGGTTTTAACCAGCTTGTTTGTAGGTGGATATCGCTACTTGGATATTACGGATTTTGCGAAAACAGCAGGATGGCAGTTGCAAGTTAATGGCAATACGTTGATGATTTCTAGTGCGATCGCAAAATTAACCGATATTCGTCAAGCTAAGCAAAATATAGGCGATGCCAATGGCAACCCGCCCTCTGAGCGTCTACGCATCGTTCTAGATTTAGATAAACCAGCTTTGTGGCGTCTAACAAAAGAGTCACCCGTAAAAGTAAGCGACTTGCCCGATTCCTCGAATACAGAGTGGACAATTGCCGTAGATGGAGTAGCTGATCCAACTTTAATAGGACGTGTAGCGGAGAAATCGTCTTTAGGTAAACAAGTCATTAAACAGCTAGAGGTGATTCAAAACCAAACAATCATTCATCTGAGTGTTCCGTTAGGTTTGTCTCCTCAAGTCAGCACTTTACCCAACCCCAATCGTCTCATTATCGATATTGCACCAGAGACGATGGTGCAACGAGATATAACTTGGGCACCAGGATTACGCTGGCGAGAGCAGCTGGTGAGTTTAGGTGAGCAACGCTTCCCCGTGGTTTGGTTGGAGGCGAATCCTCGTAGTTTTGGAATAAAATTAAAACCGATATGGGCTAATCCTAATACCCTTGTTGGTACTGCTCCTTTGATCAAAACTGCACAAAGTCAGTTAGCAGTAGCAGCAATTAATGGAGGTTTTTTTAACCGGAATAACCAATTACCTTTGGGTGCAATTCGTCGAGACAACCAATGGGTATCAAGTCCAATTCTTAACCGGGGGGCGATCGCGTGGAATGATGCTGGACAATTTTACATCAATCGTCTCACCCTTCTAGAAACTTTAATCGCGGCACCAAATGGAAATAGCCAACAAGTGCAGTTACCGATTTCTACTCTCAACAGTGGCTACATTCAAAATGGTATTGCCCGTTATACTCCTTCCTGGGGGCTAACTTATACTCCTCTAAGCGACAACGAAACTATTATCGTTATTCAAGATAACCAAGTCATTAGCCAATTACCAAACGTAAGATCAGGTTCAACCGCGATTCCCATTCCCCAGAATGGCTACTTATTGACCTTACGTGGTAGCGTTGTGACTAATGCTTCAACTCTACCTATAGGTTCTTCCGTCAAGATTATCAGTTCTACCAGTCCCTCTAATTTTAGTAGTTATCCTCATATAGTAGGAGCTGGACCACTATTATTAAAAAATGGCCAAATAGTGCTTGATGCTAAAGCTGAACAATTTAGTAATGCTTTTAGTTTACAAAAAGCAGTTCGTAGCGCCATATGCACCACTGCAACAGGAAGTGTAGTAATCGCCGCTGTACATAATCAAAATGGCAGAGTTGGCCCAACTTTAGCGCAACACGCCCAACTTATGAAGTTTCTGGGATGTGTCGATGCCTTAAATTTGGATGGGGGTAGTTCTACCAGTCTTTATTTAGGAGGTCAACTACTTGACCGTTCACCTAATACTGCTGCCCGTGTTCATAACGGAATTGGTATTTTTCTAGAACCGAGGGATGGGGGTTAGGGAGCAGGGGAAGCAGGAATTAGTCAAACATCCAATGCCCCATGCCCAATCTGGCAGGTTATTACTCATCAACTTTAAAGTTAATATAAGCCCTAAGAGAGTTTAATGAAGAATTTGTATAGACATATTATTTTTGGCAGTTATTGATTACACCCAAGCTTTTAATTCTGCTATCTTGGGCAAAGGTGGCGTAAATTACCTAAGAACTACAGGATAAATATATTACCGATTTTCATATATCAAAGCCTTAGATATCATAGGTTTTACCGAGTGAAATGGTACCTTTTTTACGGGTAGTTCCTAATTCTCACGGTTGCCACTTCGCGCCATATTTTTCATCAATTGTTTAGAGTACTGGGCGTTTCTCATCTACGAAAAACGTGTCAAAAACCGAGGTAACTATGGCTCAATTTCAAGAAGCAACACAAGTTAATACACTGCCTCTACCCCCATCCGTTACGCCCAAAGGCGTCGCAGCAACTGAACTACGTCCTTGGGGTTCTTTTACGATCTTAGAAGAAGGGCGCGGCTATAAAATCAAGCGCATTGAAGTTAAGCCCGGACACCGTCTCAGCCTACAAATGCATCACCATCGCAGTGAACACTGGATCGTGGTTTCTGGGACAGCTAGAGTCGTTTGTGGCGAAGCAGAAGTGCTGCTAAGCAATAATCAGTCAACTTATGTACCTCAATGTACACCTCACCGTCTTGAGAATCCTGGTGTAATTCCCTTGGTGTTGATCGAAGTCCAAAATGGGGAATACCTTGGAGAAGACGACATTATCCGTTATCAGGATGACTACGCCCGTACCGAAGATTCAAAGCAAAAATTGAGCGCTGTTGTATAGCAATATAACATCACAAAAAACAGGACTCATTGGTCACAAGTACCTGAGTTCTGTTTTTTTATGTTTAGTGTTAAGATCTATAGAAGGAAGACTCTGGAATAAGCTTGTCAAAAAGCACGGGATAGTTAAATATCCTGACATACCAAAGATAAACTTAACAAATATTCTCAATGATTCACCTGAGCACAGCAGCCGTTAGTGAGATAGAGCGAGTTATGTCAAAGCAGCAGCAAAAGCCGTTGTTTCGATTAGCGGTTAAACCTGGAGGCTGTTCTGGGCTGTTTTATGATATGGCTTTTGAATCAGTGGTAAACGATAATGATATCGTGCTTAACTCCCATGGAATTCAAGTAGTAATAGATACTCAGAGTTTCCAGCGCATCGAAGGCTTGCATTTGGATTATTCAGAAGATCTCATGGGTGGAGCTTTTCGTTTCCACAACCCGCAGGCAAGTACAACCTGTGGTTGTGGCAACTCCTTTTCGATAAATTAATAATAATTGACAGAAAAATATATAAACTGGTATAATGGTGATTTGTTAAAACTTAAATTCATACAACAGCTTCACGCGCTGTAACTCATGCCAACCATACAGCAGCTTATACGTAGTGAACGCGAACAAGCGCGTCAAAAAACCAAGTCCCCAGCTCTAAAACAATGCCCACAACGTCGGGGTGTTTGTACTAGAGTTTACACAACCACTCCAAAAAAGCCTAACTCAGCTTTACGCAAAGTCGCAAGGGTGAGACTAACTTCCGGATTTGAAGTCACCGCTTACATTCCCGGAATTGGTCACAACCTGCAAGAGCACTCGGTTGTAATGATTCGTGGTGGTCGGGTTAAGGACTTACCAGGCGTGAGATACCACATTATTCGTGGCACGTTAGATACAGCCGGAGTTAAAGACCGTAAACAAGGTCGTTCCAAGTATGGAACCAAGCGTCCGAAGAAGGCTTAGAGCAAGCTTACGAAAGAACGGAGCGGGGAGCAGAGGAGCCAGCACCGTGCTTTGGTTTCCAAAGTTAAGGCGACTGGTGTAAGTAGGGGAAGGGGTTCCTCATACCTCTAACCAAAAATCCTTTGCTCCTCTGTGCTGTGTTTACTTTAACGCTGAAGCCCCATCGAAATCAGAAGCCTATAGTTAGGCTACAATCGGTTAACCCTGGGTAGTTCAAACCTTGAATTTAGATTTAGATTTTGCTCTACAGTGGAAACTAAAGGCTTAAGCCAATAGATGAGAGCTAAAATTGCTTGGTCAAAAGCCAAGGCTCATTTGAGGAGAGATCCCAGAAGCGGAGAGTGAGAGACGAGGGAAACCTCACAACTTAAATCAGGGGAATCAACGGAGCAAAAATTTTTTTGCTTTTACCGATTAAGTTCGTTTGCTTTAAACCGTTGGCAAAGAGGTTAGTCGCCTTAAATGAGGAAAACAGGACATAGAACGGCTCGCCGTGTCTGCTTTTTTTCCAGTCTCCACCCCTGTAACTGTAGAAAATAAAAAATGCTGTAAGAGACAACAGCATTTAAACCTAGAGAGAAAGGTATATAATGTGTTGTCGCCTTGTTTGTCTATCTTTTATTGAAGGCAACAAGAAAAAAGGTCAGCGGTGCTGCAAAAGCAGTTAGTTAAAGTTGCCCAATATCATATAGCATATAGTCTCATTGTCAAAACCAAACTAAGGGTTAAGTATGTCTCGTCGTGGTGTTATTCAAAGACGCCCAGTTCCGTCTGACTCAGTGTATAACAGTCGTCTTGTTAGCATGATGATCCGACGGATAATGCGTCATGGCAAAAAATCACTTGCTGCACGAATTGTTTATAATGCGTTGAAAACGATTGAAGAACGCACTGGTGGCGATGCGTTGGAAACCTTTGAAAGAGCAGTACGTAATGCAACGCCTTTGGTAGAAGTAAAAGCTCGCCGAGTTGGTGGGGCTACTTACCAAGTACCAATGGAAGTTCGATCCGAACGTGGTACTACTCTGGCACTACGTTGGTTAGTACAATATTCCAGACAACGTCCTGGTCGGTCAATGGCAAGTAAGCTCGCGAATGAACTGATGGATGCTGCCAACGAAACCGGGAGCGCAATTCGTAAACGCGAAGAAACCCACCGGATGGCGGAAGCGAATAAAGCTTTTGCACACTATCGCTACTAAATTTAAAGACGCGAGATATCGCGTCTTTACACCGCTGGCTGCGATATATTGCGTATTACCAAAAAAAGACGGTTTTCCGTAAAAGTATAACATCTTTAACAAAGTGTAATATACAAGATATCATGAACCAAAACTATAGGAGGTAACTGTGGCACGTACCAACCCGCTAGAGAGAGTACGCAATATCGGTATTGCGGCGCATATAGATGCGGGCAAAACAACAACAACAGAGAGAATATTGTTTTACTCTGGAATAATTCATAAAATTGGTGAAGTTCATGAAGGAACCGCCGTAACCGACTGGATGGATCAGGAGCGGGAACGGGGAATTACTATTACAGCTGCTGCTATTAGCACCAGCTGGAAAAATCATCAAATTAACATTATCGATACTCCAGGACACGTTGACTTTACAATTGAAGTAGAACGCTCCATGCGGGTGCTGGATGGTGTAATCACAGTTTTATGTTCTGTAGGCGGTGTGCAACCCCAGACAGAGACAGTCTGGCGTCAAGCAGACCGTTATAAAGTGCCTCGCATCATTTTTATTAATAAGATGGATCGCACAGGCGCTAACTTCTATAAAGTTCATGAACAAGCGCGCGATCGCCTAAGAGCTAACGCTATTGCCATTCAGTTACCTATTGGAAGTGAAACCGAATTCAAGGGTATTGTCGACTTGGTTAGGATGTGCGCATACATCTATACCAACGATCAAGGAACTGATATCCAAGAAACCAGTATTCCCGAAGATATGGCTTCTCAGGTTGAAGAACACCGCACAAAACTTATTGAGGCGGTATCGGAAACTGACGATGACCTGATGAACAAATACTTCGAGGGTGAAGAACTTACTGAAGAAGAAGTACGCACAGCCTTACGTAAAGGCACAATTGCAGGTACTATTGTACCATTGCTTTGTGGCTCAGCCTTCAAAAATAAAGGTGTACAGCTGCTATTAGACGCGGTGGTTGATTATCTACCAGCACCCATCGACGTACCACCTATCCAAGGTGCATTACCCAACGGAGAAACGGTTGAGCGTCGTGCAGACGACGAGGAACCAATGTCAGCTTTGGCATTCAAGATTATGGCTGACCCCTACGGTCGCCTAACCTTCGTCCGCGTTTATTCAGGGGTGCTGAAAAAGGGTAGCTATGTTTTCAACGCCACAAAGAACAAGAAAGAAAGAATTTCTCGTTTGGTGGTCTTGAAAGCAGATGAGCGCCAAGACGTTGAGGAACTAAGAGCAGGTGATTTAGGAGCCGCTTTGGGATTGAAAGACACCTTAACAGGTGATACCCTCAGTGATGAAAATTCACCAGTTATTCTAGAGTCCTTATTCATACCAGAACCTGTCATCTCAGTGGCGGTTGAACCCAAAACCAAGAACGACATGGATAAGCTCTCCAAAGCTTTACAATCTCTTTCGGAAGAAGATCCAACCTTCCGTGTTCATGTCGATCCAGAAACTAACCAAACTGTGATCGCAGGGATGGGAGAACTACACCTGGAAATTCTGGTTGACCGGATGTTACGAGAATTCAAAGTAGAAGCGAATGTTGGTGCGCCACAAGTAGCTTACCGCGAAACAATCCGTAAGCCGGTTAATAGAGTCGAAGGTAAATTCATTCGTCAGAGTGGTGGTAAAGGTCAATACGGTCACGTCGTAATTGACTTGGAGCCAGGAGAACCTGGTAGCGGTTTTGAATTTGTCTCCAAGATCGTTGGTGGTGCCGTACCTAAAGAATACGTCTCACCAGTTGAAGCAGGAATGAAAGAAACCTGCGAATCAGGTATTCTAGCTGGATACCCCCTCATTGATATCAAAGCAACGCTGGTAGATGGCTCTTACCACGAAGTAGACTCGTCGGAAATGGCTTTCAAAATAGCTGGCTCAATGGCAATCAAAGAGGCAGCAATGAAAGCTTCACCCATCCTGTTAGAGCCTATGATGAAAGTTGAGGTAGAAGTTCCCGAAAACTTCCTTGGGGATGTTATGGGCGACCTCAATTCCCGTCGCGGGCAAATTGAGGGAATGGGATCTGAGCAAGGTCTTGCCAAAGTAACTGCTAAAGTCCCACTAGCAGAAATGTTTGGTTATGCTACTGATATCCGGTCGAAGACCCAAGGTCGGGGCATTTTCTCTATGGAGTTTAGCCACTACGAAGAAGTGCCTCGCAACGTGGCTGAAGCAATCATCGCTAAAAGCAAAGGGAACGCTTAATTAGAAAAGGAAATCAGCATTCATGGCACGCGCAAAGTTTGAAAGGAAGAAACCCCACGTTAATATCGGTACTATTGGCCACGTTGACCACGGTAAAACCACATTAACGGCAGCAATTACCATGACCTTAGCAGCCCTCGGACAGGCTGTAGCTAAGGGCTACGATCAAATTGATAACGCCCCAGAAGAAAAGGCACGGGGTATCACCATCAACACAGCTCACGTTGAGTACGAAACCGAGCAACGTCACTATGCTCACGTAGACTGTCCAGGACACGCTGACTATGTGAAGAACATGATCACTGGTGCTGCTCAGATGGATGGTGCAATTCTAGTGGTTTCAGCCGCAGATGGTCCCATGCCCCAAACCCGCGAACACATCCTGCTAGCAAAACAGGTCGGCGTTCCCAACTTGGTCGTCTTCTTGAATAAGGAAGACATGGTGGATGACGAAGAACTATTGGAATTGGTTGAACTGGAAGTACGCGAATTACTTTCAAGCTACGATTTCCCTGGTGACGACATCCCAGTTGTGAAAGGCTCTGGTCTACAGGCATTGGAAAAAATGACTGCTAGCCCCAAAACCCCGCGCGGAGAAGATAAGTGGGTAGATAAAATCTACGAACTGATGGATGCTGTAGACGCTTACATCCCTACTCCTGAGCGCGATGTGGATAAGCCCTTCCTAATGGCAGTAGAAGACGTGTTCTCCATCACAGGTCGTGGTACAGTAGCGACTGGTCGGATTGAGCGCGGTAAGGTTAAAATCGGCGATAACGTAGAGTTAGTGGGTATTAAAAATACTCGTAGCACCACCGTAACCGGGATCGAGATGTTCAAGAAGAGCCTCGACGAAGGTATGGCAGGGGATAACGCCGGAATACTGTTGCGCGGTATACAAAAAGCAGATATTGAACGAGGCATGGTGATTGCTAAGCCAGGTTCGATTACTCCACATACTCAATTTGAAGGTGAGGTTTACGTATTGACCGAAAAAGAAGGTGGTCGTAAGACTCCATTTTTCTCGGGTTACCGTCCTCAATTCTATGTGCGGACAACCGATGTGACTGGCACTATTAAAGAGTTTACCTCTGATGATGGTGCAGCAGCAGAAATGGTGATGCCCGGAGACCGTATTAAGATGACCGTGGAACTGATTAACCCCATCGCGATTGAGCAAGGAATGCGTTTCGCTATTCGTGAAGGCGGTCGGACTATCGGCGCTGGTGTCGTCTCCAAAATCGTCAAATAGTACATTTTTCCCATAACAAAAATGGAGCAGAGATGGTAGAATACATCTCTGCTTTTTTGAGCCAAAAGTTATTGGTTAGTGATTAAGTAAAACAGCTAATAACGCCAACCTATCTAAAATTTCATCTGAACCAGGACAATTAAAAATGGCAACGCTACAGCAGCAAAAGATTAGAATCCGCTTACAGGCTTTTGACCGCCGCCTACTTGATACATCTTGTGAAAAGATAGTAGACACAGCGAACCGCACTAATGCGACAGCAATAGGACCTATTCCTTTACCAACAAAACGCCGAATATATTGTGTGCTGCGATCGCCTCACGTGGATAAAGATTCACGGGAACACTTTGAAACCCGTACTCATCGGCGAATTATTGACATTTACCAACCTTCTTCTAAAACCATTGATGCACTGATGAAATTAGATTTACCATCAGGTGTAGACATTGAAGTAAAACTCTAATTTTAGATGCTCCCCCGCTCTAAAACACGGGGGTTTCTAGTCTTTGTTACTTCTCTATGAGTATGACTTTTGACTTTTGACTTTTGACTTTTGACTTTTGACTTGGAGCAAAGCGACTGACCCTCCCAAATTATTTCTGATAGAATACTAGATAGAATGCGGGAAAAGTAGATAAGAAAAAATTTTAAAGGTTAAATTTATACTAAGGTAACAATGACATTCTCTTCTAGAATTGCAGTTCGTGAATTACCTCTGTTCCCGTTGCCAGAAGTAGTTCTGTTTCCCACGAGACCATTACCTCTACACATCTTTGAATATCGCTACCGGATCATGATGAACACTATTTTAGAGAGTGATCGTCGGTTCGGGGTTTTGATGGTAGATCCAGCAAAAAGCACTATTGCTAATGTTGGCTGCTGTGCGGAGATTGTTCATTATCAGCGGTTACAAGATGACCGCATGAAAATGTGGACTTTAGGACAGCAAAGGTTTCGTGTACTAGAATATATTCGTGAGAAACCCTACCGTGTAGGATTAGTTGAGTGGATTGAAGATCATCCGCCTACTAAAGATTTACGACCTTTGGCAAATGAAGTAGAACAACTTTTACGGGATGTTGTACGGCTATCAGCCAAGTTAACCGAACAAGAAATTGAACTACCAGACGATTTGCCCGATCTACCAGTAGAATTGTCTTATTGGGTAGCAAGCAACCTCTACGGCGTTGCTGCAGAACAACAAGCACTATTAGAAATGCAAGATACTCCTGCTCGTTTAAAACGAGAAGCGGAAATTTTGACTTCTACTCGTAATCACTTAGCAGCTCGTACTGTTCTCAAAGATACGTTTAATTAAGCAAAGCCAACGCTGCAAGCAGGAAACCTTGCCTTAGATAACAGGTTTCCCATACCTTGCGCGTCTGGGCTCTTGAACAACTAAAAATACTACTACTCACTAATTGCTAGAACGTTGTAGCTACCAAAAATTTTTAAGATTTCGGTGTAGATTGCTAGATCCGATAAAGCAGCTTGCATTTTAGTTTCAGAGGCGTCTGCTTCTACATCAATAAAAAATAGGTATTCACCAAGCGATCGCTTTGTTGGACGAGACTGAATCTTGCTAAGATTCACACCCAGGTGGGCAAATGATTGTAGCGGGTTTACCAAAGCGCCGGGAACATTAGCAGGAACACTAAATGCTAGTGAAGTATGACTGGTACTTAAAGAAGAATTCTTATACAAAGGTGATTGGTCGCGTTGACTCACTACCCAGAAACGAGTACAGTTTTCTGGATAGTCGCTAATACCAGTGGCCACTATAGGCAAATTATAGAGATGTGCTGCTCTTTTTGACGAAATAGCTGCCGCTGTCAGATCATCCTTTAATTTCAGTAAAGCTTCTGTTGTAGAGTTACTAGGAATTAATTCTACTGTTGGAAGAAATTGCCCTAACCATCCACTACATTGCGCTAAAGCCTGCGGGTGCGAGTAAACTGTTTTGATGGTGTCTAAACTTGCCGCACACGAGATTAATGTATGAATGATCGGCAACACCAAAGCTAGCTGAATTTGCAAATCATCCAGTTGCCACATTGTATCTAAGGTCATGGTCACGCTACCTTCAATAGAATTTTCCACTGGCACAACAGCGATCAGTGCTTCACCTTGAGCAACAGCTTGCAGTGTTTGGGCAATGCTAGGATATGGACATAAGATAGCTTCAGAGTCGGTACTTTTTTTAAGCAAATTTACATAAGAAATCGCTGCTTGTTCTGCATAAGTGCCGGTTGGTCCTAAATGCGCGATCGAAAGGGTCATACTTAGCCTATGAGTTGTTATTTGTATTTTCCGTGGCTAAAATTTATTACTTAACATCTTTTTAGCCCTCTAACTAATGATAGATAACCCTAAAATAATCTAATTTATAGGCTAGTATAAGCAAAATTTATTAACTGGCTTCAATAAAAAATTAAAAAATTATAGAATTATAAAACAATCATTTTTATCTACTCATGTCTACCCGGTTTAGTGCTTCTCAATCGGTTGAAATTGCAGTACCCAAGCAGCCGATTCCGATTCAGCAATATTTACGTCAGCCTCAACGCTTAGTTAATGCTCTAGTTGATCCTAGCCGTGTACGTCAGCTTTCTGAGGAAGTTTTTCGCTTGAAAGTACGTCCTCTAAATTTTATGTCGCTCAGCATTCAACCTGCTGTAGACATGAGAGTATGGGCAGAATCAAATGGAACTATTTACGTACAATCAATAGATTGTGAAATCATTGGACTAGACTATATCAATCAGCGATTTGCTCTTAATTTGCAAGGGTATTTGTCTCCCTATCAGTTAAGCACTGGCACTCGTCTGAAAGGAAGGGCTGATTTAGAAGTGCAGGTGGATTTGCCCCCACCCTTTTGCTTCACACCTAAACCAATTTTAGAAACTACTGGCAACGGGTTGCTTAAAAGTGTTCTAATGACGGTTAAGCAAAGATTACTACACCATCTTTTGGCTGATTATAGTCGTTGGGTAACTACCCAAACAGACGGAACTGCAATGGGTGGCGAGTTGCCAATACCTAACCTTGAGTGAAGGTTTAGTGGATGGTGTTTTTACTTAACTTGGCAAGGACGAAAGGATTTACGATGTAATCGTGAGGAACCATATTTTTGCAACGCCATTAAATGCCGAGGACTTCCATAACCCTTGTTTCGCTCTAAGTCGTACATGGGGTATTTCGAGGCGAGACGAAGTATTAAATCGTCTCGCCATACTTTAGCAACAATACTGGCAGAAGCAATAGCAAGCGATCGCTCATCCCCTTTGACTATTGAAAATTGAGGGTATGGTAAATCTTTTACCAACTGATTCCCATCAATTAGACATAGAGCAGGCTGTACTTTCAACTTCAGAACAGCCCGCTTCATAGCCATTAGTGATGCTTGCAAGATATTTATTTGATCAATTTCAGCAGTTGAAGCAAAACCAATTTTCCAGTCGATCGCTAATGCACAAATTAGCTGTGCTAGCCGGGTTCTCCTTAGACTAGAGAGTTGTTTGCTGTCTTTGATTTGGGCTGCTATAAGTTCCGGTAAAGCATGGTCTGGTAATATTACGGCGGCTGCTACTACAGGACCAAACAAAGCACCTCGCCCTACTTCATCCACGCCTGCAATCAGTTCTTGGCAGCCTGATAGCGTGGACAATTCAAGCCAACTTGCTTCCTTGAAGGTTGTTGGCGACCAAAGAGCAGCAAATTGCTCTGTCTCTACCATAAATCTTACTAATTATCAAGACATATCTGTTTCTGTAGCAGAAGAACGACGACGACGACGACGGTTCAGCGACGAGGTGCTAGATTCACTGTCACTTTCATCCCCATCCCCAATTCCTTCTAACGCTGATACGTCCTGAGTTTGTGTTTTTATTATGGGGCTGGTTGGCTGAGCAAATACTGGTTCACTGTCAATAGTCCTTGTAGGCGAGCTAACAGTTGGGACTTCTGTAGTAGAACCATCACCAGGAAGAGTAACGTTAATAATAACAGACTTGGGATTTTTCAGTTCTCCACCCAATTTCACCAAGGGAGAGACTCCCATTAAGGCAAAAACATCCTGTTCCTCTGATGTCATTTCTACAGTTTTGATCTCAGGTGGTTCTACCACTGGTTTGACTGGATCTAATTTCGTAGTTTTAACACGCTCTACTTTCTCTACCCAGGGAACCTTATGAACGTTGGGTAACGATATGTCATCCCGTCCTCTAAATTCTGGTTCGCTGTCAATGTCCAAATCTTGCTCATTGGTAAAACCTAATGAGTTATTAGCAAGCCTTGGTTCTTCTTTGCCATTTGCTCCATTTATCCCTAAACGGCGACTTTGGCGAGTACGACGCTTTCTACTATCACCTAGTTCGTGATAACTCGGATGATTATCAAGATTTAGGGGATTGTAGTCACTTTCGCTATCATATGCTTCCCCAAATTGATCTTCAATTTCCTTCGTTTCCTTAATTTCTGGTAAACGAACAACCGGTACACGTGCTTCTCTCTCTCTTTGAGGTTGAGGTGTAAAGCGCTCTGGTAATTCTGATGGTGTTGGTAATCTGTTTTCTGTGTCTCCTGGTAAATGAACTATATGACCTAAACCACCACAAGTCGGACAAAGTTGACCAAACAATTCGTAAATATTTTGACCCTGGCGCTTCCGCGTAAGTTCTACTAAACCTAACTCGGTAAGTTGGGCAATTTGGGGACGAGCTTTGTCTGCTTTTAGCGATTTATTAAAATGCTCTAGAACATGCAGTTGATCACGACGAGACTCCATGTCGATAAAATCGACAACAATCACCCCAGCAATATTACGTAACCGCAATTGACGAGCAATTTCTGTTGCTGCTTCACAGTTTGTCCAAAGAACTGTCTCTCTAGCTGTTGCTGAGCGGGTAAAGGAGCCGGAGTTAACATCGATAACTGTTAATGCTTCTGTTGGTTCAATGATAATGTAACCGCCGGAAGGTAAATCTACTCTTGGCTTCAAGGCTTCTCGAATCGCAGCATTGATCCGGAAGTATTCTAAGATTGGTTGGCGATCGCGATGATGGTCGATTAACAATCCTTGTGGTGTTTGTCCACCACTCCAGTTTTGTAAATACTGTTTCACCCGCTTTAATCCGGTGCTGGAATCAACCACAATCCGGTTCACGTCTGCTCCGTACATATCCCGTAGCACACGCTGGATAAAGTCATCATCTCGATTAAGCAGTGCAGGCGCACGAGTAGATTGTGCTTCTTGCTGTATTGCTTCCCATTGCTTTTGTAGCGATTCTAGATCTTCTATAATCGCTTCTTCTGGTTTGCCTTCAGCTTCTGTACGAACTAGCAAACCCATTCCTGCTGGTTTGATTAAAATTGCTAGCGCGCGTAAGCGGTTCCGCTCACTTTCACTCTTAATCCGACGTGATAGATTGACACCTCGTCCATAGGGCATCAATACGACATAACGTCCAGGTAATGTAATGTTACCTGTTAGTCTTGGGCCTTTTGTACCTGTTGGTTCCTTCATGACTTGAACCAACACTTTTTGCTGTGGTGTCAACAATTCTGTGATTGCTGCTGCTGTACGCTTCAGTCTCAGGGGACCCAAATCTGTCACATGAATAAAGCCATTACGCTCTGGATCGCCTATATTGACAAAAGCCGCATCTATCCCAGGTAAGACATTTTCTACTACGCCCAGATAAATATCACCAATTTGATGATGACCAGTAGCAACAACAAGTTCTTGTATTTGATCTTCAGAAAAGACGGCTGCAATTTGATGCTGTTCCGCTATGATAATTTGTTTTGGCATTCAATTTCCTCAAAAATTAGCAGCACTAAGCTATATTGTGGGGGGCTTGTTATCTCCTGCACCCCTACAAGCCCTAAACGGCGCTGCTGGTAATAAAAATTGTGTAAATCAAACAGTTTACGCTTTGATTGCGCCTACCTGCATGATTATTCCAGAACAGCTGGATCTTATTTAGCCAATTAATTCATCTGTTCGTGGTTAACTTGTGATGCAGCATCCAAGGAAACAAAAATCCTGAGTTAGCTTTTGGCTCGGTACACCTGATTTTAAAACAAGTGAGTCGAGCCAAGAAAAAAACTACTTCTTTTTTTCATCCCCAGGATTCATCCTTGAGGTTCTACTTAGAACTTAAGCCGAAGCATCTCGTGACTCTACTCAAGACTCGAAGGCATAACTAAAAGTATGGATCGGGTAAAGAGCAGTTTTTGAAAAAAGCATAAAGTTCGAGAAGCCGACGGAGCTTATTTTTGGTGACTGATTCACAAAGCAGCTATGTAGCTATAAACAGAGAGTGTTCTTTTTCCTACCTTAGTTTATCTCGGATAAAATCCTAGAAATTGCACTCTAATATCTTTGCTCTAGCGTCCTGAGTACCAGGGTAGTGAATCAAATCAATCAACGCAACGCCAGAAACTTTCTCTTTATCTCATTTTAACGCAACCTTGTTAAAAATCAATTCCCATGCTTTAAAATCGGAAGATAACAATTACCAAATTACCATTAAGGGATTAAACCCTCCAAAACTAGGCGATTACGATGGATGTGCCGCAAATGAAATTCTGTACTTGCCACTTGTTCTAGCATAAACAGGATTTGTTCAGGGCGCAACATCGTACCATCTTGGCGATAAACACCCATGTAACGCAGTATTGCTGCTGACTCTTCTGGCTGTTCCTGGCTTGTTTGCAGTTTGAGAAATTCTAACTCGAACAAGCGATCGCGCAGATTTATCAACTGGGTGTTGCCAGATTTGGTTGTGCGTTCCCACCAAATCTCATTTTTTATTTTAATTGTATCAACCCAACCTTGCCATTGTGCAAGTGTTGCTTGTTCAACGCTAGCCACTGTAATCAGGTACTCTGCTGCCTTCAATGCTTGAGCGCAAGCAGGAGCTTTTAAATCCAAAGCCTCGACGCTGTATATAGGTATATCTTGCGGTAGTACCCCAGACAGCTGTTGTCGGAAACTCTCTGCATCTAAAGCTATTGTTAACTCAAAATCAACAATTTCGCCAGTACTGGTTGCACCCAATGGTAAAGCATTTGCGATAGAAATTCGAGGAGTCGGGTGAAACCCTCCAGTAAAAGCAACTGGTAAAGCCGCTCGTCGTACACTTCTATCAAACATCCGCATCAAATCCAAATGGCTTAGCAAAGCCATTTCTCCTTGTTTTCCAAACCACACACGTAGCCTTTGTGCTTTAGTTGTGTTTGGAATAAATTCGCCTGCAAAATCAGGGATAGGTGGTGGTTCAATCACCACATTATGACCAAAGTCAGTGCCACAAACTCCGCAATGAGAACAGCCTTCAAACGAGCAGTCGGGAACAGTAGCTGCTTCCAAGGCACGTTGCAAATCTTCTTGAAGCCATTTTTTCTCAATTCCGGTGTCGATATGGTCCCAAGGTAGAGGACTTTCCAGACGGAGTTGAGAAGATTGTGCTTCTTCTTTTTCTTCATCTTCCTCTACTTGGAAAAGGTTCCATTCCCCGTTTTCAACTTGGCGATATTTCCAGTCCAAACCAGCTTCGGTAATTGCTACTTCCCAAGCATGAAAAGCTGTGTCTAAACTTTCGTACCAGGAATCCATACCCGCACCCAATTCCCAAGCACGCCGTAGTACTGGTGCGAGTTGGCGATCGCCCCGCCCAATAAAATCTTCCATTGCTGAAATACGGACATCGGTGAAATTCACCTTTACTCCTCTCACACTGCGAAAAGCTTGTCGCAGTAAGTTTTGCTTACGCTTAAATTCTGCTGTAGATACCGAGTGCCATTGAAATGGTGTATGAGGTTTTGGGGTAAAGTTAGAAATCGTTAAATTAAACGAGAGTGGTTTTCTTCCTTTTCCTCGACATTCACGCTGGAGCCAGCTTACTGTTTCCGCAATGCCTAACACATCAGAATCAGTTTCACCTGGTAACCCAATCATGAAATATAACTTAATTTTATCCCAACCCTGCTCATAGGCTGTTTTCACACCCCTAAGCAGTTCTTCGTTTGTCAATCCCTTATTGACAATATCCCGCATCCTCTGAGTTCCTGCTTCTGGTGCAAAAGTCAGTCCCCCTTGACGCATTCCCCCAAGGATGTTAGCAATATTTTCGTCAAATCTATCTACCCTTTGACTAGGTAGAGAAAGGGTAATATTTTCATCTTTTAAACGATTTTTTATTTCTGTCCCTACTGCTGGAAGAGACAGGTAATCAGAGCAACTGAGTGATAACAATGAAAATTCATTGTATCCTGTTTCTCTCATTCCCTTCTCAATTGCTTGCACAACCTTTTGAGGTTCCACATCCCGCGCTGGGCGAGTGAGCATTCCAGGTTGACAGAAACGACAGCCGCGAGTACAACCGCGCCGAATTTCAATTGTCAAGCGATCGTGTACTGTTTGTACATAGGGTACTAAACCCACCGAATATGCTGGTATAGGGGTTGCAACTCGCCGTAGAATGCGTTTTGGTACATCTGGTCGGTTAGGCTGAACACTCCCGCTTTTCGACATTTCGTAAAATTGAGGCACGTACACACCTGGTACTTGTGCCAAATCGAGTAATAGCTCTTGGCGGTTATATCCTGCTTTTTTTCCTTCTTCCAAAACCAAGCCAATTTCTGGTAGTAGTTCTTCGCCATCACCTAAGGCGAAGAAATCAAAGAAATCAGCATAGGGTTCTGGATTCGATGTTGCTGTTTGTCCCCCAGCAAAAATTAGTGGGTATGAAAGTGATGAGCGAGCAGTACCTTCGCCATCTTTTTCCGCTTCCAATCGTTCCCTCCACGTCAAGGGAATCCCAGCCAAGTCCAACATTTCTAAAATGTTGGTTGCTCCTAGCTCGTAACTCAGACTAAAGCCTAATATGTCAAACTCTGTGAGCGATCGCTTTGACTCTACCGCAAACAAAGGTATATTCTCTGCCCGTAGTTTTGCTGCTAAATCTGCTCCAGGCAAGTAAGCCCGATCACATAGTTGGCGCGGTTGGGCATTTAAGATGTTATAGAGGATGACATGTCCTAAATTAGATGCACCGACTTCGTATACTTCTGGGTAAGTCAATACCCAACGTATTGCCACCGTATCCCAATGTTTACGCACTGCCAATAGCTCGTTACCTAGGTAACGAGCTGGCTTCAAAATATCCGATGTGATTAGTTTTTCAACTGCAACAGTCACGCTGGGTATCTTCTAGCTACTTTGATTTGAGCTAATTACTTCCAACTGTAGCATTAATTAGACTGTTTGTTCAGATCTTATCTGAGCGAAATCTGAAAATCCAGTGTTAAAAAAATTTAACAAATGGTATGGGCACTCAACCCATACCATTTTGGGCCAAAGATTTCGCTTCAACTCTTTGGCCCAAAATGGTATACAGTTAACACCTGTTAAATACGCTTCTGCTCAGAGGGGAGAAAAGAACTGAGTCATGATTTGTTGTAAATCCTAAACTCCCCAAACTCCCCACACCTCCCACGACGACTTCACGGTTTAATTAGGTGTAATTCCCTCCATGAAGCTTGTTGCTATGCCGTCAGATATATCAAATAGTGTATTAAGTTGAGTTAGCTCGAAGATAATTCTCAATGAAGGAGAAACCGAGCAAAAGGTAAGGCGTCGTTTTAATTGCTGAGCTAGCTTAAATGCAGATACTAATGCCATTAGACCAGCACTGTCTAATGACTCGACTTGTTGTAAATCTACTAATAAAAATTTATTTTCGTTTTGTGCTAATGCTGTTGTTAAGTGCCGCTCAGTCTCTAAGGCATTTGTCGCATTTAGACTACCTTTGAGAGAAATAACTGCAATTTCTGTGGATTTTACTACTGTTTGCATCATGACATCCTATTAAAGTTATTGAACTTTAAAGTTTAGATGTATTTGACCATAAACTGTTTTTTATTGCATCGGCCATTTGTCTTATCTCTCTTTGCTGAATCTTTACTCTTTTAGCTCCCTTATTTAAAGATTAATACAATAATTGACAAATGTATTACCATATACTTTTTTTCTTAAAAATATACAAAAAAATATTTTAGGTGATTAATCACTTGCCATACTTATAAACCTCTCTTATTCTAGAATTTGGTCTAAATCTATAAATCTAGTGTAGTTAGAAGCTTAGCGAGAGCTATAGTAAGTTGCTTATGCGTGATTTATATCACACGTAGTATGTTATTACGATCACGTGTCTCATTAAGCTTTCACTCGGATAATAGATGTTTAAACATACTTGGTTTGTTTATTATGAGAACTACTTACGCAATTCGTAAATTGGTTGAACAAGCTCTTCACATAAAAAAATTAACTCCTGAAATAGAAAATGAAATTAATTTAGAACTGACAGAAATGGGTTATATTTCAGATGTTGATTACGAAGCATTAGAACTACTAATGGCTGAGATGGACGCGGGGCGTATTCAATTGGTTCCTAGCCTGGGATGGTTATCCTAAATTCTGGATACCAGGACTTTGCTTAAAAATTAAGTTATATCAAAAAATTTCTTCAAATCAAACCTTAAGTAAGTATCTACGAGAAATTACTTGCTCTTCTACCATTGAGAACACATTGGAATTCTATCTGAGCGACAAAATAGGGTGTATAGGTTAGGGTAAGGAATACAAGAATAACCCTTGTGGATTAAAGCCAGGTAAAGAAAGGGTATATGTCAGGAATGAACCTGGAAAAATCATTCCCTGGCTTAGTAATTCTGTAGAGATGTTATACAATAGATTAATAACTGTTAAGCAAATGCTAAGCAGGAACTCGATTGTAGTACATGAACTATAGAAAGAGCAAAGAGCCGTGTCAGTTGAAACCCTTGAGAAGCGTTCCACATCCCGTAAGCTAGCGCCTCAGTATCGTGTTTTGCTCCATAACGATAACTACAACCCTATGGAGTATGTGGTAGAGGTATTACTAAATACAGTACCAAGCCTCACCCAACCTCAAGCCGTTAGCATTATGATGGAAGCCCATACAAACGGAATAGCTTTGGTCATTGTTTGTGCCCAAGAACACGCCGAGTTCTATTCCGAAACTTTGAAAAATCATGGTTTGACGAGCACCATCGAACCGGTGGAATAATACAACAGGAGTCAGAATTCAGAATTCAGGAGTCAGGAGGGCTTTGTGTGAAACTTCTAGGCATGTAAAATTGCTAATTGGTCTATTGCGGTTATCTCTTTTGCATGAAGATAAATTTTGTTCGTCATTTAGCACAGCAACCTGTCCCTGTAAGGTTAGGTTGCTTTGTCGCAGCTTTGTTAACATTATGGCTACCCGTAGCGGTGCCAATTTATATCCTAGTAAAGGATACTAATTTAGCTAGTATCTTGACAATTGTACTATTATATGTAGAATTTATTTTCTTACTGACGCTATGGGCTAAATACGTATATCATCAACACAAGGTTCTACGATATTACGGCTTAGAAACAACACGACAAAACGCTGTAGATTTACTCTGGGGCTTGGCTATTGGGACGATTAGCGTAACATTACTGTTTGGGATAGAGGGAGTTTTAGGTTGGTTAGTTTGGGAACAACCTCAATCCTATAATTTGTTCCGAAGAATAATTTTAGAAGGTTTAATAGTAGGTTTAGGTTTTGGGTTTGCTGAAGAATTGTTATTTCGTGGTTGGTTGCTAGATGAATTACAAAGGAATTACAACGCGGTTACAGCACTTTGGGTGGATGCGGTTACCTTCGCCACATTACATTTTATTAAGCCTTTAGAGGCAATTATTCACACACTCCCACAATTTCCTGCTTTAGTTTTACTCGGGTTAACGCAGGTATGGGGAAAGCGCTGGCGGAGGGGACGCCTTGGCTTACCAATTGGTTTACACGGGGGTTTAGTTTGGGGATACTACATTATTAATGTCGGGGGATTAGTTAAATACTCAGGGAAAGTCCCCGATTGGGTAACTGGGGTGAATCACAACCCTTTGCAAGGGTTGATAGGGCTAGTATTTTTGAGTGGGTTAGCGCTGTGGGTGAGGCTGCGTAAGTAAGCTGGTTGCGATAGTGTAGCAACCACCGGTGATTAATAAGTTTAACTGGTTGTCTAAACCATCTTTTCCAGAATTGTTCCCACCAGACAGGCACTATCTAGTTTAGTTCCATTGAAATTCGCGCCATCCAATTCAGCACACAGTAAATTGGCTTTTGTTAAACTTGCACCAGAAAGATTTGCTTGTCTTAAATCCGCTTCTTCTAAATTCGCTTCATTTAACAATGCTCCTTGTAAATCCGTTTGGCTTAAATCTGCGCCCTTGAGATTTGCACCAGTTAGGTTGGCACCTCGCAAGTCAGCACCTCGCAAGTCAACGCCTTCTAGATTGAGATTCGTCAAATTTGCACCACTTAGGAAAGCACCTGCAAAAGATACATCCTTAACTCTAGCTCCCATTAAGTTCGCACCTCGCAAATTGCTACCCCGGAAGTCAGCACCCGTCAAATCTGCTTGCATTAAGTTCGCTCCCATCAAATTCACCCGCAGCAAGTCAGTTTGGACAAGGATTGCGCCCGTTAAATTTGCCCCTTCTAAGTGTCCACCTTCGAGCTTTGTCTCTGTGAAATCCGTACCGACAAGGTGCGCACCAGCAAGATTGACGTGGCTTAAATCAATGTTTGATAAATCCTCGTCTTCTAAATCTGCTCCGGGTAACTGTTTGAGTTTTCCTGTTTTAATAGCTTCAATGTTCATAAGTAATAAAAAAATATTTTCTTCGTGACGGACACTTTCCTCGAAGGAATTAACCTCGAGTGTAAGCGTCCGTTTTTATCCTTGTTGAAAACACAGTGAACTGCAAAGGGACAAGAAACACGAATAAGTTACTTTATTGGTAAATTCAGCTTCACCGCAGTGGGTTCATTACCTAACCTGCCATCAAGTAGCCACATACTGGCGCTTACTTTAGGCATCATTAGGCTTAGATCAAGTCCCTGTTGAAGGCCCATAACTAACAAACTCAAGGTATCTACTAGTTTAGGGTCAAAACGACGCGATTGTTGCTGTTTACATTCTTCCAAAGCTTGAGTAAATATCTGCTCGCGACTTAATTCAGATGTTTTTTTCTCATTTACCCGCCATTGAAAGTCCGCAACTAGAGCCAGAATTCGTGATTCTAAAGGAATTTCATCTCCAGCTAAACCAGCTGGTTCTCCTGTGCCATCCCACCACTCGCTCTGGTGACTGATTATTTGTGCTACCGCCCGTAATCGCGGCATTGTTCGCAATACTTGTGTTCCTGGTATTAAAGGACACGTTAGTGGGCAGCTAGGAGCTTCCTCCTGGTGATGTAAAAAATTACTAGGAGTTAAAACACTTTCTGCTCTTTGCAGAGGATCTATGCGATGTAGTAAACTGGCAAGCCGCAAACGCTTGATTTGCCAGGCAGGAAGATCTAAAAGCTGTCCAATTGTGTCGCAGAGCGCTACAACTTCCTGTACTGCCATTGGGTTAGTAATATCCGCTGCATCAATTATTTGAGCCATCCGTAAAAATGCTTGGATTTCATTAGAAACCAAGTTGCCATCTAAAGCTTGATGGCGAGTTGCGGTTGGTACAGTTATGTTCCCTTGCCCAATTTGAAGATAATCCACTACTCGAGAGACAACTATATTTAAGTCTTCTGGTGTGGGAAAAGATGGCTGAATTTTCTGTGTTATGGCTATTAGCTTTTTCGCCAATTCTGGATTGTAGTCTTGGATATGGGCGATCGCTAACAAAGCTGTTTCTTTAACTAACTCTGGCTCAAACGTCCATAATCCATAAAATTTTCGTTCTACATCTGATCCAGGTAGTCCCGCAGAACCATAATCAGCTTCTGATAATTCTTGACAAATTACCATAGCTGTGAATTGCGGTGATAGGATAATTAAGTGCCATTCCTGAGCGACTGGATCAGTTGGATCTAATGACACTAATGCCACATTCGGTAGAGATGTTGTGGAATGTTCACTAAAACTAGTGTCGCGAGTCGCCATAATAGCAATTTGCTCAGAGTGCTGAGCTATCTCTGCATAGCGTTCCGCTTCTTGTAAAAACCATTTCCCTTGCTGGAAGGCTGCGATAACTAAAGGTTTTTTGTCTTCAGTTAAAATATGGTCTTCCAAGGCATGGCAGAGGGCGATTAGAGTATTTTTGTAGTAAACACCGAATTTTATTGGTCTTTTTGTATTGCGATGCGCTGCTTGTAGCAGTTGGAGGATGGAACCTTCTAACATGGGATTGGGGATTGGGGATTGGGTAATGGGGACTGGGAAAGAATTGAAAGCCCAATCCCTTTTACTTTGTTTATGGTGAATGAAGTTTTATGACACACTAGCCAATTGTTTTTCTTTTTTCGTTTCCATTGGTGCGGAAAGTGCTTCTTCTAAGTCAGCACAACCCAACCTTTGTTCTAATATTCTCATGACCTCCCGTCCGAAGTCATTAGGGTTTTGCTGCCATGCTTGTAAGCACACCTCACCAAAGAAGGAACCAAGGGGTTCTGGATTCCATAGTAATTTTTTAGCATTCCATGGCATGAGGTTCATTGGATCATACCCTGGTCTGAGAATTCCTTCACTGAAGGCATATTCTTCTAAATGGGTATGGGGTTGCAGTCCAATAAAGAAGATTGCAGGTTCAACTTTATCACTACCAAAGATACGTTCTAGTTCTCGGTGGTAGGCTACTGTTTGGCGAATGGTTTCTGGACGTTCGTCAATCACGTTAAATGAGTAGTTGACAGAAACTAAGTCATTAAACCCAGCTGCTTTTAAGTCACGACAGTTTTGCAAAACAGTTCGTAGATTGTAACCCATGCGCATTTTACGCACCAGTTCTTGAGAACCGCTCGTAATACCGATTTCAAAGTAGTTCATCCCAGTTTTTGCCATCAACTCGCACAACTGGGGTGTTAGGTTATCAGCGCGGATATATGCTGCCCAATGAATATCCGTCATCCCTGAATCTACGATCGCCTGCAAGAGTTCTACGGCATCATCAATATATTTTCGGGCTGGGATAAATTGGGCATCGGTAAACCAGAAGTTACGAACGCCACGTTTATATAATTGACGCATTTCAGCAACAACTTCTAAAGCTGGGTTAACCCGTACCTGTTTACCTTCGACAACAGTGTAAACACAATAACAGCAGTTGTGAGGACAACCACGTTTGGTTTGTACGCCAATGTAAAAGTCTTGATCTTGCAGGTAATAGCTAAAGCCAGACCAAATGGTTTCGATATAGTCGTAGTTACAAGCAGTTTTTTGTATTGGAGTGGGTTGTTCGTGAATTAGGCGATCGCGCGGTTGTGTTTCTCCCACCACATAACACCGTTCATCACTAAAGTCTCTTCCTGTCAAGAGTTTTTCTAGCAGTGTTTCGCCTTCTCCCACAGAAATGATTGTTTTCTTGGGTAAGCTTCTACCCAACTGCTTGTAAAATACGCTAACTGCGCCACCACCTACAACCAAGCGAGTATCTGGATGATATTTCCGAGCGCGTTTAAATCCTCGTTTGATTAATCCCACATTGCGCCACAGTTCTGTAAAGTAACTTACGAGGACGCGCAAGCCCCCTAAAGCTCCATGTAATTTCTTTAGAGGATTTTTTGCATAAAAGATTTCAAAAGAGTATTGTAGTGGATTACCACCACGCCCACCGACAGGAGCATAAATTTGGATATCACGCCATGAAAATACTAGTAGAGTAGGTTTAAATTCATCAATACATTCATCCAAAGCTCTGGCATAATCTAGTGGGGGTACAGTTCCCAGATCAAAAATACGCTGAACAATGGTCGGGAACAATTTATGGACGTGATCACTCAAATACACAACCCCTATCGGAAAAATAGGGTTGCAAGGAAGGCGAACATAGAGAATCCGGTTTTCCATACTTGGTGTCTTAGCTTGCATCTTTCATTTCCTTAAACAAAAGGAGCCCAAAATTTAATCTTAAATTAAGCTTTAGTTTTTCTGTTCTACTACCATATTACTTGACATTTGAATAAATTATTGATAATTCTTTATTTTTCATTGGTGTTTATGCAAATGACAAATATAGCTGTAGGTGTTAGGGAACTTTAAAAAGGGGAAATAATTTTGTATCCCAGAAAACGTCTTCGTCCCTTATACTCCTTGCAGCAATTGTATATTGCATTTTCTGGAACCTAATCAAGCGAAAATAATCAGGTGAACAGGAAAGTTATTTACGTCTTAAGGTGGATACATTTATCTGGTGAAACTTATTAAAGCTTGACTGAATTAAAAAGTAAAAATGAAAAGTTAAAAACCTTACTTCGTAGGGCTTCCATGCCGTCTTGTAGAAGCCTATATCCTCTTTACTACGAATCCTAGCTTTATTTCCAGTCCCGTTGTACTAGTAAATAAACTTATTTTTTCTTGCATAATCTATAAATGCAAAAAAGGCATAGATTTTTACAAAAATTTCATACCTTGATCGCATCTAAAGATAAAAATAATTCGCAGAAAACTTCAGTTAGTAGTCGAAGTTACAGCATGTGGGGATCACCAGTGTTAGGCTAGAAAGTGTAATATAAAATTGTGGCGTATAAATCCTTAGCAGTTATGGCTCAAATATTAGATCCTCTACCACCTGAGCAATCCGGCTCTACTCTCTGCTGCTACGTTAATGCCACGAGCAAAATACAGGTAGCTCGCATCTCAAATGTTCCCAATTGGTACTTTGAACGCGTCGTTTTTCCAGGACAACGGCTAGTCTTTGAAGCACCAACACAAGCTCAAATGGAGATTCATACAGGGATGATGGCAAGCGCAATATTGTCGGATACAATTCCGTGCGATCGCCTTGCAATTAACGAGCCTAGCAGTTATCAGCTCGTAAACGACATGGAACCAGTAAAGGACTCTTTCAATAAAAAACCAATTGCCCAGCTAATTAATACAAAAACCCAAGATTCCATAAAACCTTTAACAATTGCTGGTTTAGTATCCATTGATTAGAAAATATTTTTGCTCAATCTAAGGGCTGCTCTTCCTAGCAGTCCTTTTTTGTTGGGCATAGGGCATTGGGCATGGGGCAATGGGCATGGGGCAATGGGCATTGGGCATTGGGCATTGGGCATTGGGCATGGAGGAGGAAGGAAAATGTTAAAGTTTTATTGATTAAGCAAGTTCTATAAAACGCAAATTATAGTTACCAACTTACTTACCATTTGCTTCTCCCTTACTCCCCCTGCTCCTCTGCTCCCCATGCCCCATGCCCCATGCCCCATGCCCTTATAATTATGGATCTACCTTCTTTTTTCTGGTTATGGAGAATCGCAGCTTGGTCGATGGGCTTGTCTCTATTGGCGTATTTGCTGCTGGCAGTGACAGGTATTTGGATGTTTCGTGATAGAACATCCCGCCGCGAGCAACCTATCTGGTTGCGTTCTTTACACTATATGATTGGCGCTTGCATGGTCAGTTTAGTGCTGTTGTTGCTATTAATTGGCATTATTGGCACTTTCGGTCACTTTGGTTCTTTGGGACACTCACAACACTTATTTGCTGGCTTAACAGTAGTGGTACTTGTTTTGGTTTCTTTTGGAAGTTCCAGGCTCATCAGCACGAAAAAACCTTGGGCTAGAAGTATCCACATTGGAACTAATATTATTCTGTTTGTTGGTTTTGTTTGGGTGTCTCTAACAGGTTGGAGTGTAGTACAAAAGTACTTACCGTAGAAGTAAATTTATAATCGAAATTAAAAATGGCATCACCGTCTGTTTTTCCTCTGTCTCCTTTGGTTAGGATTACACTGTTAAGTCTATATATATCGCTTACGGTTCCGCTGCCTTTTTTATCTGATTTAACAGATGCACCCATACCACCAACATTGCTATGGGTGGGTATTGGCATAGGTTTAGTTGCTTTATACGCGGCGTTAAGTGAACGCGTAGTATTAGATGACCAAGGAATTCAAGTCGCTTACCCCAAGTGGGTACCACAATTTTTTCGGAAGGGTTGGTCATTATCTTGGACAGAGGTACAAGAGTTAAAACCTCGCACTACTGGTCAAGGAGGTTTGGTTTACTATTTTCTTAGCAATAATGGTAAAGCTTATTTACTCCCGATGCGTGTGGCAGGCTTTACACAACTTCTAAGGCAAGTACAGGCTAAAACGGGAATTGATACGACAGAGGTTTACTTATTGGCTCAGCCTTGGATGTACTTTATTTTATTAGCATTCACGTTGCTATTACTCTTAGTTGATGCGTGGACAATCTTTTCAGTTATCAGTGCACAGTAAACAGTTATCAAACGTTATGAGGGCTGTAACAACTGATGACTGATAACTGATGACTGATAACTGAGAAAGGAATAGTGCGTTGAATTTAGAAAATATAACTCCACAATCTCAATTACGGCTAGAGCAAGTTAATTTATTCACAAAGCTGAACACTCAAGCAAAAGACAATTTCCAAGGGCACCCAATATTGGAAGATATTTCTTTTGAGGTATTTCAAGGCGATCGCATTGCAATTGTTGGAGCAACTGGTGCAGGTAAAACCCAGCTACTACGTCTTCTAAACCGCCTAAGTGAACCGAGTAGCGGCAAAATTTATTTAGAAAATCAAGAATATACTCAGATCCCAGTTTTACAGCTACGCGCTAGCGTGATACTGGTACTCCAAGAGTCTAAGTTGTTGGGAATGACAGTTAAAGAAGCGCTGGCTTATCCACTGGTTTTACGTGGTTTACCTAAACAAACAATTCAGCAACGTTTGAGCGATTGGATAGAACAGTTACATATTCCTAATGATTGGTTAGAGCGAACGGAAGTACAACTTTCGGTGGGACAACGACAATTGGTGGCGATCGCGCGCGCTTTAGTTATCCAACCGAAAATTCTATTACTAGACGAACCAACTTCTGCTCTAGATCTCAGTACAGCTTCCCATGTAATACAGATCTTAAATCAACTTGCTCAAAGTCATCAAATGACGATTCTTATGGTAAATCACCAAATAGAAATAGTCAAAATGTTTTGCACACGAGTGTTACATCTACAACAAGGTCGTTTGTTAAGAAACCAAACAGCTTCACTTATAGACTGGAGGGACTTACAAGAAAATTTAATGCAAGCACAAGATGATTTTGGATTTTAGATTTTGTTGAGGGTTAGGGATTACCTTTGACCACTAGCCGTTGGACGTTGATTAATGAACCGTTCTTTGGGGGCTAGTTTTGCTTGTGACTGGGGGACATTAGCACTCAAAATCTCAATATTAAACCTATATCCTACGTTGCGTATAGTTTGAATTAAGCTAGGTTGTCTAGGATCAAGTTCAACTTTTTTCCGCAGTGATAAAACGTGTGTATCTATAGTACGTGGATTATCGATCACATCAGGCCATGCACGGCGTAATAATTCTGATCTAGACAAAGGTGTTCCGGCAGCTTGCGCCAAAACATAGAGCAAACTAAATTCTTGTGGCGTTAAGTCGATGAACTCTCCTTGAAAACGGACTCGACGCTGGACTAAATCGATTTGCAAAGCGCCATAATCTAGATATGCCGGTGCAACAGGTGTACGTTTACGGCGGATAAGCGCCTCTATTCGAGCAAGGAACTCTTGCATCCCAAAAGGTTTGCTGAGATAATCATCTGCTCCTGCCTTCAAACCTGTAACCACATCAGCTTCATTACTACGAGCTGATAGCATTAAGATTAAAGGCTGCTGTTGACGATGCAACCAGTGACAAAACTCAATACCGTCACCGTCAGGCAGATCGGCGTCGAGAATAACTAGTGTTGGTTGATTGCTTAAAAAAAGTTCCCTTGCTTGATAGATGCTTGCTGCTTGACACACTCGATAGTCTAGTTGTTGCAAGTGCCAGCCTAGCAAAGATCTGAGATGGGAATTGCCCTCAACAATTTCTATACAAACTGAACCCACGGTGACAACATTCCTTCGCGTGCATAACTTCCAAGGTAACAAAACCTATGTCTAAGGTTTTGTAACTCTTGCTACCTCTATTAAGAGATTCTGGAGATTTTGTGATTCTAAAACAGTTAAGTAGTATAACTAATGCCTTTGTGAGGCCAGTTTAGTACTATTATTAAATTTTTGTTATGTTTTTTTAAAAATTCTTGTTGTCATGGAGACATTGTAGGCAATGTTTACAGTGCTATTAAAAAGGTCGCTATTTGCCATAAAATTCTTACTTAACAAGCTATTTGCTTTCTAAAGTGGTTTTCTGATGGAAGATCCAACAAGGTTCGTAAGCCCATGAAGAAATCCCCTACTCTCTCTGGACAATTTTCCTTTTATCAGAGATATTTATAATCATAGCTGTCGGTTTATCACAACCACCATTTTTTCGATACAATCGATATAGATTGTAGCTGCTTTTGGTATTTCCCAAAGGAGAGATATTTGTTTTGAGTTAATGTCAATGTAAGAGTAATACTTCCTTTTTCAGTTTGAATAATTTACAATTCTCATTCCAAACAGTTTTCTCAAGCAGTTATGCTCCAAGACACACAAACCATCCGCTATTACCAAAGAATAACTGACGCCCTCGTCGAGTTATGGAATCGTGGTTATCGCACTGATGATATGCGGATGTATTTGGACGGCTATTTAGCTGCCCTGCGACACAGTAGTGCTATCGAACCTTTTTTAATACATCGCTTAGAGGAGGAAGTCACCCGCTACTTGTACGATGCATCAAACTTTGCGATGACGCAACCACAGCCAGACTACTATTAATCCCTAAAAAAGGTTAACTAGTTAAGGATAACCCCATCCTCCGATTTTTTAGGATGGGCACCGTTAGCGTCATTGATGCTATAGTTATTATCAGGAATAAGGGACTTGCTTCTTGAGGCACCGGTTATTAAGGCCTACTGACTCCAATTGTTGGATGAGTAGCTTAATAAGCTTAAGCCCTGATGCTTCATACGTGTTTACGCTGGAGTAATCCATTAGCAATGTCAACTAACGGAGACAATAATAGCATACTATTTAGTCAAGTCAACGCTCTATCTGTGTAAAACTTTAAAAACGTTTATTTACAAAAATTATCCCCCCAGAGATATTTTGGTCTTTCCAAACTGGCTGAGGGGATTTTGTTGTAATAGCTTTCGGCAAAACGTGTTTAGGAACCTGGTAGATTAACGTAATTTGGCAGTTGTTTAACTCGTTCAATCCAAGCAACTACATTTGGGTAAGCTTGTAAAGCAATCTTACCTTCAGAAGCAAGTGCAATATAAGGAAAGCAGGCTATGTCAGCAATTGTCGGGCGATCAACCTCTAGCCATAGGCGATCGCCCAAGTGAGCTTCCATCACTTTGAGAACTTCGTGTGCTGTTTGCTGTGCTAGGGAGATATCTAGAGGCTTATTTAGAAGGAAATATGCCCTAGCTGCCATAAAACTATTTTGGATTTCTTTAGCTGCAACAGATAACCATTTCAAGACTTGACTCATTGCTCCTGCTTCTGTTGGTAACCAGTCCTCACCTCCATAACGACGTGCTAGGTAAACAAGAATCGCTTGAGAATCCCAAATAACCTGCTCACCATCCTCAAGAACAGGGATTTGTCCAAATGGATTAATCTGTAGAAATTCAGGCGTTTTATGTTCACCTGCTTGCAAGTTGACTGCTATAGTCTGATACTCTTTTTCTAAAAGAGATAACATCAACCTTACCTTGTAGCAGTTTCCTGACCGAGGAGAACTGTAAAGTTTTAGCATAGGTTCCTATTTGATTAAATTGTAAGCATCTGTGGTAGCGAAAATATAACTCTTGCGGAACCTGTAGCAGGTACTATAATACCTTGGTTGGTACAAGCGGGAGTACCTTTAAACGATTATCCTAAACTGAGTAAATGGAGCGATCCGCCTTCAGGCGGCAGCGCTTCGCTATCGCTTGCAATCACGTCCAGCGTGGGAAACAACGAAAGCCACCCAAGAATCGATTGAACGCTTAAAATCGTTAATGGTAGCAAGAATGTCACAAGCAAGCCATTAAGCAAAAATGCCTCCCCAAAAGGAGGCATTAACATTAATCTTACGAAGCTAAGGCAATTGTGACAGTTTGTTGCAGTTCCCCTTTTTGATACATATCGATCAAAATATCAGAACCACCCACGAATTTACCATCAATATACACTTGAGGAATCGTCGGCCAATTGGAATATTCTTTGATTCCTTGGCGGATTTCTTGATCGTCTAGAACATTCACCGTTTCAAAGGGAACACCTAACGTATTAAGGATTTGCACAACGTTATTGGAGAAACCACATTGAGGCATTAACTTGGTTCCCTTCATAAAAACCAAGATTTTGTTAGCTTTTACTAAATTGTCGATTCGCTCTTTAAGTTCTGGAGTCATGAGCCTTTAAGTTCCTACTTTAAATTGAATAATTAGTCAATAGTCAGTTATCTTTTTGACTCTTGACTACTTTGCCAAACTTCAGGAGTATATGTTTTTAGTGCTAAGGCATGGATAGCCTCAGTAGCCATAGCTTGTCGCAATGCACCATATATTAACTGGTGCTGCTGGACTAGTCCCTTGCCTTCAAACTGCGATGAGACTACTGTAACTTGATAGTGGTCACCGCCACCAGTCAAGTCTTGCACCTGAACTTGGGCGTCTGGCAGTTCCGCCCGGATCATTGTCTCAACCTGCTGCGGACTAATCATCGCACTTCCTAAAAAACTTCTTATTTCCTATTGTATTCCAATTTCTATCAGGGATTTAAACCCTGATAGTGGATAGATTTTACACCAGATTTATGTACTTTATTTTTTCTTAGAAGGCGGAGCAGAGCTATTGATGCCACCAGGATTAAACGGTGCATCAACAAAACCTAACTCTAACAACTGCTGATAAGCTTTTTTGCCCAATTCCCGTGTTGGGTTTTGGCTCTTAATAATTTGTACTAACAAGGGTACAGCTAATTCCGGTTGGTTTTGCGCGCGGTGAACCAATGCTAATTGATAGGTTGCTTCGTCACGCATTTGAGCAGCATCCAGAGCCTTTTTTCTTTGAGAATCAGCCACTCTGTTGTCTATTCCAGAGAAGCTGGCGTTTAGCTGCTCATAAAAATTAGACAACTGATTAAAAACCTGACGGGCTTCTTGGAGTTTCTTAGCTGCTGCAGCATAGTTTTGAGAAGCAACTGCATTATTTGCGTCAGCCATGAGGCGTTTCCCACTATCAACACTTAAAATTCCACTACTTTCTCCTGACGGACGGAGATTATTTGGAGCATTGGGGTCAATAGGTTGTGGAATTGAATTACTTGGTAGCTTGCGCACCTCCTGAGCATGGACAGAAGATAGCAGACTAAGAGCTACTATGACTGAGATAGAAATGAAGCGAATTAAGGGAACAGTTGCAGCAAGGTTCATGGGATAAATGTGTGCGACAACTCAACACAACGGAGTATAGAAACTTCAGGTATCTTAACTCTGTTTTGTTGTTTAACAAAGTAGAAATATACACTAAGTTCTTCCTCTCTAGACAGAAAATCAACCAAATCAGGTTCCCATGCTTATCTTGCAGTTACAAAAATCACAGATCTAAAACCCAACGCCTCTACGTCCTGATTCCATGTCTAAAGCTAGACGATTGTAAACTACGATTGTTAAGTATCTCTGACTCATGATGACTTAATTTTTGGAGTCCCTTTGCTAAATCAGTCGTCAGTCTTTGAGCATCTTGTTTTAAGCAACCACTAGCATAATCTGAGACTTTAATAGGTGTTCCGATGTGAATATTAACATCCGTACCCCAGCTAGGATAAGGTTGACTGTAATTGATACCTATGGGCACGATCTTAACGCCCAGATCTGGATAACTCGATTCAGCACTCAAAGCCAAGCGCGCAATACCTGGTTTTAATGGGTGAAGTTTACCTTTATGGATACCACCTTCGGGAAAAATGACTAACATTTCGCGATCGTGAAGTATCTTAACTGCATGACGCAGAGTGTTGATGGATGGATGTTTAGGATCAACAGGAAAACCTCCCATTTGTCGGATTAACCAACCTTGTAAACCTTGGCACTCATCAATAGTGACCATGAATTGTAAATCTCTACCTGTCACGCAGCGCCCAGCAGCATAGGGTACAACTAATGCGTCCCAACGGGAGCGGTGGGTGGGCGCTAGAATAACAGGACCAGTTGTGGGTAGATTTTCTTGTCCAGTAACTTCTATGTGCCCAAAAAAGAATGGTAGAAGAAAACGACGCCCCAAGAAATACGCTAAAGGACTGAACCAGGGAGAAACCGCTGAGCTTCTAGGGGTTTTGTTAGCTTTTGCTAATGTATCGTTTTGAGTTTTGTGATGAATGTTAGAGGAAGAGAGTGGCGAAGTTATCACGACGGCTACTAAACTATGTTAAGTGAGATGTAATTAGATTCCTGTAGATCCACCCTAAATTTCTTCCTAAAATTGTGTCACATACTATGGACAGTTTTCTCTCTGTCCGTTAGATAGTTCTATTTCGTCGATTCGCAAACCAAGCCCTTATTTGTTCTCGACATGCAGACTCCATAATACCTCCAAGCACAAGTAAGCGGTGATTAGAAGCAGCACTATCAGGTATGTTGCTAACGGTACGAATTGCGCCAGTTTTTGGATCGTCCACTCCATAGACTAATCGTTTTATACGTGCCTGCACAATAGCACCCGCGCACATTGGACAAGGTTCTAAAGTGACATAAAGAGTGCATTCATTTAAACGCCAAGTTCCTAGTATGTTAGCAGCTTTCCGTATAGCAACAATTTCCGCATGAGCAGTAGGATCTTGGTCTCTCTCTTTTCTATTTTCACCCTCTGCAATCAAATTTCCGGATAAATTAACAACAACAGCACCTACAGGAATCTCTCCTTGCTCACCTGCTGCTTGCGCCAATTTTAAAGAGTGGCTTATCCATTCTCGATCTTTAAGGTATTCTGAATATTCAAGTGACATTTTATAGCAGCAGGAGTCAGTGCGGTGGGCGGCAATGCCCTCATTGGAGCATCTAGCGTTCAGAACTCAGGAGGAGCCAGTGCGCTGGTAAGGCAGCGCTCCCTTGCGGATTTCCCGACTTGTCAATTATCGTCCAATAGTCTCCATCCAGCCTGAATCATATTCTCCAATTCTTCTAAAGTAAAGTTGTTTATGGTTTTGATAAACTCCTGAAATTGAAGAAATTTATCCTCTGATTTATAGTCAGTTGGGTCTAGATTAAAAAAGTCACAAAAAATATAGAAATTGCCGGCTATTCTGATGTAAAAGCGGTTAATTCCACTAACAAAATCCTTGGTATTACTTTGAGATTTAGAAACAGTTTCTTGGTCTTCTTGCTCTTTACATTCATAAAGTCGATTAGCAGTGTTTCTGGTTCTTTTTGTGCGCACTTTCACTATTTTATAAACTTTTTCTTGACGCAATCGAGCGTAGCGTTTGCACCAATTCTTGTCCACGATTTTCTCCTTTTTTAGCTGCGTAATCGATGTTCACCGGCTCTATATGCTTTCACTCGAGAGCATCTTTTCACCAAGACAAAAACTAACTAACAGATCGGCGAAGAATTTGGCGTTTTCTCGTGCTGTTTGCATCAAGTATTCCAACGTAATGCTTGTGTATTAGAAGGTTTCTAAGTACTATGAGAGAAGCAATCAATAATTTGAGCATACTCCCGATCATTTTTCCGTTTAAACAAAAGAATGCTAAAGTTGCCTTAAATAAAGATTCACAATGACATTGATCACCGTAGTCGGTATATGATCCTCGTCATTGCTGGATGTGATCAGCATCGCTACCGTAAGGGAAAGCTCAGCTAGTACCGCAAGGCGGAATTCGCTCATTCAAAATTCTGTTAGGAATACAGCATAGGCTTTTCAGAGATTTTGAATGGTATGCTTATTTACGCCGCGCTGTACTAGTACAGCTAGTAAAATCATCCCAGTACCGATACTCTAGCCCCTAAAGGGGTTGCTGGTTAAGAAGGGTGTCCAGTCTATTTTGAGAGTCTAAATTGTAAAGGTCATCACAACCGCCAATATGCTGTTGATTGACGAAAATTTGTGGTACTGTGCGGCGTCCGTTAGCACGTTCCGCCATTTTGTCTCGGGCTATATTGTTACCGTCGATTTTGTATTCGGTGAAGTTTACGCCTTTCCACCACAAAAGCATTTTGGCTCTGATGCAGTAAGGGCAAGTTTGCCAGGTATAGATTTCCACGTTGGCTTTGATGCGCTCTGGATGGCGACCTAGAAGAGGATTGAGAAAGTTTAGCATATCGCTTATAAGGTTTATCTAGGGTATGTACGGTTTTTATCGAGAAAAAAATGTGCCATAATTGACACGTATAAAACTAGTTAGAAGCAAAACTTAACACAGACGGTACATGATACTTTTAGCCATAAGTATCCGCCCTTTGGTAGACTTTAAAACTGAAAGAGCAGATGAAACGACGCAAAATTAAGCAACTGAAAGGGCAGAGTTTGTGGAAAATACATTAGGGCTAGAAATCATTGAGGTAGTTGAACAAGCGGCGATCGCCTCCTCCCGTTGGATGGGTAAAGGCGAAAAAAACATCGCTGACCAAGTGGCTGTAGAAGCCATGCGGGAACGAATGAATAAAATTTATATGCGTGGTCGCATTGTAATCGGCGAAGGTGAGCGGGACGAAGCTCCTATGCTCTATATCGGGGAAGAAGTTGGCATTTGTACCCGTGAAGATGCCAAAACCTTCTGTAACCCAGATGAACTCGTCGAAATTGATATCGCTGTTGACCCTTGCGAAGGTACTAACCTTGTAGCGTACGGTCAAAACGGTTCAATGGCAGTGTTGGCAATTTCTGAGAAAGGTGGTTTATTTGCTGCACCAGACTTTTACATGAAAAAGTTAGCAGCACCAGCACCAGCACGTGGTCATGTTGATATCAACAAGAGTGCTACCGAAAACCTAAAAATTCTATCCGAGTGCTTAAATCGTGCTGTGGAAGAATTGGTGGTAGTGGTGATGGATCGTCCCCGTCACAAAGAACTTATTGCTGAAATTCGTCAAGCAGGTGCCAGAGTAAGACTGATCAGCGATGGTGATGTTTCGGCGGCAATCTCCTGTGCTTTCCAAGGTACGAATATTCATGCCTTAATGGGTATTGGTGCTGCACCTGAAGGCGTTATCTCAGCGGCTGCTTTACGCTGCTTAGGAGGGCATTTCCAAGGGCAATTGATTTACGATCCAGAAGTCGTGAAAACAGGTTTAATTGGCGAAAGTAAAGAAGGCAATATAGCAAGACTTAAAGAAATGGGTATTACAGACCCAGATCGAAGCTACAATGCTAATGAATTAGCGTCCGGCAATACGGTGCTATTTGCAGCTTGTGGTATTACTCCTGGAACTTTAATGGACGGAGTTCGTTTCTTCCCTGGAGGCGCAAGAACTCAAAGCTTAGTTATTTCCAGCCAGTCACAAACAGCCCGATTTGTCGACACAGTCCATATGTTTGATCAACCCAAGGTCTTGCATTTGCGTTAGGCAATAGATTTAGGGGCAGTGTAAATGATTTATTTACTATGCCCTATCCTCAAAGTCGAGAACTTAGGGATGATGGGGGAGATGGGGAAGTTGATCTCCCTCACCTCCCTCATATTGTTACGATTTCTTTATGATGCCAGATGCTTCAAGCCCTGGTTTCACAACTACCAATTAGCAAATTCTTTTTAGAAAATGAATATAGCAGTAGTCGGGTTAAGCCATAAAACGGCTCCCGTAGAAGTCCGAGAAAAGCTAAGCATTCCAGAACCACTAACCGAAAGCGCGATCGCTCAGTTAGTCAGTTATCCACATATTACAGAAGCTGCAATACTTAGTACTTGTAACCGTCTAGAAATTTACATCGTTGCTCATGAGACGGAACAAGGTATTCGAGAAGTCACTCATTTTCTAGCAGAGTATAGTAAATTGCCAATTTCGTCTTTGCGGCAACATTTGTTTATGTTGCTACATCAAGACGCAGTCATGCACTTAATGCGGGTATCAGCTGGTTTGGATAGTTTGGTACTTGGAGAAGGTCAAATTCTGTCTCAGGTCAAGAATACTCATAAACTGGGACAGCAATATAATGGTATCAAAACAATTTTGAATAAATTATTTAAGCAAGCAATTACAGCTGGTAAGCGAGTTCGTACTGAAACTAGTATTGGCACTGGAGCAGTCTCTATTAGTTCAGCAGCAGTAGAGTTAGCGCAAATGAAAGCCCAAAATTTAGCTGCTTGCAGAGTGACAATTCTTGGTGCTGGAAAAATGTCACGCTTGCTGGTACAGCACCTAATTTCTAAAGGTGCGGCACGAATTCGGATTTTAAATCGATCTATGGGGCGTGCAGAAGAATTGGCAAGGCAATTCCCTGAAAACTCAATCCAAATTCATCCGCTCTCGGAAATTATGTCAGTAATTAGCGAGAGTGATTTAGTATTTACTAGTACTTCTGCTACAGAACCAATTATTGACCGTGCCAAATTAGAAATAATTTTGGAACCTACCAAACCTTTGATGCTGTTTGATATTTCTGTACCACGCAACGTTCATTCCGATGTGAATGAACTGTCAAATGTGCAGGCGTTTAATGTGGATGACTTGAAGGCAGTAGTAGCACAAAACCACGAAAGCCGCCGCAAGATGGCGCAAGAAGCTCAAGCACTTTTAGAAGAGGAAGTTTCATCTTTTGATATTTGGTGGCGATCGCTTGAAACTGTCTCCACTATTAGCTGTCTGCGAAATAAAATGGAAACCATTCGCGAACAAGAATTAGAAAAAGCTTTGTCGAGATTGGGTTCTGAATTCGGTGACAAACATCAAGAAGTGATCGAAGCCCTTACAAAAGGAATCGTTAACAAAATTTTACATGAACCAATGGTGCAATTGCGATCGCAGCAAGATCTAGAAACAAGACGCAGTTGTATGGAGACTCTGCAAACGTTGTTTAATTTAGACGTAGAAGAGCAATATAGTTAATTTCAGCGCTGGGAATTGCTAATTGCTATAAAGTAGTAGTAATTAGCGATTCTCAGCATAGTATTGGCATACCGCGTTCTGCACGAACCTTTAGACAACCTATTATTGCATCCTTAATATTTTCGAGAGCTTGCTGTCGTGTTTCACCCTGACTTACACAGCCCGGGATACTCGGACACTCGACAATCCAAATTCCATATTCATCACGATCAAGCGTCACGCTAAACTTCATAAACTTTTCCTAACCCGAAAAAGTATAACTCATAATTACACATTTTATCTTTATAAAGATATAAAAGGGAAATTAACCCCAGAAGATGTGAAACGCTTTCATATCAGTTGGTTTAATTTGGTGTCTGGTACTACTACAGCTTGCTGAGGTTGAGGAGTGTTGGTAGTCAACCCTAAAGAATCAAGCCATTCTCTCATCGACTGCGATCGCTGTCTGGGTTCTAACTTCATACCAGTGAAAATTGCTCGGTTTGTGCGATCGCTAATTTGAGAATTAACTTCTTTGGGAGCTACTAAACGAGCATTGTCTATCTTGCGTTTCAATGCACTAACTGGTGTTTTTCCCGTTACAAGTACATACAGAGTTGCTGCCAAAGAATAAACATCGCTATATGCTCCTGTTTTGGCATTTTTAGAATAAATCTCAGGTGGTGTAAAGCCCTCAGCAGTTTCTTTAGTCCGGTTTGTCGTTAAGATATGGTCAAAGTCTAACGCTAAACCAAATAGGTGATGCCAAAGCGTCCCCTTCCTAGCTCCTTTTCAATTGTGTATTTACCACCTTGCAATTGATCACCTGCAACCCAAGCCATCTTGCAACTCCCAAAATACATAGATTAATTTTCACACAAGAGACTTGAAAATCTGATTTAGTTTTGTATGAGTATCCTGCATGGAGTGAACACTGAATTAGAACGTCGCTCAACTGCTTCCGACATTCTGAGCGCCAAGAAGAAAATGTACAATTATTGTAGTGCGGGCATCTTGCCCGCGTTCCATATACAAATTAAATGCTCAATAGCTTATAAACAGCTGAACACATCATTAGTTTGTAGTTGCACTTTAGTGCGCTAAAGCGCAACTACAAACTTTTCAATCTTCTATTTGAGAATCAGATGGATGATAAGATTTTTTCACGAATTTCTCGACTTATTATACTGCTGTTAGGATTTTGGTCTTTGTTTGATCTAGCCTCGCACCTAGCAGCAGACATTTTCTGGTTTCGTGAAGTTGGATATTTAGCAGAATTTTTATTGCGCTTGAAAACGCAGGTGAGTTTATGGCTGATCGCCTTTTTTACTTCATCTGCTTTTCTACTAGGTAATTTATCTATAGCCTCTCGCTTGAAGACAAAGGAAACAACAGGGGAAAGATTTGGAAAACTTTTATTGTCAACAAATTCTCAGAGGATATCTCAACGTCTTAATTCTGGACTAAGGTTGCACTGGCTTCTACCAATCGTGCTTGCACTGACTATCTTGGCTGGAGCAATATTAATTTACTATGCTCAAAAAGCCTTAAGCTTTTGGCATATAAATCTTACTTTGCTTACCGTTTTCCTACATGTACCACCCTGGTTACATGTTTTGGAGTTCATAAATTTAAAGCAAATTCCCATCCCGGTTGTAGAGTTAGGTTTACTATTTGCATTAACTACCGGAATTTTTATTAATCCTCAGTTTTTGTTAAGAGCGATCGCACTAGTAATAAGTTTGCTATTAGGGTTTCTAATATCTGAGAACTGGTTAGTGGTTTTAGAGTTTTTCCACGCTACCAGTTTTAACCGCACTGAACCACTATTTAACCAGGATATTAGCTTCTATGTTTTTCGGTTAACGTTTTGGGAGCTATTGGAACTTTGGTTAATCGGACTCTTCCTGTATGGTATGACATCTGTAGCGTTAATTTATTTACGCTCAGCCAATAGTCTAAGTGAAGGTAGATTTCCAGGCTTTTCTGTAGGGCAAAGAATCCATTTAAGTGCTTTGGGTAGCTTATTTATGTTGGCGATCGCGCTGCATTATAAAATCGCACGTTACCAACTTTTGTATGCTACCGTTGGTGTTAACTACGGTGCTAGCTATACTGCTGTTAACGTACAACTGCCAATTTATACTGGCTTAAGCCTTTTGGCAGTGGCGATCGCAATATATCCGATACTCCGAATAATTGTTTTATCCAAAGGTGTAAAAGCAAGTTTTAAAGGTATCAGTTATCCACGCCAACTGATCTACGTGGTGGGATTCTATATAACAGTTGCAGTTATTTCTGGTGATATCTTACCTGCTGCTGTGCAAAAACTTATCGTACAACCAAATGAACTGTCTCGCGAGCGACCTTATATTGAGCGTACCATTGCACTAACACGACAAGCGTTTAACCTAAATCAAATCGAGACAAAAACCTTTGATCCACAGGGTCAGTTAACAGCATCTGACTTACAACAAAATAACCTGACAATTCGTAATATACGTTTATGGGATAAACAACCGCTTTTAGAGACTAATCGCCAATTGCAACAAATCCGATCTTACTATAAATTCCCTGATGCTGACATTGACCGATACACCTTCAGGACACAAAAAGAACAAGGGAAATTAGGTGAGAGTGAAAAGCAACAAACCATCATAGCAGCAAGGGAGTTAGATTACAGCATTGTTCCTAAGCAAGCTCAAACTTGGGTAAACGAACATCTTATATATACTCACGGCTATGGATTTACGCTCAGTCCTGTAAATATCGTTGGTTCTGGTGGATTACCTGATTACTACGTTAAGGATATTGGTGATCGGCGCATAAAACAAGAAGGATCTTTGCAAATAGCAAATGAAGCAATCCGCGCCAGTCTTCCAATTGGGCAACCCCGAATCTATTATGGCGAAAATACTAACACCTATGTAATGACTGGGACAAAAACGCAAGAGTTGGACTATCCTAGCGGCAATGATAACGTCTATAACGTATACGACGGTAGCGGTGGAATAGAAATTAGTCCTTTATGGAAGCGTGTACTGTTTGCTCAGTATCTTAAAGATTGGCAAATGTTGCTAACTCAGAATTTTACATCGCAAACTAAACTACTATTTCGACGTAACATTTTAGAACGGGTAAGAGCGATCGCTCCTTTTTTACGCTACGATAGTGACCCTTATTTGGTAGTTGCAGATGCAGGGGGAAGCAATCTCAAACAGGAAAAGACTTATCTTTACTGGGTAATTGACGCTTACACCACCAGCAATCACTACCCCTATTCAGATCCAGGAAAAAATCAATTTAATTACATCCGCAATTCGGTGAAAGTTGTCATTGATGCATACAATGGGACTGTTAATTTTTATGCTGCCGATCCTCAAGACCCCATCATCAATACTTTAACAGAAATTTTTCCTAAATTAATCAAACCTTTATCATTAATGCCCTTTGCGCTCCAGAGCCATATTCGCTATCCACAGGAGCTATTTGAGATTCAATCTGAGAGATTACTAACCTACCATATGACTGAACCACAAGTTTTTTATAACAGAGAAGACTTGTGGGAAGTTTCTAACGAGATTTATGGCACTAAACCACAACAGGTAAAACCTTACTACCTGATTATGAAACTACCAAACACACAGTCAGAAGAATTCATTTTATTACTACCATTTAAGCCTGTACAGCGGGCTAACTTAATTGCTTGGTTAGCTGCACGTTCTGATGGGCAAGAATACGGTAAGTTGCTGTTATATGAGTTTCCTAAGCAGCAGTTGATCTATGGAACTGAACAGATTGAGGCTTTGATCAATCAAGATCCAGCAATTTCTCAGCAGATTTCTTTATGGAACCATCAGGGTTCAAAAGTTATTCAAGGGAATTTGTTGGTAATTCCGATTGAGCGATCGCTGCTCTATGTTGAACCACTATATTTAGAAGCGGAAAAAAATAGTTTACCTACTTTAATCAGAGTAGTTGTTGCTTACAATAATCAGATTGTGATGGCAAAAACTTTAGACCAAGCACTTGCTGCTATTTTTGAGCAAAAGAAACCTGTAACACCTACTATTATACGTCCTTTAGAGGATAAACCGACCGGTTTGCAATTGTTTCCAGGTTCTGGAAGCTGAGTGTAAATAGTCAATCAAAATTGTTTTTCCGTTTACTTTCTAATGCCATCCCCTTTTGACAAATAACTACAACAAAAAAATTTTCAATTCAATTTCTATCTGTATCTATGTCTTCAAAAGCATGTTCAAATGCGTGATAGCACTATAACAATAACCTATTTGATAAACTTAAATATACCCGCAAAAATTCTTCACTCAAACTTAAAATTCTGTATGCGAAAATGATATCAACCTCTTGCACATTTTGCTCCCACATGCAGATATTAAGTGATCTTTTATTAAGCATCTTCTATAGCACTTACTATGAAGAACAAAGCGTTATTGACCCCGTAACAGAAAAACCAATTTCAACAACTGTCAATTTGTTCCGGGTAAATCGCTTAACTGGAGCGATACATTATGTCAGAAGTTGGACTAAATCAACTCTTAATGTCCAACCTAACCAAAAGATAGTCTCAGCCTATGAGGCTAGCGACAAGATAATCATTTCAGCCACGCTTGAGGATATGTAAAGGCATATCAAAAGGCTTCTGAGTACTGCGTGCTAAAATTGGCGTTGCTTATTGTATTAAGATATTTTGCGCCGTTGTCTAACCGTTGTGCAGCTACCTCTACTTTAGATTCATTCTTCGATTAAGCAACGCCCTCTAATCTGAGACTTAGCAAGAAAATTGTGTATATTGGCATCTCATCGATTCAAAACATTCAATAGTTTGTAATTAGAAGTTCGTCTATATGCTTTCTTTTTAAAGAGTTACAATTAATATTACGTTTTGCCTTTACTTTTTTTATTCGATAATTCTCGTATGCAATTTCAAAGAAATTGTCCGATAAATCTTCATTTTTTGGGTCAGAGTTGCTCAAGATTAACTTTGCACCCTTTTTATCAAGTAATGTAAAAAAATCTCGCAGTCTTAATTGCTCTGAATCATCAAAAGTTTTTTGTGAATATGATGTAAAATTAGCTGTTTTACTAATTGGTCTGTATGGGGGATCGAAGTAAACGAGAGAATATTCATCAACAAAATCTTCACACAGAGTATAGTCACCATGTCGAATATGAGTTTTTTGTAGAACTTGAGAAACAGCTTTTAGGTTTTCTGAGTCACAGATAGTCGGGTTTTTATATTTACCAATCGGAACATTAAAATATCCTTTTGAGTTGACTCGAAATAATCCGTTAAAGCAAGTACGGTTTAAGAAAATAATTTGGGCTGTTCTCTCTGCCCATTTTTGACTATATTTATCAAAATTTATTTGATAGCGCTGTGAATTAAATTGCAACCTTATTTGATAATAATATTCTTTTCTTTCTTCTTCATTTAGAGATAAATATTGTTTTTGAATATCTGACAAAACAGAAATTAAGTCTTTTAGGTTGTGTTTGATTGTTTGATAAGCTAACACTAATTCTGGATTGATATCGGAAATAAAAAATTCTTCAATTGGATAGCATGCAGCTAAATATAAGAAGATAGCACCACCCCCGACGAAGGGTTCAATATATTTTTTGATTGTCCCCTTCATTAATTCCTGTGGAAAAAACGTATTTATTTGTTCAAGAAGTTGACTTTTACCCCCAGCCCACTTCAAAAACGGTTTTGCTTCCATTCGACACCCTTTTTTTCAGGATAACGGTTCGGGTTTAGTATAGCGCTTTTCAAAACTATAGAGTTTAGCTAACTTGTCGAGACTATTGCGTATATCAGAGTTTGGCTCTATCGGTAGTAGATGCTGGATTTTCATGGCTTGTGCATATTCCCCTTGGTTTCGATACAGTGCAACCAAATTGCTGAGACTTTGAGTAACATTAGAGTGTTGCTTCCCTAACAAGCGAAGTCTCAATTCTAAAGCTTGTTCATATAAATTTTTAGCTTCAGTGTAACGTCCTTGGAAATAGAACAATACACCTAAGTTGTTGTAACCATTAGCAACTAAGAGATGTTCTTTTCCAAACAGGCTTTCTAAAATTTCTAGGGCTTGCATAAATAGTTGTTTCGCTTCCATGTACCGTCCTTTGCTTGCATACAATATAGCTCGGTTGGTGATACTATTAGCTTTCTGTAGCTGAGTTAAGCTATTTGTGTTGTCAAGAAGATTGGTTGTAGACTCAGTTTTTTTTGAAACATTGTTTAGTTTACGCATTTATAAACAACCCGTAGTATGTGAATAATTAAATTGATTTTCTTTAGCCAGTAGTATCTCTTTGGTTAATTCACTAACCATAACTTTTTTTCATACAGTAAAAAGTTAGGTATTAACCCCATATCAGAGGATCATTTCTGTTGTTTTAGCAAGCTCGTAACACTCCTACACCTGCATTAAGTGGTTGGTATAGAAATGTTGGGTGATGCGTTGATAGAGAAAACACGTACCGTGATAATGACTGGATTATCAATAAAAAGTACAAAAACGGCGAGCTTTGCTGACTAATATCTAAAAGTGTTCTGCTTCACCAACACCTGGAACTCAAGTTGGATCTATGACGATAGTCAGTCAGTCTATTTGGTGTTTCCACAAGTAGAGCAACTAGCTACATTGATGCAACAAGGTTCCGCTCTGTGAGTCTTTACCACGGGAAGATAAAATGTTCAGCCGGGAAAGAGCCTTTTTTGATTACTTGTGAATGCCTTATAAGAGACACCAAGTTAAATTTAAGTAATACTTAGTATTTTGTCTGTAGTTGATTGTACGGATTTTTCTTAGAAACTTCTTCCAAATTTCCGAAAAAATACGGTTTTTTTATAAAAAAATAATATTATTCGAGGGGTTTAAGACCACGGCTAAATTTTCGATTTAGCCGTTTGCAATTAGTGGCGGGTTTGAATACACCACTAATTGATTCTGACTCCTGAATTCTGACTCCTGAATTCTTCTTCAATCTGATTTACCTAAATAAGCTTCTAAAACTTTCGAGTTGCGCTGAATTTCTTGTGGCGTGCCTTCAGCAAGATTTTTACCTTCAGCAAGCACCCAAACGCGATCGCACAACGACATAATGACATCCATATTGTGTTCAATAATCAGAAATGTCATACCCGCCTTATTCCAAGCCTCAATCCTCGTACAAATTTCATCGATCAGTCTGGGATTTACCCCTGCGGCTGGTTCATCCAACAAAATTAATTTGGGGTTAGTCATCAATGCTCGTCCCAGTTCTAGCAACTTACGTTGTCCGCCTGATAATCCTCCTGCATAATCGTGTGCTTTTTCGCTTAATCCTACAGACTCTAGCAGAAACATAGCCCGTTCTCGCAGTTTCTTTTCTTCAATTGCTATCTGGGTTTGTTGAAGTTGGACTAGCCAAAAGTTCTCACCAGTTTGTTTTTGTCCTGCTAGCAGCATATTTTCTAGCACAGATAAGCGTGATAAAGTACGAGCTACCTGAAAGGTACGTACTAATCCTTGCTGAGCAATTTGGTGAGGTTGTAAGCGTTCAATAGGTTTACCGTGAAAAATCACTCTCCCACGATCTGAACGGATGAAGTTAGATATTAGGTTAAATAAGGTCGTTTTTCCTGCTCCATTAGGACCTATTAAACCAGTAATGCTACCACTGTTTACTTGGATTTCAGCATTTTCTACCGCCTTGACACCATCAAAGCTTTTAGAAAGTCCATTTGCTGAAAGTAATGGAAAGTCGGATGATTGGTTATTTACCAAGGGTAAGTTCCTCCTTTTTACCTAAAATACCTTGAGGACGCCAAATCATCAGCCCCATTAAGATTAAACCTATAACCATAATGCGAAATGCACCTAAACGTGCTTCATCAAGGGGGACGATTTTTGGCAAGACTTCACGAGTTAGAGCATCGTAAGCAAAGAAAATTACTGCCCCTAAAATTGTACCAACGTTATTACCCGAACCACCTAAAATGACCATGATCCAAGTGTCAAAGGTAAGCTGCGGTTGGAAATTATCAGGGTAAATGGCGCTAAGTTGCCACGCAAAGAATGCTCCAGCAATACCTGCGATCGCGCCTCCTAGCATTAGTGATTGCATTTTGTACCAAAAGACGTTTTTCCCCATTGCTTTGGGAACTTCTTCATCTTCGCGAATCGCTTTAAGAATTCGACCCCAAGGCGATCGCACTAAAATTTCTAGTCGCCAGAAGACAAAGGCTAATGAAAGAAGCAATAGTAACATTAAACCAGCTTTTGGGTTGTAGTCATATAGTGCGATCGCGCCAGAAATATAAATTGCCACTGACAATAGCCCAAGCAAAATTCCTACAACCAACCGAGATATAAATTCTTGCCGATTCATAAATTTTTTCTTGGGCGATGGTTGTGAAAATTTAATCCAGCGCCATAACTGCCACAAAGTTAATCCTGCAAGTATTGTTAATAATCCAATCATTAAGAGTTTAACAAACAAATTTGGTGTAAAAGTGGCTAGGGGTATAGGATAACTTTGTACCCCAAACGCACCTGATGTCCAAGTATCACCTACAGGTAAATCTTGGTTATTAACAACTAAACGAATCAGTTCGCCGACACCAATAGTAACAATTGCTAGGTAATCTTCCCGTAAACGCAGAGTTGAAAAACCAATTACCAATCCTAACAACGCTGCTGCTACAGCGCCAAGTAGCGCCGATATAAATAGAGGGACACCCTTTAGGCTTAACAACACTGTTGTATATGCCCCTAATGTCATAAAGGCAACAGGACCAAAGTTAACTAAGCCTGTAAAACCCCACTGCAAGTTAAGCCCCAAACCAAACAGGGCAAAAATTGATGTAGAAATAGCCAAGAAAATTAGATAGTCAACCATAGAAATTTTTTAGGGGATAGGGGTTGGGGCAATACTGCTCGGATAAGCAGGGGAGGCAGGGGAGACAAAAATTCCCCCCTGCTACTCCTGCTTGCCTCGACCAAGAAATTCTTTAACCGAGCAGTATTGGGAGTTGGGGGATAGGGTTTAGAGGTTGTGGGTTCGGGGTTGAGTGTAAAAAATAATTCCTACACCTACTCCCTATCCACTAATCCCTACTCCTTACTACCTACTCTCTACCCCCCATTTTATAAGTAAGTCCGCTGAAAACCCCGTATCTTTAGTGTGGGTTCGCGCGTAACATGAAATTTAGACAACGGAGTTACAGGGGTTTGAGACAACCCCTGTCGCGCATAAAGTGAAATCGGCCTTGAGGTAAGGGTTTTAGCCTCCTACCCAATTCGCGTTAAAGATGTAATTTTCCAACGTTGATGAAACGATATAATAAGGGTGACTGAGCTTCTTTGAGGATAGCGATCGCAACTGAAAGATTGATGAATGCCCGTCTTTCGAGGTTTCATGAGAAGAATTCAGTTTATGCGCGAATTTCGTGGACTGAAACCCTTATAAATTCGTTTTCAGAATTTCAACTTATGCGCGAACCCACATTATACTACGTCGAATACGTCAAACAGTGAGAATTGCAAAGTAAATATAAGCGCATAAAGTGAAATTTTGAGCAGGATCATCTGAATCAATGAGTTTTTGTTTACATTCATTGACTTTACAGCAGTCAGTGTAACTTCTGACTGCTTTCCTCTTAAACCATCGCTCTTCAGTTCAGTATTACCGTCTGTTTTTTATCTGTTATTCTATCCGTACTTTCCTTCTGTCTGAACTTTTAGTCCAAACTCCAGAAATTTAATAATTTAGAGCATGAACCCCTTTGCTGCCTTAAACTGCCCTGTAAAACTAGATGCCGAACAGCTTAGAGTTAATCCCTTAAAACATACATAATCAAAACAAAGTTAAAGGGGGGATATCTATCAACAGGAAGTAGGCCAGGCTTTAGAGATGTGATTAGACAAATTATAGGATCTCCTACCACAATAACGATTGCTAGAGCTAGTGTTATGAGCCCCACAAAAGGGAATATTCGTGATATATATGAACAAAAGATCCCGATAGGAGCAAGAAAGAGAAGATATTGAAAAGGAAGCGTTAGTAGAGCTAGTGCGAATGTATTAAACATTAATAAACACACTAGAAGCCAAACCACTGAAGCTGCTACCGAGCGTGCAACATTCAATATTGCAGTTTCTTTCCAAGCGACCTCACTAAGCGAGAAACTTGACATAATTCTTCCTCTGGTTGTATATTTTTTTATTCTTTTTCAAATCTCTACTCAGATCAAAACTGCTCGACGATTTCTAGCCGTTGAAGTTGATCCAATAATCGGTTGCCCTGATGCTGAAACGGCTCTTTCTTTCCCCCAACTTCTAATGGCATCAATCTGTTCAGGACTTGTCTTAGACAACGGTACAATGTTTTTGAAACTTGATTCAAAAAGCTCAGGGGTAATGATAGTATCCCCGTCAATAATTGATGCTTTAACTACATCGCGGACTGCTGCTTCAATATCTGCACCAGCAAAACCTTCCGATAGTTCAACTAAAGATTGTATTAGGTTTGAGTCAACTTCTTTTTTCAATCCCCTCTTGATGTATATCTTGATAATTTCTTCCCTTTCTTGTGACGATGGTAAATCTACAAAAAATAGTTCATCAAAACGTCCTCTTCTCAGAAGCTCAGGTGGTAGTTTCGAAACATCATTTGCGGTTGCAACTACAAAAACTCTGGCACGTCCCTCTTGTAACCAGAAGAGAAATTGACCTACTAACCGCGCACCAACCCCGCCATCATTGGCTTGCATTGCCCCAGCTAATCCTTTTTCAATTTCATCAATCCACAATACACAAGGAGCAACATGATCGGCGGTGCTTAAAGCATCCTTGAGTCGTCCTTCACTTTGCCCAATGTATGCGCCTTGAATCGTAGACAAGTCCAATCGGTAAAGAGGTAATTCCCAGCTTGCTGCAATAGCTTTAGCAGACAGAGATTTTCCACAACCCGGTACTCCTACCAATAACACTCCTCTAGGTGGACGTATACCTCTTGCTCTAAGATCAGCGGTGAGAAGTGGTTTTTCTCGATCTAGCCACTGTTTAAGTCCAGAAAGTCCACCGACATTTAATTGATTTTCTCTAATCTCAACTTTTTCTAGTCCCGAAATGTCAGCAAATATCATATCCTTGACATGCATTAATTCTACGATGTCTGACTTCAAGACTTTGCCGTTGGCTAATAGAGAGACAATACTGTTTTCAGCTTCAATTCTTGTAACGCCTGCTAGTATAGCTGCTGCTCGACGTTCGTCCTCAAGATCCCACTCTATAGTCATTTGACCTCGATAAGGATCTAACTGCTCTTTGATAATTATTAACATTTCGTCTTCTGTTGGAGGATCGAGGGTTAATGCAAAACCCAGTCGTTGTAATTGCCCCCAAATAGGTTTTGTTGTAATAACAACTAAAACTCCACCAGTTTCTGTAGCAAGCATTACTAAATCCGATACTTGACGAGCAAAAGCAGAATCATCCTCAAGATCGGTAACTTCTGTAAACACAAAAGTTAGGTTTTGTTTTTGACCAATTTGGTGACTCGCAAAATCGAGGGCACCAGCTACAGAATGATCGTCATTAACTTGTGTATTTGCGGGAAGTTGTCTAGTCCCTTTTGACAGGGTGTGGTAGAAGATTGGAGCGCTTAGAGTTTCAGCAACCTCGCTCAGGATTTCTAAAACTCTAGAACGCTCTGCACTTCTAATTGATATAAATGGTATACGAGCTTTTAGATACCGAGTTAAACTTGACTTGAGATTTTGAGAGTCGTTCATAGCTACAGAAGAATTCTTCTTTGTGGTTTTATATTTTCAGTTTTCTGTGAATCCTTACTAGTGGAACTATCAGTAGGCGGTAACACAGCTTCTTTGTTGAAATTTAGCAAAGAATTATTTTTTAATAAGGAAGCAAGCCGACCAGATCTATCAGACTTCGCACTTTGCTCTAAAGAGGACTGTGCTTGCTTAGCATACTTATTAACGGCTTCTTGCAGATAGTTCCTCAAATCTTCAGGCACAGGTTTGAGTAAGCTAATTTGGAACAGAAACGTTAGAGTTCGCCTAGCAACAGTTAAAGCTTTCACAATATCAAACTCATTGTTTGCGCCCAAAGACAAATTCTTTTGCAAACGACTAGCACACTGTTTTAGTACCTTGTCATAAGCATCTGCAAAACGACTAGCAAATCTTTCTGCGCTTCCTTTAGACCATTCAATTTTACCTGAATCGAGAATTGGCAACTCGCTAGTTTGAAGTGTGCCATCAATCAATCGATCTAGACAATCGCTCCATTGAGCATAAGTAACTGGAGGTTTCATAAACGGCGTACTCGACGAATAACAAAAGTTGCTGGTGGCATCAATTCCCAAGAGGGAAGTTCGTAAACATACTCTGACTTATCAATTACACTTTTCTCAGCACTTTGAGAACTGGTAGACTGATTGTTCATAGTCTGTTGCTCTGAAGAATCTGACAATGGATCGCTTTGATTACTCATCCTTCAACTCCAACTATTTCATAAACAAGCGTCGAGACGAGCCGTGTGGATTAAGTATGTATTCTTCAGGAGTGATACCCTCAAGCAATTCTGTAACTTTTGTTTCTCTTTGATCGCAAGAAAGATATTCTCGCCGCCAGTCAACAATTTCTGCAAGTGTCGCTCGTAAAACTTGCTGAGTGTTTGCATTAAAGGTTCTATAGTCGTTTTCAATCTTCTTTTTAGTTGCTTCAGTTTGTTTTTTCGCAACAAAAAATGAAACGCCACCTCCAGCACCAACCAACATCATGAAAAAGTTTTTGGAAGAAAGGGCTGGGAAGAATAACAGAGTACCAATGACCAGGTAAGCCCAAACCAGAGGATTTATCTTAACTTTAGATAAAGCATCTTGTTTGCGCTTTTCATAGTGTGATTCAACGTCACTGACTAATTGGAGTTCGTTAGAGCCATCAGTAGAGGAGCCTTTCCAATCATCAATGGATAGTTCTATCGTTTGTGGAACTTTGAGACGATTTTTTGCAGTGAAATCCTGATGGGCAGAAACGATCCATTCGTGAGACAAAGCGATCGCGAAGCGTTGAGTGGCAAGAGAAGTCTCAGTTAGCTCAGGAGTAATTGCTGCGTTTGATAAAATCTGAGTAAAGGTAACTTTATCTTCAAAAGCACTTTTTTCCATATCATACTGCTGTTGTGCCCTATCTGTATGACCTCCATGCTTAATAATCAAACTCTGCAACCGCTCTTCACTGATCAACGGCAGTTCCTCATCGTCGAATTTAGTTGCCAAGCTTGTGAGAAGCCGATCAACTTCATCTTCAAACTTAGCCAGACGAGTAATTTCCCCTTCAAATACACCCTTAAAGTAGTTAAAAATATCTTCATGTCCTTTTGCTTCCCGCAAAACCTCAGATAATTTACTCCAAGTAGGACTGTACTTCCTTAAATAAGGATAAATTTCATCCGAAAGAGGCGCTATCTTAGAACGAAGCGCATCTTCCCATCGTTGTCTCTGTTGATCGATATAACCAGCTTTTTCTGATAGCTCGTTTAACCAAGTCTCAATCCTTGTCAAACATTTACTGTATGTTTCTATCCCAAAAACGCCATTAACGAGTGCGTTTAGAACAACGATCATTTGGCGATCTAAAGTTTCTGGATCTTGCATACCAAAATAGCGATCTAACCAGATTTGGTACGCTTGTGAACGCTTGGCACGACGCATGATTAACGCGAAAAACAAGGAAGCTTTTTCGTCATCACGCTGTAGTGCTTCTGCAACTGCACGATCAGCTAACTCTTTGTTATCCAGCAACCAGGATGACGTTGCAACTAACACAGGAGCTAGCCAGTACTTAGGTGCTGACAGCATTAACTCATCTGTTGTATTTGCGATCGTTTCTCGCTTCACGAGACTTAGATCGGCAGCTTGTAGTATACCTGTTGTTCTCCGACGAAGTTCATTGTAGAAGCCAAACTTTTGTTCTAATTCTTGACGAACCGTCACCAACCTCGTCTGTGCCAGTTGTAACTGTTTGTCCTTGATATCTTTCTCAATAAAGTCGTTAATAATTTTACGAAGCTCTTTAAAATCCCCCTGAAACTTGGTCAATCTATCATCTACAGAATCCACTCGTTGTTTGACGTCTACAACTACTGGTCCTATATCTTTAAGGTAACGACGAATATCAGAAATATCTTCACGAGGAACAATGCGATCAGCCATTGATGTCTTCTCCAACATTTATAAGGGAAGTGGAGCCATTTTTAGATACAGCTACTATGTATTCGGAATAAACTTCTATGTATTCATAGGATGAGTGCAGAGCCATAGATCTGGCTTTTTCAAGTGCAGCAGGAAGCGGTTCACCGACTTTATAGTGATGAACAATGCTGCCCATTATTTGAAGAGTGTGTACTTCAAAAGGGTGTCCAAGGTAACACTTGGCTACAATGCCGAGCAATAGGTTTGATATGTCAGGCAATTCTGAGTTGATTATTTCAATGAGCTTGTTAAAGGCATCTGTTTCAAATATGTGCCCTCCTGCATCTAGTTGATGTAAAGCTTCCATATAAGAGGGAGAACGTTTTTGCCGAAGAAACTTCTGAATCTGACTTTTTGTAAGAGAGGATGAAGCTTTCTGTGTTACAGAAAACAGAGATTGAGTTTCCGACTTTGGACCACTACCCAAAATTTGACGCTTCACTAAAGCACTCCTTGTAATTTTAATACTTTGGTAATTTGCTACTTCTTTTTACTTAACACCGTTATAGCCAACGAAAAATCAAGCCTTGTCAGCGACTATTTCCGTTTTCGTTCTTGATCTCCAACAGGCAAAAGGAAAACGGGGATATAGTGCGAACCATAGAACCATATACAGTAAACGCCAATAACCTGTTCGTAGGATCGCTTAGGGCTCGGAAAAACTTATTGCGAACAATGATAGAGAATATGTACTATTCTAATAAACTATCTCACTTTTGTATACTAAGTCAAGTTTGAATTCTTGATGAAGAAAGCTATATACTGAGTTTATTTCTGATGATCCTGGCTAAGTCCCTGCCCTATAAAAAAGTAGCTTGTTTATCCTGGGATGCCCCGACACCAGGCAGGATCTCAGTTCCACGGACCAGCACGCTACTACTGATACAGAACATCATATGGATCATCATTATCACTTAGCCATGCACTACCATTTTTAGGTACACTCTACCGCAAGCATCGTTTCAGAAGAGAGGAATAAAGTGGCAGCACTACCCTCGATTCTACCTCTCGGTTGGGATCCCTGACTGTCTAATTAGTAGATTAAAGCTTATCCATTAACTATTTTGGTAGATTCAAGCTTTAAAATTTGTTGTTATGTACCAATAAGACAGTCAGGGGTTGGGACTCATTAACCGAAAAATGACGTTTTTATCTCGGTTGTTTCCATTATTATCAGTCTATAGGTATATTGACAAAGACTTCATGACTTTAAATTGTCACAGGTGAATAATATGCCTTTCTTACCTAATTTGGAGAAATACTAAGTATTAATATTTAATGTGTATTTAAATTAAATTAACTACAAAGCACTACACGTAGATATGGATAATTTAAGTGTAGAAAGTGGCAGAAGAAATAGCGCATATGATCAAGCCCAACTACTTCAAAATTCTAGCTGTAGGTTTATTTGCATCCTTAATGGTGGTTTAGATCTGTTAAGCATGTTAAACACTTTTATAAGTGAGACAGTAAATTTCAAGAACTACCGTTTGAGTTTGGTCAGTTGCGCATCTCGTGGGGATGCTCGACACCTAAACAACTTAGTTTGGTTACATTCCCCTTGCCACCAGATCATGCACACCAACAAGTCCATAAACTAAAAGGAAAAGCTCTGTTCAATCCTGGGATCTTACTGAGGCGCTCTCGTCTTGATTGGGAAAAGTCAGGAGCCTTCAGTCCTAAGTCAGAAAAATTATTTTCTTTTTTTGGAGTCTGAAAAATCAAATGAAAAATCCCCAAGATTTTGCCTTGGCAAGTCAGCAGTGTCGCTATCTTTACGAGCAAGGAAGATATGAGGAAGCACTGACCCTTGCTATTCAGATTCGTGATAGTACCCTAAAACATTTGGGAAGGAACCATCCCTACTATGCCAAGAGCTTACTTAATTTAGCAGGTTTTTACTATTTACTGGGTAGAAACAATGAAGCGAATGAAGTACATCAGGAATTACAGAATATTCAATCACAAACCGCACACGAAGAAGATCCAAGCCATGTTATCAATTCAATGAATAATCGGGCAGAACAATGTCGTGTAGAGGGTAAATATGAAGAAGCAGAACAGATTTTTCAACAAGCTCTCCAACTTGGGAGAAGAACTTTAGGGGAGCAACATCCTCTTATTCTTCAGTGTCAGGCTAATCTTGCTTCGGTGTATTATGAAAGAGGACAGTATAATGAAGCTGAACATCTACTGTTACAAGTTGATGAAATCCACCGTCAAATAGGAAGAAACAGCCCTCAAGAGGATGCCCAAATACTGAGTACATTGGCATCGATATTTCATGCTAAAGGTGACTACACCAAAGCTATAGAATTTCAGCATAAGGGGTTACAAACGTTGCGTCAAGGATTTAGCAATAAACACCCCTTTGTAGGAAAATTACTGAATAATTTGGCTGCGTTGTACAAGGAGGTAGGTAGGTATAAAGAGGCAATAGTACATTACCAAGAAGCGATAGATATACTATGTCAAAGGTTAGGAGAGCAGCATCCAGACTTTGCCACTAGTCTGAACAATTTGTCAGAATTGTATTCTTCAATGGGTAACTATGAAGATGCTGAACCACTGCTTCGTCAGGCTATGGAGATCCAACGACAGATCAAGCCCAATCATCGTGACTTTGCTACTAGTTTGAACAACTTAGCTGACCTCTACCGAGACATGGGGCGATACAGTGAGGCTGAGCCTCTTCGACAAGAAGCGTTGGAGATTTTCCGTCGCGCCTTAGGAGACAATTCTCAAAATCATCCAGATTTAGCAAACTATCTTTGCAACTCAGCAGTGCTTCATGAAGCTAAGGGTAAATATGATAAGGCACTGTCCCTTTATCGACAAGCATTAGAGATTCAACGTGAAATATTAGGGGAAAACCACACAGATACTGCCAATACTCTAAGCAGTTTAGCGGAGCTATATCGCAAGCTGAATGACTACAATTCTGCGATGGATCTTTTGCCCAAAGCACTCGATATTAAGCGGAGAGTTCTGGGAGAAAATCATCCGGAGGTTGCTCGGATGCTAAATAATCTTGCGCTTATAGCTACTAACTTACGAGAATATACCTTTGCTCAGGAGCTATACAAAGAAGCACTATCAATTTATCGTCAAGTATTTGGAAGAAATAATCCAGAGTTTGCCACAATCTTAAGCAATTTAGCTAATTTGCATCAGGCAACGGGGAACTATGCTGTAGCAGAAATGCGTTGTCGACAAGTATTGAAAATTCGCCATAAAATCTTGGGAGAGCAACATTTTGACTTTGCTAGTAGCTTGAACAATTTAGCGGAAATATACCGTGCAACAGGCAACTATGCTGATGCTGAGCCTCTCTATCAGCAAGCACTAAAAATCTTGCATCAAACAGTTGGAGAAACACATTCAGATGTTGCTACTTTGCTAGATAACCTTTCAAAACTATATGTTGCAACTGGGAAATCAACCGAAGCATTGGACTTAATACAAGAAATTGCTGCGATTGATGATCGCATGGTTGAGCAAGTTTTCTCCAGCGTCTCTGAGAGACAACGCTTACTCTATCTACTAAAGCTTCAATCTCACATTAGTGGTTTTCTCTCGCTGATTGTCCACTCTTTCTCTAATTCTCAATCAGCTTTAGGAATGGCATTGGATTTGGTCTTAAAACGTAAGGCAATTGCGGCTGAAGCATTAGCTGTTCAACGGGATGCTGTACTGAGTGGACGTTATCCAACTTTAAGAGATAAGTTGCAAGACTTGGCAACGTTGCGAATGCAGATTGCCTATAAGGTAATGGCGGGTTCAGCAGTGGATGAAAATTTGCAAACTCATCAGGAGCTTCTAGCTCAATGGGAGAAACAACGAGAACAACTTGAAGTAGAGCTGGCAGGGCAAATTCCAGAAATGCGATTGAACCAGCAGTTTAAATCAGCTAATCGCCATTTGATCGCCTTAGCTTTGCCTAAGGAAAGTATGCTAGTTGAGTTTATTCGCTTTAGGATGTTTAATTTCAATGCTGTACGCGCACAAGAGGAAATAGAGTGGGGAAAATCTCGGTATCTAGCTTTTGTTATAGCTGCTGGAAAGCCAGATATTGTCGAAATGATTGACTTAGGTGAAGCTGAGATAATTGAGCAAAAAATTACCGAATTTCGAGAACTAATTACTGCTGAAATCAAGCGTTATGATAGAAAAATTTCAGATATAAATGCGCAAGATACAAAACCACAAGAAGAGGACATGAGATATGGTCGTCCTTCTCCATCGAGCCTAACTAATTCCAACACCAACAGCGGTGTGGCTCTAAGACAAATCCTATTTGACCCACTAAAACCAGCTATCAGAAGTTGTAAAAAGCTGTTTATAGCTCCAGATGCTGACTTGAATCGGCTACCATTTGAAGTTCTCCCTATCAGTGAGGAACGTCAATTAATTGACGAATACCAAATTGTCTATCTCAGTACTGGTCGCGATCTCCTGCGTTTTGGCTCCACTCCACTCAGTCAGTCTAGTAAACCTTTTGTAGTTGCTGACCCAGACTTCGATCTGTGTAGTGAAACATCAGTTAAATCAAGAGAGACGACTGAAGCATTTGGTTCCCAGTCTCGCGATTTTGAACGCAGTAAACTGCACTTTGGGCAGTTGCATGGTACGCGGTTTGAGGGTGAGCAAATTGCTAAAATGCTTGGTGTTCAGCCTTTTCTAGGGAAAGAGGCACTAGAAACTCGGTTGAAAACCTTCCGTTCACCATACATTGTTCATATCGCTACTCATGGTTTCTTTCTTAACGATCAAGAGTATAATCTGAACCAAGAGACGATTGGTCAATCAGACCGACTGTCACAGCAGAACTTGGAGAATCCTTTGTTGCGTTCAGGATTGGCTTTGGCAGGGGCTAACACTTGGCTCAATAAGGGTTTCTTACCTGAGGAAGCTGAGGACGGTATCTTAACTGCTGAAGATGTCTCTGGTCTAGATCTCCTAAACACTGAGCTAGTAGTGCTTTCAGCGTGTGAAACGGGTTTAGGTGCAGTGCAGGCTGGGGAGGGAGTTTTTGGCTTACGACGAGCCTTTGTGCTCGCAGGTGCTAAGACCTTGGTCATGAGTCTATGGAAGGTGCCAGATCAACAAACACAGGAGTTAATGACAGATTTCTATCGTAGGCTTTTACAAGGTGAACCCAGAGCAGAAGCTTTACGCATGGCGCAACTCTCTATGAAAAGTAGATACCCTCACTCGTACTATTGGGGGGCGTTTATCTGTCAAGGCAATCCAGAACCTTTACTCAATCCTCTTACGAGCTTTGTTAGTAGAAATGCAACGGAAACTTCAGTTTAATTAAAAGTAATAATCATATTGCAGATTGAATACACATTCGCTTATGAGTATTGAGCAAATCGGTGTTAAAACCGGTTCTTCGTTTTGGGCACTGCTTATTGGTATTGATATATACCAAACGGAAAAAAATCTGCGTGGCTGTGTCAACGATGTAACAGCTATGAGGGTTTTTCTGATAAATCAATTGGGTGTTCCAGAAGATCACATTCGGACTTTAACCAACCAAGAAGCGACGCGAGCTAACATTCTTCAAACATTTCAAGAATTTCTAATTAACAATCTTGCTATCCAAGTCAACGACCAAATTTTATTGCATTACAGCGGTCATGGTTCCCAAATACGTGATGTCACAGGTATAGAACCTGACGGGTATAACGAAACACTGGTTCCGCACGACAGCAGAACCCCTGGTGTTTACGACATACCAGATAAAACGCTGGCTGCATTGCTTGATCGCTTGGTCGAAAACAAGGGCGATTATGTCACTGTCATTCTTGACAGTTGCCATTCTGGCTCTGGCACTCGTGACATTGAAGGACTCAGCATTGCTCTGTCCCGGCAGGTACCCCCTGACGAAAGGATCCCACCTACTGACTTAGACACTAATATTCTTACCGGCACTGCTATCCGAACCATAGGATCTAGTGGTTGGTTTCGTCCAAAGATGTCCCATATCCTTTTAGCAGGTTGCCGTGATCGCCAAATGTCCAACGAGTATTGGGCAAAGAGTGAAGAGCAAGAAGGTGTATGGCACGGGGCAATGACCTTTTTTACTCTGCAAGCCCTTAGTCAAATGGCTCCAGGAACAACCTACGCTGAGCTTTATGAAAGGGTAGCTGCTCAAGTAAATGGTATCTATCCTAACCAGATGCCTCAGTGTGAGGGCGATCGTGAGCGAGTAATTTTTGGTAATATACGCGTACAACAAGATCCCTTCATCACAGTTCGTGAAGTAATGGGTGATATTGTCACCTTAGGGGCTGGCTTGGTACATGGATTGCATCAGGGAACTCGACTAGCTCTTTATCCAGCGGAGGTTCGTACGCACGATTCTCTACCAGCAACCCCTGTGACAACAGTCGAAGTATTCAAGGTTTGGGCAACTACTGCTCATGCTCGGAGTCTCTTTGCTCTCGAAGAGCTCATTCCATTACATGCTCGGGGTCTAATTACGGAACAGGTTTATATTGGCTTGCGTCAAATAGTAACCTTAAAAGCAATTGAAGGCGAAATCAATCAACAAGCAATTACTCACCTATACAAAGCCATTCAGCAGGCAACTCCTGACCAGAAGCCATCACCTCATCTAAAAGTACTGGATGATTCAAGCCAAATAGCAGATTTGCATGTGATAGCTACCGATGGAACATTAAGCATCTACAACAGCAACGGCGAGTTACTTGTCATTCCTGACAAAATCCAGAATCAGGGAGAAGACAGCGCAATAGCTGCACGTCATTGCTTGGAGAACATTGCTCGGTATCGCCAAATCCTGAATTTAATTAACTCGGAACCAGGTTCTCAATTGGCAGGCAAAGTTAAGGTTAGACTCCGTCGCTATTTGTCAAATTTGAAACCATACGAACTCCAAGACCTGCTTGATGAAACTACCAGAACTGGGGGAGAAGTAAATTTATACTACAACGCCAAAGATAAAGACCAGAATGAGTATGTAGTAGAGGTAATAAACAATTCACTCGTGCCAATTTATCCCCACGTTTTTATCATGAATCCCGATTACAGTATCTACCGTTTGTATCCTGCTGTGGGTCAGGAAGAGGCTCTTTGTCCCCAACAAACTCTAATTTCAGGTCTGCCTGGATCGGGAGGGTATCGGCTCAGCTTTTACCTACCAGATGAACCAAGGTGGAATATTTGTCGGGACTACTTAAAAGTTATTGTAACAACCACTCCCAGTGACCTAAGATGGCTAGAACAACGTGGACTCAACATAGCTCCTCCCGGTCGAAGATCTGCTCGTTCGATCAGTTCATATTTAGAACAGCTGTTGGACATTCTCCTGTACGATACTGGAACTCGTTTTGGTCATCCTGCTAGCAACATATATCAGGAAGATTGGACAACTTTAGAAACTCCTCTTACTATTGTGCGTACGTGACGAGCATAAGATGTTGTTCTCGATTAACCTAGACTTAGTACACGATTGCACAAGTTCGTGACGAAATCAAAATAAAGTCTTTCGTTCGTAGTTGCGCTTTAGCGAAGACAGCGCAACTACGAACAAAAATGCTACGAATTTATGAAATGTTGTACTTAGCAGACTAGTTTGTGTAGCTCAGAACCGAATGGCACGCTCGTTAAGGGTTAAGATTGACGCGGAGAGGGGAGACACGGGGACGCGGAGATAGAATTTTCCCCGCGTCGCGGCGTCACCATGTCAGCCCCTTTTTAGGTTTTTCTTAGTGCCATTCAGCTCAGAACCCCATCCCCTTGTGGGTCGCGCAGTTGACGATAACATTAGGTTGTCATCCTAACGCCAGATGTTTCAGGTGAACATCAAGACAACACTTAAAACTATATAAGGGTGACAAAGGATTGGCTGCACGTTAGCTTAAACTTGTCTTTGAAAATCACTTTACTTGAGATTTCCCTATGGACGCTACGGCACTTTGGCAACGATACCAGAAATGGTTATATTTCCACGAAGGATTAGGATTTTACCTAGATGTTAGCCGGATGCGGTTTGACGATACCTTTGTGGAGGCTTTACAGCCAAAATTTGAGAAGGCTTTCGCGGATATGGAAGAACTTGAGAAGGGTGCGATCGCAAACCCAGATGAAAACCGTATGGTGGGACACTACTGGCTGCGAAATCCTTCCTTAGCTCCAACACCCGAACTCCAAGAAGAAATTGTCAACACCATAGAGCAAATCGAAACTTTTGCTGAAAAGATCCGTACAGGTGCAATTCACCCACCAAAAGCGTCTCGTTTTACTGATATTATCTCGATTGGCATTGGTGGTTCTGCTCTTGGTCCTGAATTTGTTGCTCAAGCTCTAGCCCCAGACTTTCCACCTTTAGGGATTCACTTTATCGACAATACCGATCCAGCAGGCATTGATCGCATCTTAACTCATTTGCGTAACCGCCTTTCCAGCACTTTAGTATTAGTCATTTCTAAATCTGGGGGAACACCGGAACCACGCAACGGCATGATTGAAGTCAAAAAAGCTTACGCTGGACAAAATCTAGACTTTGCTAATTATGCGATCGCCATTACAATGCCTGGTAGTAAGCTAGACGAGCAAGCAAAATCCGAAGGTTGGCTAGCTCGGTTTCCCATGTTCGACTGGGTAGGAGGACGGACCTCAGAACTCTCTGCTGTAGGACAAGTACCAGCTGCATTGCAGGGCATTGATATTCGTGCCATGCTAGAGGGTGCAAAAGAAATGGATGATGCTACCCGCATACCCAACATAAAACAGAACCCAGCAGCATTATTAGCGTTGTCTTGGTACTTTTCTGGGAACGGTAAGGGCGAAAAAGACATGGTTATCCTACCTTATAAGGATAGTTTATTGCTATTCAGCCGTTATTTGCAACAGCTGGTGATGGAATCGTTAGGTAAAGAGAAAGACTTAGATGGAAACATAGTCCATCAAGGTATTGCTGTTTACGGCAACAAAGGATCAACAGACCAACATGCTTATGTACAGCAACTACGTGAAGGTGTGGCGAACTTCTTTGTGACGTTTATTGAAGTTTTAGAAGATCGCAAAGGACAATCTCCAGAAATAGAGACAGGAGTGACATCAGGTGATTATCTGTCTGGTTTTCTTCAAGGAACCCGACAAGCACTGTATGAAAACCAACGTGATTCGGTTACAGTTACCATTCCTCAAGTCAACTCACGCATAGTAGGCGCGTTGATTGCCTTGTATGAACGTGCTGTTGGTTTTTATGGCAGTTTAGTCAATGTGAATGCTTACCATCAGCCAGGAGTAGAAGCTGGGAAGAAAGCAGCGGCAGCTATTCTTGAGTTGCAGAAGCAAGTCCTTGAAGTTATACAGACAGAAAAAACAAGCCTTTCCATAGAAGAAATTGCACAAAAAGCAGGCGCATCAGACCAAATTGAGGCAATTTACAAGATTCTGCGACACTTACATGCTAATCAGCGTGGTGTCGTTTTACATGGGGATTTTGGACAACCCAGCAGTTTGAAAGTGTCCATAACCTGATAGATTTGTCTCCACATCATATTTTGGTAAAATTTTGTTGCATCAGCAACATTTTTTTTACATTTATGCATCTTAAAAATTGGCGGCGCTTACACCGTCTATCTAAGATGCCTTTTGTGAACTACCTACACTGACCTGAGTACAGGTACAGTGTAGGCTTCCGTACTCATAGGGGTGTGCCTCTGTTCGGACGAGCCTCCCGTTGGTCTTACCTCCCCTCCTACGGCAGTACCGGGGTTCCCTCCGGCAGTGACCGACTGACTAGCAGCTAGTTCTAGAATCCGAATACCCTCTGCTCTAATATTTATTGCTGCATTCTCATCCCTGTCATGATGAACACCGCAGTGAGGACAAGTCCACACACGTACATCTAAAGGCATTTCATCCATTTTGTGAGAACAATTAGAACAGAGTTTAGAAGAGGGAAACCATCTATCAATCTCAACCAACAAGCCGCCTTTACGTTCTAGCTTGTAAGCTAAGAAATTGGTGAACATTCCCCACCCTGCATCGGATATTGACTTTGCTAAGTTGTGATTACGATAGCGAAGCGTTAGCGAGTCCTCGAGCGTCACCAACATGACGATATTTAGGTTTTCTACTACTACAACTTGGTTATCGTTGACCAGCTTTGTGCTTAGCTTTTGTAAAAAATCCTGCCGTGAATTAGTCACACGTTCGTGAACTTTAGCGACAATTCTTTTAGCCTTAAACCTTGACTTACTTCCGTCCTTTTTACGTGCTAATTTTTGCTGTTTGCGGTTGAGGTTTTTCTCATGTTTGACAATATGCTTGGGGTTGTCGAACTTAGACACTTTCTCACCACTGCTGACTACTGCAAAGTGTTTCAGTCCTAAGTCAATCCCAATCACATTACCTTCAATAGAAGGTTCTGGTGTCTCACCCTCTACCTCAAATAAGATAGAAGCGAAGTATTTACCAGAAGGACACTTACTCACGGTAACAGTCTTAATTTTCCCTTCAATTGGTCGATGAGTAACGGCTTTAATATCACCAATACCACCCGGAAGTTTAACAACATCCTTTTCGACTTTGACATTTTGAGGATATTGAATAGACTGTTTATCTTTCTTTGATTTGAACCGAGGAAATTTAGCTCGTCCTTCAAAGAAATTTTTATAAGCTTTGGTAAGGTTGAGTGTTGTAGCTTGAAATATTTGACTATAACAATCAGCTAACCATTTTGTCTCTTCTGCTTTTTTAAGCTTTGGTAAAAGTGCGTTGAGTGCTGATTGTCCAAGTCCTTTACCTGTTTCCTTATAAGTCTCAATTGACTTATTCAGTGCATAATTCCACCACCAACGAGAACACCCGAAAGCTTGCGCTAACTGAATTTGTTGCACCTTCGTTGGATATATACGAACTTTGACAACCTTTAGCAACACTCAACATCACCTCCTTTTTTTATCGCTTGAATCTATGATAACATAATCATGTTCATGTTATGTACATAGTATGGCAAAAAAACATTTACACATTCTTATTACAGAACGAAGAATGAATAAATTGCGCTTATATGCGGCAATAACAGAAAAGACAATGACCCAAGTTGTTGAAGAATTAATTGACTCGGTGAAAATCCCGGAAGTTGACAACTCCGACGCTCGATGACTCGAAGAGAGCTTCGCTATCAAACACCCCGTTCCCTCATCAACCTAGCGGTTGATATTAGTCAGGGGTGTTATCGTCGCTGTCCACCTTATATCCCGCCACTGATTCCGAGTACAGAATTCAGTGGGGGACGAGGGCGCGAATTAGTTAATATTTCTAACTATGTGAGTGGAATGGCGGATTGAAAAATCTGTTCAGCGGTCAGAACCAAGTCTGGAAAGGTTAGCGATTCGATGTAATCGGTGTTTCGGAATTGCTTGACTTGGTATTCCCCTTCAACTAACAAGTAAATCGAGATAGTTGGTTGTTTTGGATTACCAATAAATTTTCTACCACCTAAAGCGGCATAATCCACAATCCAGTATTCTGGAATGCCAATAGCTTCATATTGACCAAGCTGAGTGAAGTAATCATCACGCCAATTTGTGCTGACAACTTCTATAACTAATGGGATTGATGACGGTTGACTAACTGTTGATTTATTTCTCCACAAAGGCTCATTGACTAAGTTAAGGCGATTCAACAACAGCACGTCAGGTAAGAAAGCAGATTCACTTTCACTTGATTGAACAAACCCCATTTTAGGAATGTCATAGGGTTTCGAAAGACGGGCGCACTCCAGCAAAATTTGCTTGATTAAGAATGCGAGAAGTAATTCATGATCACCTGTTGGTGGCGGCATTCGCTTGATGAATCCATTATGCAGTTCGTAACGAAACTGTGTTGAATTAGTAGGATACCAGTCTAGAAACTGGTCAACAGTAATTGTACTTGGTAGCGATTGAATCATCTATCTACCTCCTGGAATTTTTTTATGGATTATTTCTCCTATATAGGCAATATCTATACTAGTACAGATCTGAAGTCCATCATTGAATACCTGGTAAATCTCGCAGAAAGTAAAAGCGATCGCTCTTCCAACCTTCTCCTTTGACTCGCCCGAGATAACCTGTTAGAGGAGAGGATAGCTCAAGCAGTATTTCGTAGATTTCCTCTGCTTTTAGCGGCTCTGGTGGCTTTGAACTAAAATATGCACCGTGTAAACTGTCGACTCCTAAACTTTCTAAGCCTGTGTGTTCTAAGTAATTTCTAACAAGTTGGACAAGGTGCGATCGCAGATGAATTTGTTTATGAACTTTGTCAATATACTCGTCAATTTTAAAATCAATCTGTCCAGATTGTAAATACTGTTTCAATTCTGCTAAGTTTATAGCACCAGGATATTTTGCCTTTAATTCTACCAGCTTTTGTAAGGTCATAGCTTTAATAATACTTACTTTCCATTCTTTTGCAGCTTTGAGCATATCTGAAGAGGGATTACCAGATCCAATTACTAACTTGGCTGAATTTAGAAATTGATCCGTACCTAAGTGCATCCCACCTAGCTTTATTAATTCCTGAACAGTACCACTAGGAATTAACTTACCTGCTTTACATTCACCCACAAGCGGGTAGGGTTCTGAGCAAAATAAATCCAAGCCACCAGCACCACCTTTGTGAGTACTGTCGACTTTGAATCCTAAAAACTCAAGGCTACGGCGTGTTATATTTTCGAAATCTGTGCCTGCTTGATAAGTGCTTTTTTTCTCTTCCAACTCTATGCTGCGATCGCCCAGGGCTGCAATATCATTAATCCAGGCTAAATTTGGATCCGGTTCTTTAAGAAGCTGCTGGCTACTCCAATTTAAAAATACTTTGATATCATGAGCTAATTCTTTTGCGCCTGGATTGGTGATGAGAAGAGACGCTAAAGCACTCTGTAAATCTTCTAATTCCGGATGCTGTGGCGCTTGGCGTGTTTCAAGTTGGTGTTTGCGTATAGCAAAGATGCGAAGGGTTATACAAACTTACCAAATTTAATATTTGCTGAATATTTTTTAGGGCTTCAGCCTCTCTATCCTGATTAGTTTTGCTAAGATTCGGTAATCCCAAAACATCAGCATTAGATTGAGCTAGCTCTTTGCCAGACAACCATGTAGTGAAATGTTCACGATTGACGCGCTCTCCTACTTCCCTTCTGATCCGATAAATTGGCACTAAGTTATTGAGGTTATAGTCACGGTTAAGCTGCTCGTAGACTTTTAACGAAACTTTCTCGAACTCCTCGTAAGAGACAATTGCGTTCTTGACCCCATTAACTGGTTCGGATGTATTAAACCTAGCTTCATCTTGATCACCAATCCATTTCAACAGTGCATTTGCCGTCCAAGTTCCGACAATTGTCCCGTCAAACCTAAAATCTGGATTTCTCAAACCCTCACCCAGTACCTCTAGCCCATCGGGCGATACCAATTTGATAAACTGAGAGTTTCCTTTTTTGGAGATAGCGATCGCTCCTTTTTTCTCCAATTCCTCGAAAATTACCTTATAATCTGCTACCTTCTTGCCCTTAGATATAATTCTCTTTGTCAGATCACCTGTTTTAACTTCTTGATTTACTCCTCCCAAATCCCATAAAGCAAGAAGAAGACGAGTTTTAGCTTGTAACCCTGCGTTTTTTGTTGCCATAATGAACATGATATTTGATGTATCTATTTTATTTTAAAAACAAATCTTTTCACTGCTTAACGGCAAATTGCTAAATATTTTTCTTCAAATATTTCTGAAAATTTTCGATTTTTAAATAGATCGACTAGCAAATCCGCTATCGATGAATAAGGTTCAGATCACAGTATTTTTTTTGTTCTCCATCTTCTGTTGACGCAATGGAGAAATTTCCTGAACTGTATTGCACTATGATTACCTATTTCCTGAGGATGAATGCAGATTCCATCAAACGCAGGATGAGAAGCTTGAGAAATTCCATCATAATTTCTACAAAACAGTCCACCTGCGCTGTTCATAAGCAACCGAATGTTGTTTCAATCCCAAAAGAAATAACAGCGCTATAGGGCGGCTCTTAGCAAAGGCAAAGTGATGAGGAAACATAATGAGTAGCATACCCCTAGAGCGTAAGAAAGCTCCAGTTCCAGTAGCAATCCTTCTGTCAACATTGTTAACAGTCCCACTTCTGAGTAGCTGCGGTGGTGGTTCCCGAACTTCTGCACCTCCCTCATCTGCTAATGATAACGTTACTAGAAGCGTGAATGATCCAGGTAGACCCGAAGCCAGGAGAGGATTATCGACAGGTCAGAAGGTGGCTATTTTAGGAGGAGCTGCTGCACTTTGGTATCTTTACAACAGACACAAGAATGCTCAAGGAACTGGACCAGAAGGTACATACTATCGCTCCAAGAACGGGGGTATTTACTACCGTGATGCTCAAGGTCGCCCTCATTTTGTAAAACCACCAGCAGAAGGTATTCGAGTTCCAGAGTCAGAAGCGGAACAATACCGTGGTTATCAAGGATATAACGGCACTAACTCAGGCCGCACTATACCTGCTTATTAGATTAGCAATACACGAAATCGCTTAGCTAAGGCTAGCGACACAAAGACATAAAAAAGACAACTACATACGTCATTAAGAACTTAACCAAGGAGTAGTCATGGTAAATTTTTTCCGCAATTTATTCTCAGGATCAAACGACGCTGAGCGAGATACTGAATATGGCGATCGCGATATCCGCCCAGCAAGTGAAGACCCATATGGCGATCCCGCTGATCAGGGCTATGGCGATGTTCGCCCAGCAAGTGAAGACCCATATGGCGACCCTGCTGATCAGGGTTATGCCGATGCTCGACCAGCAAGTGAAGACCCATACGGTGACCCTGCGGATCAGGGTTATGGCGATACTCGCTCAGCAAGCGAAGACCCCTATGGCGACCCTAGTACTCAGGGTTACGGCGATACTCGCTCAGCAAGCGAAGACCCCTATGGCGACCCCGCTGATCGAGGTTATCGCGGCTAAACAGACAGAATAAAAAGAATATTCAGAATAAGGAGTCATAATACGCCACCCATAAAGGGATGGTCTTTTAACCCCTCTGCACGGCAACGAGTTTAAGAGCCGGGAAATTAATTTCCCGGCTCAAAGCTGAAACCCATTAAAATGGGTTAAAAGATTACCCAGTGAGCTTTTAGCTCAATGCCAGCTAAAGCGCCCGAACTTTAGTTCAGGGCGAATTTTCAGGCAAAACTTACCCAGTATTGCGAGTCAACGCGTGGTTTTAGACCAATAATCATTCTGACTCCTGAATTCTGACTCCTGAATTCTGATAAACAGATTTATCTGCGAGCCCCTGCGAACATCTCTTGGGTTTTCTCAATATTTTTGCGTATAGCCTGAGTACAGCGTTCTAAAGCAGAACTCTCCTCGTCTGTGAGACTTAGTTCCACTACCTTCTCAATACCACCGCTTCCCAAATAGCAAGGAACACCAGTAAAAATATCGTTTAAGCCGTATTCGCCTTGGAGATACGCTGCAACTGGTAAAAGGCGTAACTGATTTTGCAGAATTGATTCCACCATTACGCAGGTGGAAGACGCAGGTGCAAAAAAAGCGCTACCTGTTTGCATTAGCTGTACAATTTCTGCACCGCCATTACGAGTGCGTTCGACTAAACGCTCAATCGTAGCTTCATCCAGCAATTCTGTAATCGGAATGCCGTTAACAGTAGAATAACGCGGTAAGGGAACCATTAAATCACCGTGGCTACCTAGTACCATTGCGTTAACATCGCTTGGACAAACGCCTAATTCCATGGCGATGAATGTTTGAAACCGGGCAGAGTCTAAAACCCCAGCCATACCCATGATGCGATCGCATGGCAAGCCAGTTGCTTTCCACGCTAAATAAGTCATCACATCCAAGGGATTTGTAACAATTACATAAATCGCATTTGGTGAATAGGCGATCGCTTTAGTCGCTGACTCCACCACAATTTTCGCATTCATCAACAGTAAATCATCCCGACTCATGCCTGGCTTGCGGGGAAAACCTGCTGTAATGACTACGACATCAGAATTAGACGTATCAGTATAGTTATTTGTACCAATAATCTTACGATGATGGAGTTCCATTCCCCTTGCTTCCATCAAATCAAGCGCCAGTCCTTGGGGTATTCCCTCAATAATATCCAACAAGACAACATCTGCTAGGTTTTTCTCAGCAATGCGTTGCGCTAAGGTACTACCAACCCTGCCAGCACCAATAACAGTGACGCGGGGGGAATGACATAGAATTTCAGAAGAAGGGGAATAGCTCATAATTGCGGTGGTTTGCTAATCGTCGAATTTTACTTAAACTGTTCTAATTGATCCTGGCGTAACCAGATATTAGGCGTCGGCACTTTTCCAAACTTTACCAAGGCGTAATCGCCTTTAAGCTCGACAACTTCTCCCTTGCTATCAAATAAATAAGAAGGAAAGCGAGTGTCACTAGCTTGTGCTTCCAGGCTATTTTCTAGCTTCTCGCGGACAGCGCGAACCATATCTCCTCTTTTTACAGCCATGAGTTTTCCTCTTGAATATGTAATTTGCTTCCTTCAGGATTTTAGCTCGTGCTAAGTCTGCCTTCAGCTTCAGAAAATGCCTTTTGCAGTTGTTTGGCCTAGTTGTATTACTATAGGAACCCTAAATAATTCGTCAGAGATATTGCACTCTTCTTAGTGATTACGCGACAAAGTGTAGGGTAGACAATGCCTCCCAAGAGCCTATGTAATCCACATGTGAACTAGTGGTAGGTGATAACCTTCACTTCTCAAGAGTCAAAAATCCTTCGTTCAAAGCACCATGATTTATCGGCTTCGTCACGTTGACTTTTGACCTCCCTAAAGGGGTTGACAACTCTACGTATATTTCAAAAATTAAATTAGGATTCCCATGTCACCCGTAACTACTAAATATTAACCTCGATTTAAAATTACAACCGCAGACGCATATAGACGCACACAGATGCATACAGATGAGAAAGATCTGCGCCCACGAGTCATTTCAAAACTCAAATTGGTATTAACTAGCAGTACGTGTAAGCTTGATAACTTTAAGTTACCACCATTTTAGTAAAATATTTTTTAATTTTTAATTTTTAATTTTTAATTTTTTATGATGCTCGCTGACACTGCTCACAAAAATGGCTCGATCGCCCAGCCAATTTAGTACGCTTAATTGCTGTACCACAAACTCGACAAGGTTCTCCGTCGCGGTTGTAAACGAATGCAACACCGCCGTAATTACCATTGACACCTTTAACGTTAAGGAAATTACTAAAAGTTGTTCCGCCAGCTTCAATACTGGTTTGTAGGACTTGAATTATGCTGGAACGTAAACGCTCAATTTGCTCCTGGTGCAAGTCCGTACAAAGAGTGTTTGGTAAAACTCCACTTAAAAATAATGCTTCATCAGCATAAATATTACCTAACCCTGCTACCACAGACTGATCTAGTAAAGCAGTCTTTATTGGACGGCGGCGTTTTTGTAGTTTAGTGGCTAGATATTCAGTGGTGAATTCAGCAGAAAAGGGGTCTACTGCTAATTTTCCTAACCCAGTCATAACGCTTTCTACAGGCACATCTGGAGGAACCCACCACATTTGACCAAAGGTACGCTGATCTACAAAGCGTAATTCTCGGTTTTCTGCCATGAATAATCTTACCCGTGTGTGCTTGTGCAGTGGTTCATCTTGCTGTAGCCACAGTAGTTGACCAGTCATTCGCAGATGAACTCCAAGAGCGCCACCAGAATCAGAGAGTTCAGCTAAAAGATATTTACCACGACGATGCCAAGCTGCGATCGCGCTTCCTTGGATTGCTGTCACAAACTCACTTGGCGAAGACGGGTAGGCGATCGTCCTATGAAGCAAGACATCTCCACCCGTAATTTTTTGGTTTAGGGTGAATTGATTCAAACCTCGGCGGACTGTTTCAACTTCTGGTAGTTCAGGCATTTGAAATGCTTAGCTAAGCAAGTAGGTTGCTTAGGGAGATGAGGGAGTGAAAATTAAAAATTAAACTTTTTTTAATTTTACATCCTTAATTCACTCTCCCTCACCTCCATCAGTCATCGAGGTACGGTTGAGCGCGTTATATCTCGCCACTGATTCTGAGTACAGAATTCAGTGGGAGACGAGGGTGCGAATTAGTTAAACTTTACCCGTTTACTTTTTCGGCTTTGCCTTTGGTGGTTCAACCTCTAGCAATTCATTTGCAGCAAAGTTGTTGGTGTTTACACCAGCATAATTTACCTTGCTAAACCGGACGATAACTGGGTATCTACCGCCACCTTGCTCAACTGTCGCTACAGTTCCTACATCTTGGTACCAGTAGGACTCTGGACGGAGAACACGTACTTTAGAACCACGTTGAACCATAAGTTTCTTCCCTTTTATTTATCAATCGCCAATTTGTAAGGCTAATTGATTTCACTGTACAGTCAGATGCGCTCTCCTAGAAGCTTTGTTAAGATATTTGTCGTAATTGGGGCATGGGGCATGGGGCATGGGGCATCCCCAACTACGGGGTATGACCCTTCTTGACAAAGTGGTTATTATCTCTTACCTTCAGTGTTCGCTAACTATTACTTTCTGAACCCTATTATGCTTTGGTCAAAACAAATACGCTTCCCTCGTTACCTCTGCCGATGCGCAAATTATTATCTAGATAAGTAATATCCAACCAGCCTTGTTGTTCACCACTATTTAGAGGGAAATCGGCTGCAATAAATTTTTTACCTGCGTCTATTTGCTGGATAAAATTCTCTGGACTTTCATAACCTATGAAGCGTTGTAACCCAATAATAGAACGATTAAATTTTACACTGACGCGACGTTCTGAAGTTGGGTCAAATTTTGCAGTAACGCTTATCAAACCTTCTAGAGAAGGTAATCCATAAATTTCAGCTATGTTGTAAACGCTATTACTCCCTACGCGAATACACTGGTAAATTGGACCCACTTTGTACAAGGGTAGTCGATCTAAATTTAAAAGTGTTTTACTAGTGGTGTATATTAGTAGCCAGTTTCCATCAAGCAACTCAGGAGCTTCTACTGGACGTGGAGTGGGGTTAAGATCCTCGAGGTTAGCGATCGCTATTGAAATAGCTTGTTTCTCTAGCTCGGTTGCTACTAAACCACGGTTTTTACCTGCTATTGCTTCAAATAGATCTGCTTTCTTTGTCATGACTTATCACCTGAAATACAATATGTATTAAGGAGGTTAGAAATAACCTATGTATACTCAATTACTAAAAAATTCCGAGTTGGTACGAATTACTTGATCAATCATAAATAAAAATTTTTGGGCTGATTTTGGCTCGAAGAGTTGAATCAACAACTATATGATCTGGTGCCAAGTGATAAACTTTTAATGTCAAGTGATTTTACTCTTGTTTTTTCTTTAATGAATAATTGAATTCATTGGGCGAAGAACCTCACAACCATTGTGTTGCGGTAATTCCATGAGAGCAAGAGTAGTGTTTATTGAGCTGGTTACGGTTTCCGAGTTGCCTGATAGCGGGTGAAGTTCACTAAAATCTGTTTTCGTGGTGACGCAGAAGAACTAAAATCGGTAATTGTTTATAGACGGGATCGGCGATTATGGCTTCGATGACGAGAATAAAATCGTTCCAAGCGAGGACTAGCCGATTAAGGCACAGTTTTGTTCAATTTTGCAAGTAGTGTGGAGTGAAGGAAAATTTCCGTGGACGCTAAATTATCTCCTGGAACAGGGTTAAATATTTCTGGCATTGGTCTAGTCTCTTTATTGGGTGCAGCACTTGTTCTAACAGCACTAATTTTGGATGGCATGGCGAGTAGGTTCCCTTGGGGAGGCACTTCGCTGACTCTACCATTATTATTATGTGCTCTAGGGTCATCTGCGATCGGCTTCTGGGTAGTGCCATGGCTCCAAGCACTGAAAACTGGGCAAATAATTCGTGAAGATGGTCCTCAAGCCCATCTAAAAAAAGCAGGTACCCCAACGATGGGAGGGATATTCTTTATCCCCGTAGCAGTAATCGCGGCTTGTATCTGGTCTAATTTTGCGGATGAAGTCCTTGCTGTTTCCGCGTTAACACTAAGCTACGGTTTGATTGGTTGGATTGACGATTGGCAAATTCTACGCCGAAAGTCAAACAAAGGCATCTCTCCTCGTCTAAAACTAGCGTTGCAAATTGCTTTTGGAGCAGCGTTCTGTCTATGGATGATTGCGACTCAGCCTCATAACATAACAAATATTGCTTTACCTTTAGGCTTTTATATACCCTTGGGATTTCTGTTTTGGCCATTAGCTGGGTTTGTGTTGGTAGCAGAGAGTAACGCTACTAATCTCACTGATGGTATTGATGGTTTGGCGGCGGGAACAGTCGCGATCGCACTCCTTGCATTAGGTGCATACGTGGCACCAACTTCACCACCGTTGATGGTATTCTGTGCTTCCCTTAGTGGTAGTTGCTTGGGCTTTTTATCTCATAATCGTAACCCCGCCCGTGTTTTTATGGGAGATACTGGTTCCCTAGCTTTGGGGGGAGCGTTAGCCGCCGTTGGTTTATTGACTAATAGCCTAGTCGCTTTGTTTATCCTCAGTGGTATCTTCTTTGTAGAAACCCTTTCCGTAATGGCTCAAGTTAGCTACTACAAAGCTACAAAAGGTCCTGATGGTAAGGGTAAGCGGTTGTTTAAAATGGCACCACTACATCATCATCTAGAACTTTCTGGATGGTCAGAATTGCAGGTGGTTGCTGCATTTTATATTATTGGCGGAATTTTAGCTGCACTTACTTTGGCAATCAGTCCAGTGTAGTGTTAATAACAAATAAAAAAACTGTAATCCCCTCAACTCGAGGGGATTTATTTTTTTCTCAGTTGACTGACTAAGTGAGCAAGTTCTGGAAGAATCAGCTTTTCCATTGCTAACTTGACAGCATTGCTAGAACCTGGAACAGAGAATATTAATTTTTGTTGATAAACGCCTGCGACAGCACGAGATGCGATCGCACGCGAACCTATTTCTTGATAGCTTAAAAAGCGAAACAACTCACCAAATCCCGGCAAAGTTTTCTCTAACAACTGCTCAATTGCGTCGTAGGTGGTATCTCTTGGTGCAATACCAGTACCACCATTGAAAATTATTACATCCACACTTTCGTTTTTACTAAGTGCTTCTACCTGTTGCTTAATATCAGCTGGTTCGTCTTTGACTATTGTGTACGCTTCTATGGTGTGTTTAGCGTCTTGCAGTAATTGCTGAATTAATTGACCACTCTTATCAGTTTCTATTGATCGAGTATCACTAACCGTCACAATAGCACAAGTGACTGTTATACCTGCAGCGTCGGGATGAGGGAGGTGAGTCATAGGTTAATTTTTGCTTGTTGGTCGTTAGTTGTTAGTTATTCTGCTAACCACTAACTACTAACCATTAACCACTAACTTTTGTTAAATCCTAAACCATGGTCGTCAGCATAACGCTGCATGAACCGCATAAAACGTTCCCAATCTTGTTCTGATTTCATCACGTAAGTTGCTTCTAATGCTTCTGGCTTACCATTGATGAATTTAGCCTTGACTTCACGGGTGACGATTTCACCTTCTTCGTCAATCATGTACATACCGGTAACATCTTCAGTAATGTTACCGCTTAAAGCTTTGGGGTTGTTGAAAATAAATGTCGCCGTTCCACTGTTACCACTGCGCGATCGCGTCAGACGTACATCTGGAATAACTTCTTCATCGACACCTCTGGAAAACTGAATATGAGCCATGATGAGTGATTTTTAAGTTTTATTATGATTAGTTTACTATTCTCTCATCTTTTTGACACTCAGCAACCTAAAAGCACGGTAATTCTTAGAAGCAAGGGTACTGGCGGCACACCATGTGCTAAGAATTACCAACCTACTCCAACACAATTGTTAGACCGTTATGTAGCAATACATTTCAGTTAAGGATAATGGATGGTAGGTTGGGTTGTAGCTTGCTTCCCCGTAGGGGTACGATAGTGAAACCCAACGCAATCTTAGAAATTCTCCCTCAAACGCCACACACTTCAAGTCGGGAGACTCATCCAAAACTGAATCGTATTGCGTTATATGGTAATTTTATCGAAGGGACTAACGTCGTAACTTGATTCCTAAAAACTTTAAACAAGGTATCCAACGGTGACCATTGCCATTTACACCATCAATGTGAACTTTAAATGTTGTAGGGTTAAGTTGCGAAACTTCACTTTCTCTATTTCAGATTTGAATTCACTAATTGTTCCAGTGAGAATACGATCACCCTCTGTAAGTATTCGGTCAGCTAAATCTCTAGATCCATTGAAAATTTTATCTATCAAACTACGAATGTCATAAACCAAAGATCTTCTCAGTTCGTCAACCTTTTCAAAGAATGGATTGAGTAAATTATCTCTGACTCCTTTGACGATATCGTGGACTGCACGTTGCACTTCATAAACTAGCTGGGAAAGCTCTTGAGAAATCTTTTGAATAAGATTTTTTCCCAAAGTTTCTATTTTAGAAAGTAGTTCTTATCATAGATATTTTAACCGGACATTCACCCAAAGCAAGTGAAAATTTTATAGGTGTTTACCCTGATAATAAACAGAAGTAGATTAACATATTTTCTGCTGGTTATTATTTGTATAATAGCAGGAAGCTAGAGTGAGAGGGAAATAGAACTTCTCGGTATAATAGATATAAATATTCCTGTAACTGTTACCTTATGGATTACCACAACATCATCACAATCGAGCCAGGAAAACGTGGTGGAAAGCCTTGTATTCGAGGAATGCGAATTACTGTGTATGATATATTAGAGTATTTAGCAGGTGGTATGACAGAAGCTGAAATTTTGTCAGATTTTTCTGAACTCACTTCCGAGGACATTAAAGCCTGTCTTGCTTTTGCTGCTGATCGTGAGAAAAAGTTATTTGTAGCATCACTGTGAAACTGCTCTTGGATGAAAACCTTTCAGACCGAATTATTAACAGGATTGTCGATTTATATCCCAACTCTGAGCATGTTAAAACTTTAGCGCTGACAAATAGCGACGATTCAATAATCTGGGAATATGCCAAGACAAATAATTTTGTGATTGTTTCTAAGGATTCTGACTTTCACCAACGCAGTTTACTTTATGGTCATCCACCCAAGTTTATTTATCTTCGTATTGGCAACAGTCCAACATTAAAAATTGTTCAGATTTTGAGAGATAATTTTGACACGATCATCCAATTTGAAGGTAGGGAAAGAGAAAGTATTTTAGTGTTGGCTTAGTACAGAATTGCATCGGGAGCATCCCAAATGTTTAAATTTATGATTTGGGAGTGCGAGCATCTTGCTCGCTAGAGCGCCGGTACAGTATTGCCAGAAACCCGGTTTCTTTGAGTTAAAACCACCAAAAACAAGTACTTCCAGGTATAGAAACCAAGTTTTTTCTGCCTAAGTTTGATTAATGTACCGGCGCTCTAGCTGTAGTATGTGAGCAAGATGTAAGTCCTGCGGACATGCTGCGCGAACACACTACCTTTTAAACATTGGGATGCTCCGCATGAATTGGTTTACCTTCTACAAAATCAAATATTAGATAAACCTTAGTCAGCCTCTCGCTCTAGTAACAAAGTAACAGGACCATCATTTTCAATCAAAACCTGCATCATTGCGCCAAATTTGCCTGTTTGGACATGCAAACCACTTAGGCGTAACTTAGCGACAAAACAATTATATAAGTTTTCCGCAGTTTGAGGATCTGCGGATCGGTCAAAAGAAGGACGGCGTCCTTTACGACAATCGCCGTAAAGGGTGAACTGACTAACTACTAATAACTCGCCGCCAATATCTTGTACAGATTTTTGCCACCGAGTACTATCACCGCCTTCTTCATCAGGAAACAGCCGCATCTCTAAACACTTGCGCACCATCCAATCAAGTTCAGCCTCAGTATCAGTATTAGCAATACCTACGAGCAAATTTAGACCTCGTCCAATTTTGCCTACGATTTCGCCGTTAACAGTTACTTGTGAGGATTTAACTCGCTGGATGATTACACGCATAGTAAAAAAGGAGTCAGAAATCAGAATACAGGAATCAGAATAATTGGACAGGGATTTTTTATCTAGCAGTCACACAGAACAACTAACTTAATTCTGACTCCTGACTCCTGACTCCTGAATTCTTGATTATTAATTTTTCCCAAATCCTTTACCACGAGAGGTAGAGGGTAAACCAATACAGTTTTCAAGTTGTTGCCGCAATTCCTCGTGATTGAGATTTTGACCAATTAGCACAATTTGGTTTTTCTTTTCACCTTTCCACTCATCATCCTCTAGAGTAAAACGTTTGCCGCAAAGGTGGAAAATGTGGCGTTTGGGACTTTCGTCAAACCACATAATCCCTTTTGCACGGAAGACGGTAGAAGGTAGTTGGTTATCTAAGAAATATTGAAACTTTCTGATAACAAAAGGCTTGTCACTATAGAAAGACAATGAGGTGAAACCATCATTTTCTAAATGGTCTGAATGATGGTGGTGATGCTCGTGATCATGGTCATGATGATGCTCATGGTCATGGTCATGATGATGCTCATGGTCATGGTCATGATGATGCTCATGGTCATGGTCATGATGGTGGTCATGATCATGGTCTTTTGCAGTGTCAAAGTACTTGTCACTCTCGAACAGACCGACACTTAAAATTAAGGGTAATGGAACTTGCGATCGCTCTGTGCGAATAATTCTCGATCCTTCCTTAACTTCGTTAATTTTTGCTTCTAATGTTTGTAACTCTGCTGGAGAAACCAAATCAGTTTTATTCAGCAGGATGATATCACCATAGGAAATTTGACTGTAAGCTGCCTCAGAATTGAATAAATCTAGGCTGTAATTTGATGCATCTACAACGGTAATAATGGAATCAAGACGAGTCAGATCTCGTAGCTCAGTGCTAAGAAATGAAAGAGCTACAGGTAAAGGATCTGCAATTCCTGTTGTTTCCACAACCAGATAGTCTATCTTTTCTTCCCGTTCCAAAACTTTGTAAACGGCATCTACTAGATCATTATTGATGGTGCAGCATATACAACCGTTGTTTAACTCCACCATATTTTCATCTGTGGAGACAATTAGCTCGTTATCAATGCCGATTTCACCAAATTCATTGACCAACACAGCAGTTTTCAAACCCTGCTGATTGCTCAGGATATGATTAAGTAAAGTTGTCTTACCGCTACCGAGAAAACCAGTGATAATTGTGACTGGTAGTCCTTGCTTCGGTGCATCCATTGTTTGAGATTCAGAAGTAACTGCTGATGGCATAGCGCTGCTAATAAAAAGTTAAAGCTAGAAATGTAGCGCAGAGAGGACATAAAACACTAGCATAGGGATGTTAATCCCAAATACTCTCCCCTATTATTACGTAATTTCAGTATTAGTTCACCATGACCCTAACCGTTTACAATACTCTCACCCGTCGCCAAGAACCTTTTGAGACTGTCGAACTAGGAAAGGTGAAGATGTATTATTGTGGTGTGACGGTGTATGACTATTGCCATCTGGGTCATGCAAGAGCTTGCATCGTTTGGGATGTAGTACGTCGCTACCTTGAATTTATCGGCTATAGAGTACGCTTTGTTCAGAATTTTACTGATATAGATGACAAAATTCTCAACCGAGCGCGGCAAGAACATTCGTCAATGGAAGCTGTATCTGAACGCTTCATTAAAGCTTATTTTGAGGATATGGCGCGGCTGAAAATTAAAGAGGCTGACGAGTATCCCCGTGCAACTCACACCATGAATGGCATTCAAAGGCTCATTCAAGAGTTAGAAAATAAAGGTTATGCTTACCCCGCAGATGGTGATGTTTACTACGCAGTACGCCAGTTTCCTGAGTATGGCAAACTTTCTGGACGTAAGTTAGAAGATTTGCAAGCTGGTGCAAGTGAACGGGTAAACGTTGATGATCCAGAATATCAGAAGAAAAAAGACCCGTTTGACTTTGCTTTGTGGAAAGCTGCTAAACCAGAGGAACCTGCTTGGGAATCCCCTTGGGGTGAAGGGCGTCCAGGATGGCACATTGAATGCTCGGCAATGGTACGTGATTGCTTGGGTGAGACAATTGATATCCACACTGGGGGTGATGACTTAATTTTCCCCCACCATGAAAATGAAATTGCCCAATCTGAAGTAGTTACAGGAAAACCATTAGCTCGTTATTGGATACATAACGGCATGGTAAAGGTCAATGGTCAGAAGATGTCTAAGTCTCTGGGCAACTTTATCACCATTCGAGAGTTGTTGGATCGAGGAACTGACCCGATGGCGGTGAGGTTGTTTGTCCTGCAAGCTCAATATCGTACACCAGTGGATTTTACTGATGAAGCGATCGCCTCAGCAACCAACGCTTGGCACACGTTGCAAGAAGGGTTGCTGTTTGGTTATCAATTAGGGAATACTTCTTTTGATCACCAGTCACCAGTCAATAATTCCTATGTCGAGCGTTTTAAAGAAGCTATCAATGATGACTTCAATTTCCCTGGTGGGTTAGAGATTTTGTTTGAGTTAGCTAAGAAATTGCGCCGTGAGAAGAATATCCTCCTACATGAAGGAAAAACACAGACAGATCCAACTGAGTTACTGAAAGATTGGCAAACGCTTGTGATTTTAGCTGGGGTTTTGGGTTTTGAAGCTGAGCAAGAAACTGAAGAACCTGATCATGGTGGTAGTTTAAGCGATGCAGAAATTGAAGCACAAATTAAAAAAAGGCTAGAGGCGAAAAAAATTAAGAATTTTGCTGAAGCTGATCGCATTCGTAACCAACTACACGAACTTGGTATTACCTTAATTGATAGCCGTGATGGCACTCGATGGCACCGAAACTAGTTGAAATCATATCATGTTGTCAGAACTTACAAAGGCGATCGCTAGCATTAATACTCCTGCGGATTGGGTAGGTATTAGAGCAGTAAAGGAAACCTCCTCTACTCGTTATGTTCGTGATGGTTTACCCCAAAATAACGGTAAATCCTTCACTAATGGAGCTATGCTTGAAGTTTTGGTTGATGGCTGTGTGGGTTATGCAGCCGTCAACTCTCTACAGGTAGAATCTCTAGAGGAAGCTGCACAAATAGCTTATCAACAAGCCGTTGCTGCTAAAAAGTGGTGGATACATCCTTTCCAAGAAGGGCAGTCTCGTCCTAAAGTTGTTGGTCAATATACCTCCCCGTTTGTCAAACCTTTAGATTCTCTCACTTCTGGTGAAATTAACGATTTGCTTATTCGCATTTGCCATACGTTGAAAGTCTCTGACAAGATTTTACAAACTGTAGCCAATTTAAATACAGTCGAGAAAGAAACATGGTTTGTGAGTAGTAACGGCTCAGAAGTGTATCAAAAATTTATGTTTTTGAATACCCATTACGGAGCTACTGCTCAAGATGGAGCAATTGTTCAGCAGCGTAGTGACAACGGCTTATCTGCCCAATCTTACCAAGGTGGATTGGAACTTTTTACAACAGCAGATCTATGGGAGCGAGTTCATAGAATTGGTGAACAAGTAATAGAGTTGTTGACAGCAGAAGAATGCCCAACGACGAAGACAAACCTAGTACTAGCCCCAGATCAGATGATGTTGCAAATCCACGAAAGTGTGGGGCATCCTTTGGAAATTGATCGAATTTTAGGAGATGAACGTAACTACGCTGGGGGTAGTTTTGTTAAAAAGAGTGACTTCGGCAATCTGGTATATGGTTCGCCGTTGATGAACATTACTTTTAATCCCACAGTACCGGGTGAGGTAGCTAGTTATGGCTTTGATGATACTGGGGCAATAGCTAACCGTGAATATTTAATTAAAGAAGGTATATTACAAAGGGGTTTAGGTGGTCTAGAAAGTCAAATTAGGGCTGATATTCCTGGAGTAGCCTGCGCTCGTGCTTGCGCTTGGAATCGACCGCCTATTGATCGTATGGGAAACTTGAATTTAGAGCCAGGACAAGCAAGCTTTGATGAAATTATCGCTGGAGTTGAACACGGTGTTTATATGGAATCTAACCGCTCTTGGTCAATTGACGATCAGCGGTATAAATTTCAATTTGGCTGCGAATACGCTAAATTAATTGAAAATGGTAAGCTTACCAAAACCCTCCGAAATCCTAACTATCGTGCCACTACTCCAGAGTTTTGGGGTAGCTTGATTAACGTAGGAAATGCTTCGACTTGGAAAATATATGGCACACCTTTTTGTGGTAAAGGAGAACCAAACCAAGCCATTTGGGTAGGACACGGTTCACCAGTTTCTGTATTTGCTAACATTGAAGTCTTTGGGGGCGGAAGTTGAAACAGTGAACAGTAAACAGTTATCAGTGATCAGAGATATGAAGCGGTGATGACTGATAACTGGCGATCTGTTGAAAATTAATTTTTTATTCGTAATAGTCTTTATTTAATTTGTAATTTTCATGGAACAACAAGAATTATCTGCGTTTGAAGTCAGCTTTAACCAACTGATAGATACTCTCGTGGAGAAACGAAAGGAAAGTGAACAATTCACAGCAAAATTGAACGGGGAAAGAACTCAATTCACTCGTTTTAATCATGCTAAGGTACGGCAGACCGGTTGCGTTGTTGATGGTTCTGTTGAACTGACTTTAAGTGAAGATCAACGTAGTAGTTCTCGGCAGTTTCCTTTTACAGGAAATTGGGAGGTTGATTGGGAAGTTGCACAAACAGCTTTGCAAGAACTACGTGCGGAGCTTCCTCAATTACCAGTAGATCCGTATTTAGTTTTGCCAACAGGAACAAATACCAGCAGAGAAATACATTCTGGAAAGTTATTGACAGCAGAAATTCTCGTACCAACCGTTTTAGAATTGTTGGGAGAGTTAGATTTTACTGGTTTATATGCTGGAGGAGTTGTTATTCAAGGTTATGGCGATTCTAATCAGCAAAAACACTGGTTTACTACTGATTCTTTTACCTTGGATTACTCCCTTTTTACACCAGAAGGACAAGCCTTAAAAGGCATTTTCGCGGGTAGTGATTGGAACCATGAAGCTTATATAGATCAAATTAATGATGCTAAAAAACAACTAAAATTGCTCTCTTGTCCTACGAAAGAATTACCAAGAGGACAGTATAAAACTTATTTTGAACCAGCGGCAGTGGCTGATTTATTGTCAATGCTTTCTTGGGGAGGGCTTAGTGAAGCAGATTTACAGCAGGGAAACAGTGCTTTAGCTTTATTGTCACGCAAAGAAAAGCAGTTGTCTCATAAATTTAGTTTAAAAGAAAACTTTCAACGTGGTCTAATTCCGCGATTTAATGAATGGGGAGAAATTGCAGAGCTAGAATTGGGTTTAATAGAAAAAGGTGTGATAGTAAACACATTGATAAATTCTCGCACTGCTAAGGAATACCAAAAAAAAGCTACCGGTGCTAACGGTTATGAATCTTTACGTGCGCCGGAAGTCACTCCAGGAAGTTTAGAATTTGCTCAGATTTTGACTAGTTTGGATACAGGTTTATATGTATCAAATCTACATTATTTAAATTGGAGCGATCGCCCTACTGGTCGAATTACAGGTATGACTCGTTATGCTTGTTTCTGGGTTGAAGATGGGGAGATCGTCGCACCTATCGAAAATTTGCGCTTTGATGAAAGTTTATACCGCTTCTGGGGAGAAAATTTGGTGGATTTGACCGATTTTCAAGAATTTATTCCAGAAGTTGGAACATACGAAAGACGGCACTTAGGGGGTAGCATGGTTCCAGGTATGTTGGTAGAAGACTTTACTTATACTTTATGAGCGACGTTTCGTGGGACAATAAAAACGAGCAATAACTCTTAGCTTCTGTTGCTTTCGGCTTAAAGGATACCTAAAGGATGTGGAAACGAATTGCACTAATTTTTGTTTTGGTGTGTGGGTTTAGTCTTAATTATTCTGGTGTAGCAGTTGCAGCTACCAGAAGTTATGTAGATACTAATGATGGTTATGAGTTTTTATATCCTAACGGCTGGGTACAGGTTAAAGTTGCTGATGGTCCTGATGTGGTCTTCCATGATTTGATTCAGGCAACTGAAAATATATCTGTGGTGGTAAGCCCTGTTCCACAAGGGAAAACCTTGGCAGAGCTAGGAACGCCAACAGAAGTAGGATATAAGTTAGGAAAAAATGCTTTAGCGCCTGAGGGCTCTGGTCGTGTGGCAGAATTAGTCAATGCCGAACAACGAGAAGTAAAAGGCAAAATATATTATATCCTGGAGTATGCTATCAAACTCCCTAATAACCGACAACGCCACAACCTCGCTAGCGTTGCTGTTAGTCGCGGTAAACTCTTTACCTTCAATGCCTCAATTCCCGAAAGACGGTGGTCTAAAGTTAAACGAATAATTTCAGAATCCCTAAATTCCTTCTTTGTGTACTAGTAGGGGCGTAGCCTACGGCTTCCCAAAGGGTACGGCGTTCGCCCTCAAAATGGTGGGCGAACGCCCTTAAAACGGCAATCCCCCCTATCTTACCCATCTAAAAACTGCTATATCTATGGGCGTTCCAACCTTTGTACTAGCTTCAGCTTCTCCAGCACGACGCCGCTTATTACAATCTGCTGGAATCGAACCAATAGTTTACCCCAGCGACTTTGATGAGTCGCAAGTTGAAATAACTGTACCAGCAGAACTGGTACAGGCTTTAGCAAAGTATAAGGCACAAACAGTTGCCCCTAAGTTTGAATCTGCTTTAATTATGGGTTGTGACTCAGTATTGGCGCTTGATGGAGAGATTCATGGTAAACCAGCAAATGCTGAGGAAGCTTTCCAACGCTGGAAAAAAATGGCAGGTACAGTCGGAGAGCTTTACACCGGTCATGCCTTAATTGACCTTTCTCGAAACCAGACTTTGGTAAAATGCCAAGTTACAAGGGTTTTCTTTGCTGAAATCAGCGATCGCGCTATCCAAGCTTATATTGCTACCGGTGAACCCCTTAAGTGCGCAGGAGCCTTTGCTCTTGAGGGTTACGGTAGTCTATTTGTAGAAAAAATAGAAGGTTGTCATACCAACGTAATTGGACTTAGTTTACCCCTATTACGCAGTATGCTAGCCGATCTCGGCTATCAGGTCATTGATTTTTGGAAATAGCGTGAACTATTTTCCGCTGTAATAAAAAGCAATTTCTTTTTCTTTTAAAGGTGCAAAGCCAGCATCCACAAGCTTTTGGTCGAGTTCTGCTTGGGGAATGTGTTTTGCTCCAATTCTGACGATGCGCGATCGCATTGTGTTTGAAACACCGCTACGTTGTCTATTGCTCTCAAGTGCCATGACGTCATGATACAGTTCCAGCTTGGCAGGAGGAATGGGAGAACCATCAAAATCAATTCCTTGTGCGATCGCAACATCAACAGCGTCAGCACCTGTAGTCGTTTGAGTCCCTGTGTTAGTTTCAGTAGCCATAGCTATAAGCATTTGTACTTTTACAAATTCATTCTACCAACATTTAAGAAACAATTAATAATTAAAAGTTGAAACAATATTTTGATTTGCAATTTTCCTTGTATATTTTCTTTCACTCTTGCCAGCTCGAGGACTTTTAGCTTAATCTCTTACCAAAGGTATAACGGTAGGTGCGCTATGGATGAACCTCACACTCCCTATGAAGAACGTGCCTGGGAAATAGCTTTGACAAACAAGATTATAGATGATTACTTTGAATCTTCAGAAAGCTCGTTGCGAGCAATCTTGCGGATGTGCATCTTCTCTGTCGCTCACCTAGATCGACAACCTGTGTTTGTTGTAGAGTGTCCCAATCAAGCAGTAGCCAAGCGCTTAAGTCGGAAAATGCATCCTTTTCGGGGTATTGTCTATTCTTTAACAGATAACTTAAATGCTAGGGATCGCTCTTTATTTTGCTACAAAGATCCCACTAAAGGCTCTTGGTGCTGTTTTGACACTAGCACAAACTCTTGGAAAACCCTCTGTCACCTTCAAAAGCCAAATCGAAGGAATAGGGCATAGGGCATGGGGCATGGGGCATGGGGCATAGGGCATAGGGCATGGGGCATTGGAAATGGATTTAAGGCACGAAAATTAAGCTATAAGATAACCTTCTTTCTCTTAAACCATTGCCTATTGCCTATTCCCTTTTTTATTTTCGTGTGTCACCACACCACTTACAAATGCTCCTAACAAAGTCCCTGTCCATATACCTGTTGTGCTACCTTCCCATATAGCACCTGGTGTTACCATAACGCTACAAACTTCCTTCAAGCCCCAAGGCTGATTTTGGCATTGTTGAGTGCGAAGACTTAAGGTGATTTGTCCACTAATATAACCACCAAAAAGTCCTGCCAATATTGCTGAAAATGTACAAGTTAAAGCTCGGTTCATTCGTTAGGTGTTAGGGGTTAAGTATTGGGCGCTGGGAATTATTAAGTATTCTACTATGCCCCATGCCCCATGCCCCATGCCCCATGCCCCATGCCCCATGCCCCATTCCCCATTCCCCATTCCCCATTCCCCATTCCCCATGCCCTAACCCGTATTTCTCATCCCAGCAGCAATACCATTAATAGTTAAGAGTGCGCCGCGTAGCAATTCACCTTTGCTGTAGCGGGAGTGGATAATTCCAGATGTCACATGAGTACGAGACTGGCGTAAGCGTTTGAGTAAAGAAATTTGTATGAAACCGAGAGGTACAATTGTACCATTACGTAACCTTACTGAACGCTGCAATACAGGATCGCCGTCTAAAAGTTGCTCGTGATTGGTGATTTTTAAAACTAAATCTCGTGTAAGGTAAAACTCGTGAGCAATTTGTTCAAAAACTTTCTCAAAGCGCGGTTTATCTTCAGGATTTGATAGTTCTTGAACATACTGGTGAGCCATTTGCAAGTCAACTTTTGCCAAGGTCATTTCTGCTTTAGAAATCACCATCTTAAAGAAAGGCCACTTCATATAGAAATAGCACAAAAGCTTCATGTGTTCTTCTGGCTCTTTGTCGAGAAACTCCTGTAAAGCTGTACCAAGTCCGTACCAGGAAGGTAGTAGAAAGCGAGTTTGTGTCCAGCTAAATACCCAAGGTATTGCACGTAAACTACTTAAATCTTTTTTACCAGATGGACGACGCGCAGGACGAGAGCTAATTTGTAGCTGACTGATTTCTTCTATGGGGGTAACTTGGTGGAAGAAGTCAATAAAATCTGGCTGTTCGTAGATAAGGGAACGATAATGCGCACGCGATCGCGCAGCAAGTTCTTCAACTATCTCATTCCAAGGTTCAATATCGTCAAACCCAGTTCGCAGCAGACTAGCTTGAATTACAGCAGCGGTGATAGTTTCCAAATTAAACAAAGCCAAGTCCCGCAGGGAGTATTTAGAAGCTAAAACCTCTCCTTGCTCAGTGATTTTAATTCGTCCATTAATACTGTGACCAGGCTGAGCTAAAATAGCTTCATAAGATGGACCACCACCCCGCCCCACAGAACCACCGCGCCCGTGGAAAATCCGCAAGATGACGCCGTGATCTTCAGCTATTTTTTGAAGAGATTTTTGAGCTTTATGAATTTCCCAGTTACTGCTTAAAAAACCAGAGTCTTTGTTGCTGTCAGAATAACCCAGCATGACTTCTTGTAAGTTGGGAGTCAAGGGGAACAAAGGAGATGTAACGTTTCCTCCAGATCTAACTGCTTCATAACCTCCTGCTAACAAAGCGCGGTATAATGGCAGGTCAAATAACTGCCGCATCACGCTTTTTGAGCGCTGTAAATCTTCTACCGTTTCAAATAAAGGAACGACTTGGATTGTACCAATAGCAGTACCTGGATCATACAGTCCCGCTTCTTTTGCCAATAGCAGTACTTCTAAGACGTCGCTGACTTCACGACACATGCTGATCACATAGGTTTGGCAGATATTTGCTCCAAACTCTTCTTGTAGCGATCGCACTACTCGGAGCGTCTCAATAACGTCGTTAGTTCTATCGGAAAATGGAAGTTGAGCGGGAATTAGGGGGCGGCGGGTTTGTAGTTCTGCAACTAGCCAAGCAACTTTTTGAGACTCTGATAAATCGTTATAGGGTTGGTGTAAAACTCCCAAGTAATCCAAGACTTCATTGATAGTGTCTGAATGACGGGAAGATTCTTGGCGAATATCTAGTTGTGTGAGGTTAAAGCCAAAAATTTCTACCTGACAGATGAGATTTTCTAGTTCTCTACAACTTAAACCTGTTTCTGTCAAGTTTTTTTCTATGAGCCTCAGTTCTGCTAAAAATTCCGCTCCTGATCGATAAATAGGGGTGGTATCGCTTTGTAGTATTTCTCGCTTAGATAAAGCCGAATTGCGATCGCGCGTATTCTCCAAACGTTTAAGGACATAAGAAAGTTTGAGACGGTACGGTTCTTGTCTATAACGCAAAGCCAGTTCTTCGTAAACTTCACTTAACTGGGATTGCTCCATCTCTAAAGATTCCAGCAAATCTGGCAGAATATCACTCCAGTGGAGCGACAAACTCAACAAATTAATCAGCCGTTTCACTGATTGAATATACTTTCCTAGCACCATATTGCGCTGATAACAAGCCGTCTGCCAAGTGATTTCTGGTGTCACCGACGGGTTTCCATCCCTATCTGAACCTACCCAAGAACCAAATTTACAAAAGTTTTTCTTTGGTGGTTCCAGCCAGGGGAAAGTAGCGGCTAAAGTATATTTAAAACGCTTGTATAGGTGAGGAATACCATCAAACAAAACTTCTTGAAAATAGTGCAGGGCGTAGTCTACTTCGTCCAGCACTGAAGGCTTGAACTGATGCAGTTCGTCCGTACGCCACCACAGCCGGATTTCTTCTAGCAATTGTTCCCGTAATTCTTCTGCTTCCCAGGAGTTTCCAGTGTTACCACGTTTTTCGATAATGTCGAGCTGCTGTAAGAGTTTCACGACTTGACGTTGTTTGTCGCGGATAGTGTGGCGAACAATTTCCGTAGGGTGAGCCGTAAAGACTAACTGGATATCTAATTGTGCAATTAGCCTCTGTATTTGTTCAGGTGGAACATTTAGCTTGTATAACTGAGGAAATAAAATAGCCAAAGTGCCTGCTTTTTTTGGGTTCAGGTTTCCATTCCAGCTATTTCCTAGCCATTCTGAACGACCTGTGCTGTTGATGGCAAATCCATCTGCTTCTTCTTGATATGATGAATTGTTGTTATTTGAGAACGTTTGGTCATTTTCTGATTCTGTTGCTGCTCCATAGCGAGTCAGCTGCTGTCGTTGCTCGTAGTCCTGCTCTATGATATTAATCAACTGAAAATACAAAGCAAAGGCACGAGCGGCCCTGATTGCTTCATTAATGTTAAGTTGTTCTATCAACTTAAACACAGAGGACCCTTGATCATTAGTTGCTTGACCTTCTGGTGAACACAAATTCTGTAACTGTCGCAGAATATCCACCATCTTTTGACCGCATTCTTGCCGGAGAACAGATTCCCACAATTCTTCCATTACGTGCAAGCGGTGCCGCAAAAACAAGTCAGAGGCAGGGTAGATATTTACAGCCTGAGTAAACGAGTATAAATATGCACTCATATTATTATCTATTGTAGTAAAGCCTATTATTGTTTACCATCTAAGATTTATTACCTGTTCAGTTTACGGATTGTTACTAGAATATCTAATACAATGAGTATCCTTGTTAACTTCGGTTGAGTTCATTCTGGTCAGGAAAGTTTAGTATGGGTAAACGTTCACCTCGGAGCAGTTCTTCACTTGCTTCCCCAAAATTTTGTAAGGTATCTAAGGTTGCTTTTTCTGCCATCAGCAGCAGTAGGATAGACGCTGTACCAGCTTGTAAAAGGAAAGATGTCGGAATGGTAAACAAACCCAGATTTAATCCAGAATCAGAAAGAGGTTGGGAAGTAACTGGTGGCATGAGTAATACTTGGTTGTGGAAGGGCTCTGGGAAAGAGTATAAAACAAAGAAAAACCAGAAGCTTGCAACTCGGTAAAACTATCTTGGCTCTTTTTGCAAGCATATCAGGAAATGAAAGCGAGAAAAACTTCTTAGTGTTATGACTCTATGGTTCTAGTTTACAAGTTATTAGGGATTACAAGATGGCCAACCGAAAAACATTTTCACCGGGAGCAGAGGAGCAGAGAAGCAGACAAACGTGTAGTACTCAGTGCTTAATACCCATCCAATGCCCCATGCCCTATGCCCTATGCCCTATGCCCCATACCCCATGCCCATTTTGCAAAATCAACTTCCCATGAAAACAGTATTACCAGATAGCCAGCAATTGTTAGTACAGTGGGTAAGTCAAGCAACAGGGATTAGCGCTTTCGGGGTGAAAATCCGGTTGCAAGGAAACAACCTACATATTCTTTGCGAGGGTCCAGAATGCCCTCTAAGATGGCGAACATTGTCTGATTTGCTGCAAGCTTTACAGCAGACTAACGTTGACACTTTAACTAATAGCGGACAGATCTCAATATATCAAGTATTTGTCTACGGTAGAAAAAAAGGTGAGAACCGCCCAAAATGGTGCCATCGTGTTAACTTGAATCAACTGGAACGCCATCTAGAGGAGGTGAATAAAGCTTTAATAACAGAAGCTGAACACTCAAGAGTTGGTGGAGCAATAGTTATTTCTAACGAGAGCTTAGCACGTCAGGGACGCCCTGATGGGATCGCTCGCTATCTCAGTGAAACGCTAAGTAGCCTGGGTGTATCAGTAGAGGTAAAAGTTAGGAAGCAAAAATCACCTTTAAATCAGGGTGTGCAAAGCAGACTATGGATTTTTTGTCAATCGAGTTATAGTCCCGATCCATCGTTAATTGCTGATGCTGTAGCCTCAAAGTTACGCTCTCTTAAGCTTACTGGCTACGAAGATGCGGTAGTTGCTTCTCAAGTTGGTGGTGAAAGTACAGTTGATTGGCTGCTACGAGTCGATTTGACTCCACCAGAAGTGATGCTCAAAGAATGGGCACGTTGGGGAGATGTGGAAGCAATCACACGCCTGTTAAACAGCTTGTTGTCAGATCATAAAGTAGCAGTAAGTACAACTCTCACTGAATCAACGTTACATATATTTTGCACCCCTGCTGGTGATCCGATAAAAAACGCAACAGCACCAGATAAGAAGTTATGTCTACACATCATCAAATCTCAATTGCAAGCGATCGCGCCTCAAAGCATTCTTTCAGCTACTGTATACGGTAATAAAACAGGTGATAATCAACCTGCCTGGATTGATTGGCTGTCTTTACCTGCAAATGATCATCCAGCCTTAGCTGCTTCACCACTGGAGTTAGCTACTTCTTTTGACGAACCTGCGCTGATTTTTTTGCTTGAGCGCTTACTCAACCCTGATCTAGATTTACGCTTGAAGACTGGAGGTATTCGTATACTTCTACTGCGTAAAGGAGATTTGTTACACATTATGTGTGATTCTCCTATCTGTCCTAGACGTAAAGAAGTTGCGCCCAAAGTTTTACAGTTCATCAAGCAATTAAAAATTCCACAGGTTAAGGGCGTGCGCATCTATGGACGTCGTGCAGGTAATAAAGAACCTTTTTGGCAGCAGGGTACGGATTTTGAGCCTCGTCAACGTTTGGTTCCCGAAGCTCCCCCAGAATTCGCAGCTACTTCTATTCACATTCGAGATCTGCTAACTCCTGAAGATGATGAACCTGTAGTGCGTTCTGACGTAACTACTGAAGAGGTTCATCGTTTTCTCTCTGTTACGACTCATGATTGGTTCTTAACAACGAAAAAGTTACTTTTAGAAACACAGCTATTCGTTGAAAACCAACAACCACAACAACAAATTTCTGCAGGGCAAGGTCGATGGATCGCTTTAGTCTGGGGAGCTTTAGGGCTATTACTCACGCTACAAACAGATTGGCTCTTAGGTCATATCATTGATCGCACGACTCGTATCTCATCAGCAATTATCAATGTTTCACCTAAACCATCCCAAGAGGAGCAATTTATTAATAAAAATCTAGTAGGGAAAACATCTCCTTTTCCTCAGACTTCTCTAAATAAATCTTCTGGCAGACAAAGTTTTGTATTTAATGCTTCCGAGTTCACCCAAACAGATAATACATCAACAAAAAATTTGGCAGCTGCACCCTTAAAGCAAAAAGCAACTTCAACTGCTATTCTTCTAGCAGCCCGAGAGCAGATACCTAATTTTAACACTAGACAGTTAGAAGAACAACTAGCATTATACAGACAACGTTTATTAAAAACTGGTAAACCGCCAAATGTATTAATTATTGGCTCTTCACGCGCTCTTAGAGGAATTGACCCGGTAGCACTTTCTCAGGCTTTGGCGAGTCAACATTATTCAAATATTGATGTATTTAACTTTGGTATTAATGGTGCTACCTCTCAAGTTGTCAACTTTGTTCTTCGTCAAGTTCTTAAGCCCTCAGAACTTCCAAAACTAATTATTTGGGCGGATGGTTCTCGTGCTTTTAACAATGGTCGAGAAGATGTAACTTTTAAAAGTATCTCTGCTTCACCAGGTTATAAGGAATTTGCCAAAAATCCACCAAAGACAACAAGCAATACTAAAGAAATACTAAGCTCTTCACTAACTATAGCCAAGGAAAAAACAGTCAATAGCTACCAAAGTTTTAACCAGTTATTAAACCAATCATTGGGTGATATTTCTTCTACATACCAAAAACGTGACAATCTCAAAAGTTTATTAAACAAACAACTGAAATATTTGCCTACTATTGGTCAGAGAAAAAAGCCATTTAGTGCACAAGGAAATCAAACAAATCCAGACGAAGAGGTTCTGCCACAAGCCGTAGACTTTGATGGTTTTTTACCTTTATCTACTCGTTTCCAACCTATACAGTATTACCAAAAACACCCTAAAGTTTTTGGTGATTACGACAATGATTACAAATCCTTCTACCTAGGAGGCGAGCAAGATGCAGCTTTACAAGAAATTCTTGGATTTACGCAAGCGCAAAAAATTCCTCTTGTGTTTGTTAATATGCCCTTGACTGCAGATTATCTAGACCCAATACGCTCAAAATATGAACAAGAATTTCAACAGTATATGCAGCATATGGCTCGCCGCCCAAACTTTATTTACCGAGATTTTAGTCAGCTATGGCTAAAATCCAATGATTACTTTTCTGACCCTAGCCATCTTAATCGCTATGGTGCATATGAAGTTTCCAAAAAATTAGCTAATGACCCGATGATTCCTTGGCCATCGAAGTAGAAAATATACAAACTAACTCCTAACAAACGAATAAGAAATGGAATTTATTTCGATTATCTATGGACTATTCTTAATAAGTGTATTAGGAATTTACTGGTCAGTGGGGGGACAGAGATTACGTCTGTTTATACTGCTGATTTCTAGCTTGGTATTTTATGCATCTCTACAATTCCAGTATGTACCTTTGCTATTGGCGCTAATTTTTATTAACTTTCGTTTAGCTCAAGAGATTGGAGAGAACACTTTATCTGAAAACCATGATCTAAACTCGCAAATTTCTAATGAAGAGTGGCAATTTTCTCAAGCCGATTGGAACCGTCGCCGCTTAAAGCTATTATGGCTGGGTATAAGTCTAAATGTTTTGCTTCTTTTAGGCTTTAAATATCTACCACCGCTATTAAGGTTTACATTTCAAACGGCTTCGACAAACTCAGCTGCCGACTCTTTTAAAGTAATTGCGCCGTTGGGAGTTTCATTTTTTACATTTGAGTGTATAGCTTACTTAGTGGATGTCTATCGAGGTGCCCCTCCTGCAAAAGGACTACTAAAATTTGCAGCCTACAAGTTTTTCTTTGCCAAACTCATCTCAGGGCCGATCACTCGTTATCATAATTTAGCAATTCAATTTAATCATTTACTATCGCTTAAAGCTGATAGTGTTGCGGAAGGGATATGGTTAATTGCTAGAGGCGCAGTTAAAAAAGCTCTCATAGCAGATCATTTGGGAATTTTTGTTGATTTGTGCTTTGGGAATATACAACGAGCAGGTAGTGTTGATCTCTGGTTAGCAACATTTGCCTACGGTTTACAGTTGTATTTAGATTTCAGCGGCTATGTAGATATTGCCCGTGGTAGTGCAATGCTCTTTGGCTTAATGCTGCCAGAAAATTTTGATTTTCCATATTTTAGTACTAGCATTGCTGACTTTTGGCGACGTTGGCACATGAGTTTAGGCGATTGGTTGCGTAACTATATATATTTTCCTTTGGGTGGTTCACGTAAAGGTTTGGATCGGACATGCCTAAATTTGATGATTGTGATGGTAATCGCAGGTATTTGGCACGGAGCAGCATTAGGCTTTTTAGTTTGGGGTACAATGCACGGTTTTGCTATGGTTGTGCATCGACTCACTGATTCGATGAGCGATCGCTTTGAAGTACTAGAGAATTTTTGGCAAAGTCCCTTGGGCGTCTTTTTCGCTTGGCTGTTCACACAATTAACAGTTTTTACTTCTTGGATCTGGTTCCGCTTACCTGATGTTCACGATTCTTTGACTGTTTTTGAGCATCTTTTTGCTCATCCTGCTGATGAGCAATTTGTACAAAAAGTTTACGTTGAAGCTTTAAATATCAGTCAACCCCAAATGGGAATACTTTTAGCGACTGTAGGCATTTTTATGGCTTTATTTTATGCTTTCAATCGTATGTTGAAACTACAAATCAATTGGCATTTAAAGCTTATGTTCACACCTCTATGTCTTTACTGTGTTTGGTTATTAGCTCCTGAAGGGAGCTTACCTTATATATATTTTGATTTTTAGGAGATATTTGATTTTTAGGAGATTATTTAGTAGGATAAATAATTGTAAAGAAATAATAAGCATCTATAAACAAAGTTGTTTATTTCGACATAAAAAATAAACAAGAGTAATTGCCTATTTTAAGTGAACTCATGTAAAGTATATGAGTATAGGCTATTTGCCTAATCAATAAAGTTAACAGCAATCATAAGAACAATGACAACAACCCTACAACGTCGCGGTAGCGCCAATGTATGGGAGCGGTTCTGCGATTGGATCACAAGCACCGAAAACCGCCTTTATGTAGGTTGGTTCGGCGTATTGATGATTCCTACATTGCTATCCGCGACCATCTGCTTCATCATTGCTTTCATCGCTGCTCCTCCAGTAGACATCGATGGAATCCGTGAGCCTGTTGCAGGTTCCTTAATCTACGGCAACAACATCATCTCTGGTGCAGTTGTTCCTTCCTCCAACGCAATTGGTTTGCACTTCTACCCAATCTGGGAAGCTGCTTCCTTAGATGAGTGGTTGTACAACGGTGGTCCTTACCAGTTGGTAATCTTCCACTTCTTGATAGGTTGCTTCTGCTACTTAGGCCGTCAGTGGGAACTTTCCTACCGCTTAGGAATGCGTCCTTGGATCTGCGTAGCTTACTCTGCACCTCTAGCTAGTGCAACTGCAGTATTCTTGATCTACCCAATTGGACAAGGTTCCTTCTCTGATGGTATGCCTTTGGGTATCTCTGGAACATTCAACTTCATGTTAGTGTTCCAAGCTGAGCACAACATCCTAATGCACCCCTTCCACCAATTAGGTGTAGCAGGTGTATTCGGTGGTTCCTTGTTCAGTGCAATGCACGGTTCTTTGGTAACTTCTTCCTTGGTTCGTGAAACAACTGAAGCCGAATCTCAAAACTACGGTTACAAGTTCGGACAAGAAGAAGAAACCTACAACATCGTAGCAGCACACGGTTACTTTGGCCGTTTGATCTTCCAATACGCTTCATTCAACAACAGCCGTAGCTTGCACTTCTTCTTAGCAGCTTGGCCTGTAATTGGTATCTGGTTCACAGCACTAGGTATCAGCACCATGGCGTTCAACCTCAACGGTTTCAACTTCAACCAATCCGTAATTGACTCACAAGGTCGTGTTATCGGAACCTGGGCAGACGTCCTTAACCGCGCTAACTTAGGTATGGAAGTAATGCACGAGCGTAACGCTCACAACTTCCCCTTAGACTTAGCTGCTAATGAAGTTGCTCCTGTTGCTCTTTCTGCTCCTGCTATCAACGGTTAATCTTGATTCAGGATTCGGAAAAGACTTTTCTGAATAGATAAAAAGAGCCCTCCCTAAAAGGAGGGCTTTTTTTATTACGATTGATGAGGTAGAGCAATAGCATTACATCAATTGCAATGCTATTAAGAAGCGATAGCGTTGGCAAAGCGTCTCGTACCCCTGTGGGGAAGCAAGCTACGCGCAGCGTCTCCGCTCTTGAGAATAGAAGATCTGCGCCCAAAGGGTGATCGCCTCATATAATAAGCCTATAGAAATCTTTTATTATCTTCAAACACTTACCAATAACACAACAATGGTTACTCAGTTGTCATCTTCCATCCAAAAAGACATTATATATCCTGAAAGTGATGGTCAGCCAATGGCAGACAACACAAAACAATTTGAATTGATTGTACTGATTAAAAAGAATTTAGATCTGCTGTTTGCTAATGACCCCAACGTTTTCGTTGCTGGAGACTTGTTGTGGTATCCTATCAAGGGGAATAACGTTACTCGCAAAGCTCCCGATGTCATGGTCGTCTTTGGTAGACCAAAAGGAGACAGAGGTTCTTACCTACAATGGGAAGAAGACAACATCACGCCCCAAGTTGTGTTTGAAATTCTCTCTCCTAGTAATACCACTAGAGAGATGATTAACAAATACAAGTTTTATGAGCACAATGGCGTAGAAGAGTACTACCTATATGACCCAGACAAAAGCGAACTAACAGGTTGGCTACGTTCTGGAAATGAATTAGTAGAAATTGAACAAATGGTAGGTTGGGTAAGTCCCCGGTTGAGCATCCGTTTTGAGTTAGTAGATGGTGAACTTGAGATTTACCGTCCTGATGGACAGAAGTTTACGACCTATGAACAGTTAGCGGAAGCTATAGAACAAGAACGACAACGTGCAGAACAAGCACAAGCTGAATTACAAACTCTTCGCACTTTACTTAAACAAAAAGGAATTAATCCAGACCATCTGTGATTTAAGTAATACGGATTTTCCTTAGGGTTTGTAGCTTGTAGGGTGAGTTAGGACGAAGTCCGTAACGCACCATTATTTTAATAGTTGTATATTTTTCTTAAGCACGGAAATTCTATGGGTAATACTTAGGTCTTACGCACTATACAAATTGACCATCATGTGTATTCACGGATAATGGTTGTTTCAGACTTGTAAGGGCGCAATGCCTTGCGCCCCTACAGGTGGACGGAACACTATCAATAGTGGAAAAATCAAACGTTGGACGCTATTAATTCCTACCCCACATCTGATGATTTCTGTCAATGCATAACTCCTATTATTTACAAACAGCAAAAGAAATGGGATTTAGCCCTGGCTGATTACAACAAGGCTATTGCTCTTAATCCTCAGGATACTGATGGTTACATCAATCGGGGTGTTCTTTACTATGAGCAAAAGAAATGGGGTTTAGCCCTGGCTGATTACAACAAGGCTGTTGCTCTTAATCCTCAGGATACTGATGCTTACATCAATCGGCGTGCTCTTTACAAACAGCAAAAAAAATGGGATTTAGCCCTGGCTGATTTCAACAAGGCTGTTGCTCTTAATCCTCAGTATGCTTCTGCTTACGGAGCTCGGGGGGTTCTTTACGGTGAGCAGAAGAAATGGGATTTAGCCCTGGCTGATTTCAACAAAGCTGTTGCTCTTAATCCTCAGTTTGCTGAGGCTTATGGAAATCGAGGATTAATTTATTCCATCAAGGGTGACAAGCACAAAGCAGTCGAGGATTTACAGCTAGCAGCTCAGCTTTTCCAGTCTCAAGGGAATATTACTGGTTATCAGACAGCAATAAATATCTTAAAACCACTACAATAGCTTTTTTATGTTATCTTTACTCAAGCTCTTTTTTGCACTAATTCTCTCTCTCTCCAAATTACTTGCAGTAACTCTTGTAATTGACGGACAGCAAAAGCAGGGAGTAAGTCGGTTATTAACCATTGGTAAGCCAGTTGCTCTGCTTTACGAAACTCTTGTGCTTTGTATAATAGAGAGGCTGCACTGACTGCTGTAATACCAATAGTTCTTGTTTTAGTTGGCTCTAAAGCTTCGAGTGCTAAAATTTCTGCTTGAGCTGCAAGCCGGTAAAGTTCTATAGCACGAGCATTATTCTGCTCTCTTTTCGCTAACTCTGCCAATTTTGCATAATGCTCACTTTCAGAATGATGTGATACCCAACTCATAATTAAAATTCTACGGTTTGCATCATTATTAATTTAGCGCGGAATCCAACCACACAGGCTAAAGCTGGCAAGTTGCTGTCACCTTGTAATGCTTGGTCTACTTTTTCTCGCAAACGTCGTTTAATCTCCGATATCCCTAAATTTGTGCCGGAAACTTCAAGCCGAAAACATCCTTCTAGGTCTTCAACTTCCTGACCAAGTGGTGCTATATAATAATCTGCTCCTGTGCGGGTTTCTGCCCTTCTTACTGCTACCAATCCTCGTAGTAGTTCTGTTGCTGCCAAAGCGAAAGCATAAGCTCCATCACGAGTTGCATCATCTTGATTAGCCCAAGCGTTTTTATCCCGCTTTGAAGTTATTTTCCAATCAACGAGAGCTTTAGATTCATTACCATCATCTAAGATGGTAAATTCTTGTGGCGGAGTATGATGTCTGTCTAAGCATACCCGTGCTGCATCCAAATAATTTGCCGCTGTCGAGGGTAACAAACCTCTATGAAGGGCATCCATGTTATTTATTGGTAGCAAGGGTAACGACATCTTTTACTTTTTATTTAAGCGTGAGGTAGCATATTTATCTTAGGTTATAGGTGCCGTTTGAAACCGTGCAAGAGAGCGATCGCCTAGAGGTGCTACGCAAGAGCGCGATCGCTTACGAACTTCGGGGCGCTCATCTAATAGCAGATACGCGAAAGCTCCTACAAAATCCTAGAATTCAGGCAATATTATCTCACGGAAAATAAATTGAATACAGGACGCATAGGTTCTCTGGTAACTTCTCCGAGTTCAAAATCTCCTAAGTGGGCAAAACGTTTTTCTATCATACTTACAAGATTTATAGGCTCTTTTTGATTTTCTCTTAGAGCCTCACGGAGAATGTCTTTTACTTCTTCTTTTAAAGAACGCCCATTTCTTGAAGCTCCTTCCTGCAAGAGTTTTTCGATGTTGTCGTCAATGTTGAAAATGGTAATATTATTCATCGAACTTCTAGTGAATCGATCATATCTTGTGCAGTTCTTAAAAAATCATCATATTGATCTTCTTGTGCTGTATAAGTAACGATATATGCTTTATTGTTTTTCAACAGCCAAACTGCTTTACGTTTGATATTGTCTTGTTGTTGTTTGCCGCTATAAACAACTTCATGTCCTGGCTGACCTGCCAGTATTATTGAATGTGAATCGTGAATTTTTGCGTTTGTTAAAAATTGTGTTATTGCGTTGACTTGTGAATTGGTATATTCCTCTAGTGATTTAGGCTGCTTCAAGTTTTCTACTTCTATAGCGACTTCTGCTTCGTTGTTATTTTAGTTCTTAATTATACTTTTTATTTTCAAGCTTTTCCCTTCAAATTGAAGCTTTTTTATTTCTTGCTTAATATTTTGTTGTATTTTTTATTTCTCTATTTTTACGTGTATTCTTTTTCTTTCGCTGTATGAAACCACCCTGGCTCTCTAAGCTCGACTTTATCCAATTACGCGGCATAAACGGCAATATCCCGCAAACGTTTAAATAAAGGAATTCAGTTAATAACCTTTTCAGAATTGAAGGTATAGACCTGGTAGAGAGTTATTAACTGGAAGAATGTCACGAATGTTCTGAATGCCTTTATTTTTACAGAGTTTGGCGAAATCCAGCAAGCTCTCTAACTTAGCTAACAACTCACTCAACATATCAAGATATTCAAATATCATAATTTGTTCGTTTATCCAGTTATGATTATATTTTTCTGGGGCGTACGACATATCAAATTCTACTTTCACTTTTCTAAGCTTTTGACGAATGGCCTCTTCAGATAATTCCTTATCTCTAGGGGAAATCATAGCAATTCTATCTACTTGTTCTTGAGTTATGTTTTTAGCCTGAAAAACCTTAGCAGTAAATCGGTAAGCTGTAGCTATATCTATATGTGGGGTTGTATCAGCAAGTAAAACTTCTGCTGATGCACAGACAATTTCTCTAAATTTTTCAATCTCCTCAAGGAGAAAATTTTCTGCTTTATTAATATTCTCAGAATTACCTAAATCTAGCAAAAGATATGCTTCTATTGCTGTTGCAATAGCCCAACCTTTCATAGCAAGATTGGTGGGAGATATCGGCATATAATCATTTAGATTCAGTTTTGTTCTTTGGGCTTCTGCCGACAAAAATAACCTTACCTTTCGTGCAGTTCGGTAAGTTTCAAGTTTAAGTTTTTCCTGATATGAAACTTGCGGTAGATTCTGAGATAAAACTTGGGTGTCAATGGCAGCCTGTAACTCTGATATTTGTTCTCTAAATTCTCTTATTTTGGCTTCTTGTTGCTCTCTTATAATATAATCTAATTTAATTGTAACTTCATGAAATTCTTGTCGCAATTGAGTTTGAATTTCAATTAATTGATTATTCATATAGGATAATGCCATTACACTAACACCGATGGGTAATACGCTTGCACCAGCGGCAATTTGTGTCATTTGTAGTAATCTTTGTCCCTTCGTGACAAGAGAATAAACTCCCTGTGGCGGCTCAAGCAAATGGCATATAATATTTTTAGTTTTAGTTTCTCGAATTACGCCTCCATACCTTCTGAGAGATCCCTGTTGTAAACCTTTAATAGTTGCTATAAAATGTTGATAATTTTGAATGTGCAAGATGTATTTTTCAATATTATGATCACTTACATCATCAAACACTCCAACCATGTGTTCTATAGATTTCTGGATTAAACATAAATTACTACTATTTAAAAAAAGCTGAGCTATTGCTGTTCCTAATCTTATATGAACTGAATAAGCTTCAGAGCCTTGAGCATCTACCATAATAGTTGGCTCATTTTTTGGAAGATAATATCTTATACCAATATCTTCGTATCCAAGTGAAGGTGAAGATGGTACAGGATCACTACCATATTCAAAGCGATAATGGTTTAGTCTATAGTTTTTTTTAAAAGCCCGATTACCAACGCGAGGCGCACCGTAGGTATAGACTGCTTCAATTCTATTTCTAAATTCATCAATACAACTAAGCTTATGAGCTGTAAGAATAGCTAATGCTCCCCCAAGACTATGCCCAGTTAGTAGTATTCTTTTATCTTTGCTAATATAGTTTTTTATAATTTTTAATAGTTCATCAAAACTATTAATAACTGCTTGAGCAAACCCATTGTGAACTCCACCATTAAAGCCATTATTATTTATCGAAAAACTAATGTTTGTCTTCCAATCACTCAAACAGTCTGTTCCTTTAATTGAAATAATAATGTAGTGTTTATAACATCCTAAAAAACCTATTACATAACCTTGCTCATTATTATTGAACATAAATCTATGAACATTGTGTATGCCAGAACTTGTTGCTAGCTCATCAAAATTAGGATTTTGGTAGTAGTAATTAAAGTTAGAAGCTTTAGCAAGGATGAGCGCTAATTCTAGTTCTTCAAATGTTACGGTTCTCATAGAAGTAATAGATTGTGTAATTAAAAAATTTAGATATTCTAATTATTAGCTAAATGATAGAACTAAGACTACCTAAATCATTATCTGTAGAAATAAAGTTATTTGTATCAGCATACAAAGTTATTTAGCTTATCTTTTATATAAACATTTGATTCCATAAGCTGCACTACTTAATCTAGGAGAAACCAAAACTGCTCGTGAATCTAAATTTTTAGGTAATCTCTGGAATGCGTCTAATCGCTGTAATGAACTTTTTTTAGGCTGAAAACTAGAATCAGGCTTTTTGAGAAAAATTTTAACTAGATAAACATCATGCTCTGATTGTTCAGTTTGTTTTACCTGCATCTTTTGATCAAACCAACTTTTGAAGTGGTTATTAAAATCTTGTTCAGAACCCACCCATAAAGCCCGTGCAGCACGATATAGAATTTCGGCGTTATCTTCTGTAATTTTCAAATTTTCGAGAATATTCTCTTGCTCTGCATTGATAACTAAAACTAAAATTTTAGCAGAGGGAGATTTTATAAATTTTTGAACAATAAATCTTACAAAGAGTAGACCAACAATAGAAATAGAAACACCAAAAATAATAAAATCTCCAGTATAATCCATATATACAATGCCTTTAGTATCAAGATTTACTACATACTCTTTAGACGGTATTTTTTTCATAAAAAATAAATTTTATTTATTATATTTTTTCCTCCAATTTTCATAGCATTTATTATTATTTATACGAATCAGCTAATATCTTTGAATTATAAACTTTATAACCTCGTTTGTATGTATTCAGGAGGCAATATTCTCATAGGCTTATGGCATTTTTTCTCTAATTCTTCCCGCATCCTTTTAGCTAACTTTAGTTTACTGTTTATATCCTCAAAAATCTTCTGCTTATTTGCTGACTCTTGTTCAAAGTTTGAAATTCGTTCATTAAGCTCTCGTTCTACTAACTGAATAACTTTTACCGTAGAATTTTCAAAGCGATTAGAGTATTCTTCTAGGGATTCCTTAATCCAATTACTGAGACGATCCCATAGCTCTTTTTCTTTTTCATTAATACCTTTGGACCACTCTTCAGCTATCATGTTTGCTATTTTTTTATTTCTATCTTTGTTTCGATCACCCTTCAGTGTTAATATTTGCCATAACTTCTGCAAAAAATTGATTTTTCTATGTGGTTCTATTTCTCCTTTGAGCTTCAAATTAAAAAAATTCTGTGGCAAACTCAGAGGATTTTTAGCCACATCCTTATTGAAATCATTAGTAATTGTTGTATCTAAAGATAGTTCATTACATGTTACTTGATTAATAACCACTCTAAGCTTACTATTTTGATTGTTATATAATTTCTCTATAGCATCGTTCAATTTTTTTGACTTTAATTTAAGCGAAATGTTGGTTCGCTCCGATATAGCTTCTGAAACTGATTCATAAAGATGTCGAACTCTTTTTTCTTCTACTTCGGCAGAGTTACGCTCTGAAAACATACCTAATACGAGGCTATAATTTTTAGTGATATCATTTACATCTCTATCTGTAATGTTAATTCCCGTCTGAGTGTCTGTTGTGAGTTCTTCTCTTAGGACGTAATCCGGTTTTTTAAATATAAGTGCTTTTTGGATGGGTTTAATAATTGAAATTTCCAAATCGTCTTTAATCTCTCGAAATATATTGTTTATCGTATCGAATCCAGAAATATTATCTTGATCTAACTTTTGTAATATAGGCTGTTGCTCCTGTATATCTTTTATTTTTCTAAATTCTTCTATGTACCCGTTTATCTGCTTTTGAAAACTGTGACTGATATCTTTAATGGATTGAGGTAAATTTCTACGATTTTCAGAAAGTTCTGTTCGTTTTTCTTCAATTTCTTCACTGTTATATATTCTGGTCTTATTCGCAGAATCTATTTTGCTTACCAAATCATCGTAGCACTTAAAAAAGTGGTTCAAAGCTGGTAGAACAACAAGTTCTGGAAATGATTCTTGAAAGCGAACACGTAGTTGTTCCCACAACTCTTTCCCTTGAGTCCAATCCAGAGCATAGTTGAGTATTTGCTGGGTTGTATCGTCGTCAATGTCTTTGCCTTCGTCAATTAAATCTTCTAACTTTTGAAACAAATTTTTTAAATCTTTATTTCCAAGTTTTTTCTGATTGATAGTATTTCCACAATACTCAAACATTTCTCTTAGCAGTATCTTCCGTATTTCTTGGTCAACCGATGATTTATCTCTATGAGATGTTGACCCCCAGGCACACTGAGCATAGTAGAGTAGTAGTGCGTTAAAAGGGAAAATTCTAACTACATCATCGAGTATATTGAGATTTGATTTAAGAGGATGTTTTAAAAGTGGGGGCTATCGTAAAAAAGCTCACAAGGTTTAAGCTGAGATTTACAGATACCAGCACCTTGTGAGTAGATGACTAAAGCATATCCTAGTAACCTGACCTGGGAACAGTGGGAATTAATCTCAGCCCTTTTCCCAAAAGCAAAGACAGGTGGACGTCCTCGTACTATAGCGATGTACGCAGTTGTAAATGCTATTCTTTATGTACTTTGTGAAGGATGCACATGGCGAGGCTTACCAGGCGATTTTCCACCTTGGCAAACAGTTTACGGATATTTCCGAACATGGCGTATAGATGGTACTTGGTTAAAAGTACACGACAAACTTTACCAGTGGGTAAGGGTTGCCGCAGGGCGTGAACCAAGCCCATCTGAAGCTGCTGTAGATAGCCAGTCGGTAGAAACAGCAACAATGATACATCAAGAAGTTGGTTATGATGCAGGTAAACAAATACACGGGCGAAAAAGACATTTGACAGTAGATTTACTTGGGCTCGTTTTACGAGTTTTGGTTACTTCTGCTTCAATTCCTGAGCGGCAAGGAGCCAAAAAAGTCCTTCAGCGAGTTTACCATACGGGAGATAAAGTAAAAAGATTACACACAATTTGGATGGACGGAGGCTATAAAGGAGAGGAGTTTGCACGTTGGGTCATGGACATGTTTCGGTGGGTTGTTGAAATTGTTCTTAGACCTTTAGAACACAAGGGCTTTGTCCAGTTACCAAAACGGTGGGTTGTAGAACGAACATTCGGATGGCTCAATTGGTGCAGACGCTTGAGTAAAGATTATGAGCATCTGCCTGAAACTTCAGAAACTTTTATCTATATTGCAATGATTCGGATCATGGTTCGGCGATTAGCATAATTTTTAACTCGCTTTGACTTTTAAAACATCCTCTAACACTGTCTTGAAGTTTTCTAATGGAAGTATCAAGCGGTTCATCTTCTTGCTTTCTTAAATTAAATTTGTTTAATATAAAAAATAAAGAATCTGTTTTTCCGTTCAGTAAATCTAAATTAGGTTTTAGCTGTGTTAATAATTTTTTTCTTTTAACTTCATCTGTATTATTCTGATAGTCTAGGGCAACGATAATAAAAGCTTTATTACCTTTTTCCTTGAAAAGATTAATACTATCTTCGTCATCAGATGTTCTTATACCTGGTAAGTCAATTAATTCAACTTTAATTTTAGGTGGTAATCCTAATAGCTCTGGATTACAAACAAAAAGAAGTGGAACAGAGACAGTTATCATTAATGATTGATCATTTCTATTTAATGATTGATCATTTCTATTTTTAGCATATTCCTTCATCTCTGTTTCGATTATTTGATAGAGAGACTTATCGTTTAATGCCTCTCCGCGCTCTTTCCCATTTATACATAAAAAACTCGTGTCAGAATGCTTAATCGTTAAGATACCTGCGGTTTTTTCTTCGTTAGCAGTGGGGGCTATTTTCCGACCAATCAAGGCATTGATAATGGTAGACTTACCAGAAGATGTTAAACCAATCATGACAATAGATAAAGTAGGATTCTCTAGCTTATCTATCGCTTGTTTATATTCGTTATCCAAATCTTGAAAAGAGCCTTGAAAGTCCGGATCAATGAAAATTCCTCTTAAGGAGTCTATAACCTTAAATAGGTTATTTAATATTGTTAAAGTATCACTTAATAGTTGTTCATTATTAGTCATAATTGCTGTATTTATGTTTATATATAGTTAAAAGCGAAACTTACTATATATGTATGTTGCGCCTTAAAAAAGGGTAAATGACACTAGCGAGGGAATACACTAAGCTACAAACGCAAATAGGTATATTTCGGATTACTTTTTCAATATATTATGTAAAATTACCACATTTGTCCATTTGGAACAAGTTAAAAGAAAGCAAATTTAGTCAATAGCGTAAAAACGGAAGGTTCACCCGTCTATCAAGTCAGGGTGAAAGCCGTTTTTACGCTTGGAGAGCGTGAGGGCAGCGCCCTTAGGCTCTTCTATCGAGGAAAAAAGATTCTTTGTGTTTTTGTGACTTAGGTATCCGACTAACCAACTTGAACCCAACCGTATGTAGGTGAAAAGGCAAACAAGCCAGCAATTCTCATTTTGAAAAAAATAGAATATTAACCGCCATTTTGAACCTCCCAAAATAGTACAAAAGAACTATTTTTGGGAGGGAGAGCCGCTCCTAAAAAACTCTAGACTCAATAAAACTAAGT